>Ga0182745_1000411_pt1 | contig 48979 bp, 48 predicted proteins | sample eDN3rd30CKraftBY_FD_128523 | JGI IMG/M metagenome (GOLD analysis project Ga0182745, IMG submission 128523) | Enriched backyard soil microbial communities from Emeryville, California, USA - eDNA 3rd pass 30_C Kraft BY (version 2) (version 2) | ecosystem: Environmental > Terrestrial > Soil >... | reverse complement strand
GCTGAAACGCCACGGCAGGCCTCATGCCAGGTTTCTGAACGCCGCCATGTTCCGACTGCAGCGCTGCCCGCCCTCGCCTCGTTGGGCATCGAGACGCAGCGGAAACTCGTCTCGCAAAAGCGTCGAGGCGGAAGCGCGTGGCCAGCGTTTACGCTCCGGATCCGTCCCAACCGTGCTCGCGAGCAAATAGTCCGAAAGTTCCTGCTGCGCGCTGCGGAGGTGATTGAGGAGCTTCACGCGCGTTATGTAGCCGCCGTTCACGCCGGGCACCGAATGGTTCATCAGGAGGTGCATATCCACGTCGTTGATCTCGGCCGGCTGACCGGCCGTCCGGTAAGTCTGCCTGAGGTCGTTACCCCAGTATCGAAGGTCTTTGCGGTCCTCCTTATGCTCGACGATATGGCCCGAGGCGCTCTCGGCCGGGAAGAGCCAGGTCTGCGCCTCCTCGGGATGCATACAGCGCGCAAAGCGCATTGCGCGGACGATGCACCGGATCATCTGGCACGATAGCGGGATAACGAACGCCTTGGCCTCACCGCCCTTGGGGTTGGGAATGAAGAGCATACGATGACGAAGCTTGATCTCATCGAGCTTGATTGTCTTGATCGCCTCCGGACGACTACCGGACAGAAGGATGAGAAGGTGGAGTTCGCGGCGCAGCGGGTTGTCGATCGCCCTCACCTGCTCGAACCAGCCCAGATACTCGTCCTCGCCCATTGCCGTGTCGCGCCGCCGTTCAGGGTTCCAGTCGACAGCGATCACTGGATTTTCCACAGGCAGATACCTCGCGGTCTTGCGAGCGTGATTGTACACGGCCCGAAAGGTCCGCATGCATCCATTGGCCATATACGGCCCATTTTCTTCGGTAATCTCGTCATGACGAGCCTTGACGAGCACCGGCTCGTCGCCCAGCTCCTTGAGAGGCTTGTCCAGCCAGTCCGCCATCAGGCGTTCCACATGCCCCTCATATTCCGAGATCGTCTTCGCGCTCCGGCCTTTTCGCTCCAAATGGCTTACGCGATACGAGGCCCAGGCCGACCGCAACGTCACCCCGCCGGGCTGAACGGCGGACGCGTCTTCCTCGCGTTCGGGTTTGGGCCGAGGATCAATCCCAGCCAGGATGTCACCCAGGAGCCGCTTGGCCTTTGCCCTCGCCTCCCGTGTTGTCATGTCCCCGGCGCTGCCGACCCTCATCACGACGGTCTGCCGGGCACCATCGATGCGAAGGTCGCCCTGAATCATATAGGCCTTCGTCCTCGCTCCGATCCTCAGGAAGAAGCCTGAGAGTTCGGTATCGCGGACGATGCGCTGCTTGCCCTTCTCAAAGGGCAGACTGGCGATGGATCGATCTGTGAAAAGTAGCTGGCTCATAAATTAGAACGGTATTAGAACGGTAAAATCATATGCGACGATCAGAATCTGTCAATATCCCTCCCTAACCCAGCCTTCTCTAAAATACCTTATTTTCAATGGTTTAATTTGATTTTTGGAGAGTTCTGGCGTAGAAATAGAACTACCAGAAAACGTAGAGCAGCTGACTCTTAATCAGCGGGTCCTAGGTTCGAGCCCTAGTGCGTCCACCATTTCTTTCAAAAGCCTGGAACAATTCGCGCAGCGCCGCTTGCTCGCCCGGTTGCGTCTTCAGGCGCGCGCTTCGTCCCAGCGGTCGAATTCGTGGGCGATCGATTGTTCGACCAGTTCGTTCCACACCGCGCGGATGCGATCCCCATCGAGGCCTGCCTCCTCCGCCGCGCGCGTGACATTGTCGAGCACCTGCGCCTTGCGGGCTTCGTCGCGCACCGTGCCGCGATCGGTCTTGATCCGCGCCGCGGCGTCCATATAGCCGAAGCGGCGAACGAGCAGCGCGACGAGCGCGCGGTCGATCTCGTCGACCCCGGCGCGCACGTCGAGCATGGTTTCGCACTGTTCGGGCAATTTGGCGGCAGTCATGCGGGCAGCCTTTAGCGGCTTTTTCTCTCGTGTCGAGCGGTGGCGAGGGCGCTTGACTTTACGGCCCTCCCCGTCTAACCGCGCGCCTTCGCAATGGACCCCGCACCCCGGTGAAGCGGCGGTCGCATAGGGCTTGAGCCCCTATGGTGCGACCCGGGAACACGCCGAAATCCTTCGGCACAGAGCAAATTGGAGACGACAATGTCGAAGCGCCAGAGCGCCAAGTATAAACTCGACCGCCGGATGGGCGAGAACATCTGGGGTCGCCCGAAGAGTCCCGTCAACCGCCGCGAATACGGCCCCGGCCAGCACGGCCAGCGCCGCAAGGGCAAGATGTCGGACTTCGGCATCCAGCTCCGCGCGAAGCAGAAGCTGAAGGGCTATTACGGCGACATCACCGAGAAGCAGTTCAAGAAGAATTATTTCGAGGCCTCGCGCATGAAGGGCGACACCGGCCAGAACCTGATCGGCCTGCTCGAACGCCGCCTTGATGCGATCGTCTATCGCGCCAAGTTCACCCCGACCATCTTCTCGGCGCGCCAGCTCGTCAGCCACGGCCACGTCTATGTGAATGGCGTGAAGTGCAACATCGCGAGCCGCCTCGTGAAGCCGGGCGACGAAGTCACCCTCGGCAAGAAGGCGCAGGAAATGGCGCTGGTCGCCGAAGCGCAGAGCCTGCCCGAGCGCGACCTGCCCGAATATGTCGCGGTCGACGGCACCAAGGCGACCTTCGTGCGCGTGCCCACGCTCGACGAAGTTCCCTATCCGGTGAAGATGGAACCGAACCTGGTCGTCGAATTCTATTCGCGCTGATCTGGCTCCAAAACCGATCCCAAAAAGGGCGGTCCGGCAACGGGCCGCCTTTTTTTTGCGCCGCTTCGTGCGGCGCCGGCGAAAGGTCGAACCGAAATCGACCAGCTTTCAGCTGCATGGCATAGGGGAATCCCTAACGTCCTGAAGATCGGAATGATTCTCGAAGGATGCGCCCATGCCCTATTATAGCGGAACCGCCGGCAACGACATCATCAACGGCAGCTCGAGCGACGACGATATTTTGGGCCGGGACGGGAGCGACACACTCTACGGCAACAGCGGCGACGATAATGTCATCGACAACGACGGCCAGAATCCCGACATGTCGACGGACAGTCTTTACGGAGGCGGGGGCGATGATTTCATCTACGCCGGCTACCTCGACAATGCCGATGGGGGTAGCGGCTTCGACGCGCTCATTTTGCGGCTCGACTACGCCCCCGGCGGGATCAGCGTCGACTTTTCCGGCCTTTGGAGCGGCGGCACCTATGTGATCGACGGAAAGACGATCACGAATTTCGAGCAGCTATGGTGGGCGACCGGGACCCAATATGACGACCTGATGATCACCGGCTCGGTCGCGGGGTATAATTCCGAACTCACCGGGCTTGGCGGCAATGATTTGCTGGGCGGTGGCGCGGGGAATGACATCCTCCAAGGCGACCGATATTATCGGACGATCATCACCAACGACATATATTATGACGAAATGGTCGGCGGATCGGGCAACGATGCACTCGGCGGCGGTATCGGCGACTATTTCGACGGCGGGTTAGGAACAGACAAGCTGGGTTTTGACGCGGGATTGAGTGGCAGCGGGGTGACGCTCGATTTCTTCACCCTGCTGTCGACCGGTTCCGATGTCATCCTTGGTTCGTCGATGACGGGGATCGAGGATATCTGGTGGGTCTATGGCTCCAGCTATGACGACGTCATCGATACGAGCTACGACTCCTCGGACACGACGCTCGGCGGGCGTGACGGCAACGATATTCTTGCCACCGGGTCGGGAAACAACCGGCTTTACGGCGGCGCGGGCAGCGACACGCTGTTCGCCGGCAGCGGTAGCGACGAGTTATACGGCGAAGACGGTGACGATGTGCTGCGCGGCGAAGCGAGCAGCGATTCGATTTACGGCGGGGCCGGAAACGATGCCATTTATGGTGGCTCGGGGCTCGACAATATGCGGGGAGAAGACGGTGCGGACACGTTCTATTTCACTCCCGGCGACATTCCGAGCGCGATATCGTCAAACAGCGACCGCATTTTCGATTTCAGTTCCGTACAGGGCGACGAAATCGACCTTGCCGCAATCGACGCCATCAGTGGCGGGAGCGACAATGCGTTCGCTTTCATAGGCAACGCCGCCTTTACGAACGTCGCCGGGCAACTGCGCTACGCCTCCAGCGGAAGCTTCACGACGGTCTATGGCGATACGAACGGCGACGGCGCGGCCGATTTTGCCATTCGGCTGGACGGTATACACACGCTCGCCGCGTCCGATTTCATTCTATGATCAGGCTGGCGCCATGGCTTGGCCCATGGTCGTTTCGGGCGGCCTGATCACAGGCCGCCCTTTTATCCTGCGCTTGCAGCCCTAGAGTCCCATCGCCGCGCGCAGGAACTTGTCGGCATCGCCCAACATCTTGGTGCGCACCTCGCTATCTGCCAGTTGATGATCCAGTCCCGGGAATTCGGTGTATTCGACCGTCTTTCCGGCGCTGCGCAGCCGGCTGGCCATCAGCCGCGACTGCCCGACATCGACATTCTGGTCATAGTCGCCGTGAAAGAGCATCACGGGAACCGTGATCTTTTCGGCATTTTGGGCGGGCGAGCCGGTCTTAACATGATCGCCGCGGCCGATGAAGGCCTCGACCTGACGGAAATTGGTATAGTAGCGCGAATCTTCGCGAAGCTGTTCGAGGTCGGTGACCGGCGCGATCGCGACGATCGCCTTGAACAGGCCGGGCTCGTAAACCCCCGACTGCAGCGCGGCGTAGCCGCCATAGGACCAGCCGACGATGCCGAGCTTGCCCGGCGCCGCGATCCCGCTCGATACCAGCCATTTGCCGCCGTCGTCGACATCGCCGATCGCCGTCGGCCACGACTGGAAGCCGTTTTTCTGGAACCATCCGGAGCCATAACCGGTCGAACCCCGGAAATTGGGCTGGAGCACCGCATAGCCGCGCGCCGCGAAATATTGCGACAGCCAGTCGAAGCCCCACTCGTCGCGCGAGCCCGGTCCGCCGTGCGGCATGACGATTGCCGGCAATCCCTTGCCGTCCGAACCCGCCGGCAGCGTCAGATAGGCGGGAATGTCGACGCCGTCGCGTGACTTGTAATGCACGGACTTCACCGTCGCGAGCTTGGCCGGGTCGAGCTGCGGACGCATCTTCATGATCTCGGCGAGTTGCTTGGTCGACTTGTCGAACAGATAATAGCCGCCGGGATCGACGTCGCTGCCCACCCACAGCACCAGCTTCTGCTCATCGGCGGTCGAATCGACGAAGCTGATGAGCGGATGGTTCGGCAGTGCGTTGGCCAGGGCCGTGCCGAGCGACTTCAGCGCGGGGTCGAAGAAGACCGTCTGGCGCTTGTCGGTGACGAACTGAGCGCCGACGACACGCCCGCTGCGGCCGATGCTGACGAGGCCGTCGACATCGACATGGTCGTTTGCATAGACCAGCGTCTTCGTCATCTTGCCGTCGAGCGAGACCGAATAGAGCGCCGAGCGCCCGTTCAGCGAGTCGAAGCCATAAACCACGTCCAGATTCGGATCGACAGCCACCGGAAGGAAGCCGGTCCCCAGCCCGGCCTCGCTGACATAGGTCCCGAAACTCTCCCAATCCCGACTGTTCGCCTTGCGATAGGAGATGTTATAGGTGTTCCCCGAATAGCCGTCCGCGGTCTCCGTCTGGCTGATCATCATGCGGACGTGCCCCCGTCCATCCGAGATATAATCGACGACGCCGTCCTTGGGCGATTCGACCGTCTTGCGCTTCAGCGATACCGTGTCGACGGCGTCGACCGCCAGGCCGGACGCCGAGCGCCCGAGCAGCGACCCGGTCTGATACTCGCCGCTCTGGTAACGCGTCATCAGCACGCGACCGCTCTCCTCGGCATCCGACCAGTCGATGACGCCGCCGCCGAACTGGCTTGCACCGAAAGCGCGGACGCGCGTCTTGTCGCTCAGCATCTGCATATTCTGCCCGTCGGCATCGAGCGCGAACAGCCGGCTGAAACCCTGGAGACCGGTCGTGCCGCGGTTGATGACGTGGACGCTGCACACCAGCCGGGTGGCGAGCGCCCAGTCGCAGCGACCGATCTGCTCGTCGCCACCCTTCGCGCTCAGCACCGGTTTCGAATCGCCGGTCGCGATGGTGACCACCGAGACGACCGAGCCCGCGCCCTTGGTCGGCTGGATTACCGCCAGCCGCTCGCCGTCGGGCGAAATGCTGACCTGGCGGACGCGCTCGCGCTGTCCGAATTTCGCTGCCACATCGTCTTGCGCCTGCGCCGCCCCAGCGGTCGCGACCAGTGCCGGCACGATCAGTGCCGCCCCCCAGAACTTCATTCCCCAAACCCCCGAATTGAAAGCGACCCCTCGCTTAAACCCCTGACATGAGGGCCATGTTGCAACAAACACCGCGCCCCTCGGCATCCAGCATAGGCCGCCCGGTCATCATGGCAACCCGCAAAGGCCAGGTCCGAAGCCCTCATCCACCGCCCTTGCCTGCCGGTGACGGGGCTGGCACAAAGCCCGCAACGCTCATTCGGACAAGGACGATCGATGCTTCGCTTTACCCCCGCCCCGCTCGCGGCCGCCGCGCTATTGGCGCTTACCGCCTGCAACGCCTCCACCGACAAGACCTCGGCCAGCGCCGCGGCGCTTCCCGACGTCCAGCTTCCCGAACTGTCGCTTTCGACCTTGCAGGACGTAACCAGGGAATTGTCGCAGGACAGCTACGAAGGACGCGCGCCGGGGGCGCCGGGCGAGGAGAAAACCGTCTCCTATCTGATCAAGAAATTCACCGAAGCGGGTCTCAAACCCGGCAACAACGGCAGCTGGACGCAGGACGTGCCGCTGGTCGAGATCACCGCGAAGAACGTCAGCCCGCTGACCTTCACCGGCGGCAAGACGCCCATGTCGCTCAAATACGGTACCGACTTCGTCGCTGCGAGCTATCGCGTCCAGCCGCAGATTTCGGTCAAGGACAGCGACGTGGTCTTCGTCGGGTACGGCATCAACGCACCCGAGAAGGGCTGGAACGACTATGCCGGGGTCGATGTGAAGGGGAAGACGGTCGTCATCCTCGTCAACGATCCCGACTGGCAGACCAAGGAGGCCAAGGGCGAGTTCAACGGCCGTGCGATGACCTATTACGGCCGCTGGACCTACAAATATGAGGAAGCGGCGCGGCAGGGCGCCGCCGCGGCGCTGATCGTCCACGACACCGAGCCCGCCGCCTATGGCTGGAACGTCGTCGAATCGAGCTGGACCGGCACGCAATATCTGGCCGACAGCAAGAATGGCGGCGCCGATCAGACCGCCGCCAACGGCTGGATCCAGCTCGACAGGGCGAAGCAGCTCTTCGCGGGCGCGGGGCAGGATTTCGACGCGCTGCGCGAGGCGGCGAAGAAGAAGGGTTTCAAGGCGGTGCCGCTGACCGGCGTCAAGGCGTCGCTGAGCTTCGACAACCAGATCGCCAAGAAGATGTCGCGCAACGTTATCGGCGTGCTGCCGGGGACGAAGCGGCCCGACGAATATGTCCTCTACACCGCGCACTGGGACCATCTCGGCCGCTGCGCGCCGGTCGACGGTGACGACATCTGCAACGGCGCGGTCGACAATGCGACCGGCGTCGCGGGGCTGGTGACGCTGGCGCAGGCCTACCAGAAGGCTGGCGCCCCCGACCGCAGCGTCGTCTTCCTCGCGGTCACCGCCGAGGAATCGGGGCTTCTCGGCTCGAAATATTATGCCGAAAACCCGGTCTTCCCGCTCGCGCAGACCGTCGGCGGGGTGAACATGGACGCGCTGAATCCCGCAGGCCCTGCCAAGGATATCGTCGTCGTCGGCCGCGGCAAGTCCGAACTCGACGCTTATCTCGAAAAGATCGCGGCGACGGCGAAGCGCACGGTGGTCGACGAGCCAACCCCCGAAAAGGGCTTCTATTACCGCTCCGACCATTTCAGCTTCGCCAAGCTCGGCGTGCCGATGTTCAACTTCGGCAGCGGCGAGGATTTGGTCGCGGGCGGCAAGGACGCCGGCAAGAAGGCGTCGGAAGACTATGAAGAGCACCGCTATCACGCGCCCGGCGACGAATATGAGGCGATCGCCAACTGGGACGGCATGCTCGCCGACCTCCAGCTCTATTATGCCGCGGGGCGGATGCTGGCGATGACCGACGCCTGGCCGAACTGGGTCAAGGGCGACGAATTCCGCGCCGCCCGCGACAAGTCGCGCGCTGCGGCGAAACAATAGCTCACCCTGCTCTTTCGTCATTGCGAGGAGCGAAGCGACGCGGCAATCCAGAGTGTGTGTGAACCGCCCTGGATTGCTTCGCTTCGCTCGCAATGACGAAGTGAGAATGAGGACAGGAACTGAATGACCCTAAAAATGCCCGCTGAATGGGCGCCGCATGAGGCGGCGTGGATCGGCTTCCCCCACCTCGCCGAGGAGTGGTCCGGGCAGATCGACGCTGCGCGCCGCGATATCGCGGCCTTCGCGAACGCCGTTCACGACGGGGGACGCGGCGAGGAGGTGCGGCTCGTCGTCAACGACGAGGCGCAGGCGGAAATCGCGGCCAATCTCGTCGAGTCCGGCGTGCATATCCTCGTCCAGCCGCTCGGCGACATCTGGCTGCGCGACACCGGGCCGATCGTGTCGGGGACGGGCGCGGCGCGGCGCGCGCGCAATTTCCGCTTCAACTGGTGGGGTGAGAAATTCGTGATGCCGGGCGATCTGGAGGTCGGCGCGGCGCTCGGCGCGAAAAGCGGCTTGCCGGTCGACGAGCAGGATTGGGTTCTCGAAGGCGGCGGCATCGACGTCGACGGCACCGGGCTCGCGGTCACGACCGAGGAGTGCCTGCTCCACCCGAACCGCAACCCGTCGCTGACCCGCGAGGATATCGCCGTGCGGCTGCATCAGTCGCTCGGCGTCGAGCGGCTGCTGTGGCTCGGCAAGGGGCTGGTCGGCGACCATACCGATGGCCATGTCGACAATCTCGCACGCTTCGTCGGCGAAGGCCGGCTCGCGATCCCGGTCGCGGCGGGTAGCGACGATCCCAACGCCGCCATCTACGCCGACGCGCGCGCGCGGGCCGAAGCCTTCGGCGGGGTCGAGATCGTCGACCTCCCCTCGCCCGGCCGCATCGAGATCGAGGGCGAAATCGCGGCGGCGAGCTATATGAACTTCTACATCGGCAACAGCGTCGTGGTCGTCCCGACCTATGGTTCGGCGAACGACGCCGCGGCCGTCGACGCCCTCGCCGCACTCTTCCCCGATCGCCGTGCGGTCGGCATCGACGCGCGCGGAATCATCGTCGGCGGCGGCAGCTTCCATTGCTCGAGCCAGCAGGTACCGAACTGATGCGGAAGTTGAAACCCGCCGCTTACTTCATCGCTGGCTTGGCGTTCTCGCTGATGCCGACCTTCGCAATGGCCCAGAGATGGGAAACCACCGATGATTACCCTGATGCTGCACGAAGAGTCGGGGCGCAGGGTGACGCCGAGTTCACCGTTTTGGTAGGAACGGACGGCAAACCGAAGGAATGCCATGTCACCAAATCAGCGGGACATCCGGCCCTTGATGCGGCGACCTGCGATCTCATTATGAGGCGGGCTCGGTTTTATCCTGCAAAGGATGAAGCCGGCAAGCCCAAGGAGTCCTATTACACGAATCGTGTTCGTTGGCGTATTCCTGACTGAGCCTATTTGAGATCCACTGATATGACCCGCACCCTCACCGTCGCCGCACTGCAGCTTCCCCTGCCCGGCCCCGTCCGGCCGAACATCGACGCCGTGTCGGCGCTCGTCGAGGAGGCGGTCGCGAAGGGCGCGCAGGTCGTCCTGCCGCCCGAGCTCTTCGAGGGCCCCTATTTCTGCCAGGTCGAGGAAGAGGCGCTGTTCGCGAACGCGCGTCCGACCGCCGAGCATCCGAGCGTCGTCGCGATGCAGGCGCTCGCCGCGAAGCACAAGGTCGCGATCCCGACCAGCTTCTTCGAGAAGGATGGGCCGCATTATTACAACACGCTCGCGATGATCGGCCCCGATGGCGCGATCATGGGGACGTACCGCAAGAGCCACATTCCCGACGGGCCGGGCTATGAGGAGAAATATTATTTCCGCCCCGGCAACACGGGCTTCAAGGTGTGGGACGTCTTCGGAACGCGGATCGGCGTCGGGGTGTGCTGGGACCAATGGTATCCCGAAACCGCGCGCGCGATGGCGCTGATGGGCGCCGAACTGCTTTTCTATCCGACCGCGATCGGGTCAGAGCCCTATGACGCCGATCTCGACACCAGCCGCATGTGGCGCCGCGCGATGCAGGGCCATGCCGTGTCGAACTGTATGCCGGTGATCGCCGCCAATCGCATCGGGCGGGAGGGTGAGGCCGACTTCTATGGCCACAGCTTCATCACCGACGAATGGGGTGATCTGACGCAGGCGTTCGGGCGAGAGGAAAGCGGCGTGCTGGTCGAGACGATCGACCTCGATCGCGCCGCGAAACACCGCGCCGGCATGGGCTTCTTCCGCGACCGGCGGCCGCAGCTCTACGGCCGGCTGGCCGAGGACATCTGACGCATGGACAGGGGCAAGACGATGCAGGTTCCCGACGACATCTTCACCGAGCCCGACGATGTCGATCCCGACACGCTCGCCCAGCTCGGGCCGCTGCGCCGCCTTGCCGGCATCTGGGAGGGGCAGCGCGGGGTCGACGTCAACCCCAAGGCCGACGGCCCCGAAACGCGCCAATATTACGAGCGGATCGAGATGCAGCCGATCGATGCGCAGGCGAACGGGCCGCAGCTCTTCTATGGCCTGCGCTATCATGTCCACATCAACACCCCCGAAGAGGACATCGCCTTCCACGACCAGGTCGGATACTGGCTCTACGAGCCCGCTACCGGGCTGATCCTGCAAACGCTGGCGATTCCGCGCGGCCAGATCGCGATCGCGGCGGGGCATGCCGAGCCCGATGCGAAACGGCTCGTGCTGACCGCGACGCGCGGGCAAACCGAATATGGCATCTGCTCGACGACCTTCCTCGAACTGGCGTTCCGCACCGACAAATATCAGATTAGCGTCGACTTCCATGAGGATGGCGGCTGGAGCTATGTTCTCGACACCACGTTGATGGTCAAAGGCCAGAGCGAGCCTTTCCTCCACCGCGACCGCAACCGGCTCACCAAGATCGCCGAGCCCGACCTCAATCCGTGGGCGAAGATCGCGCAGCCGGCGCAGCCGGCGTCAACGGACGTTTGACACCGCGCCCCGGATACACTTAACCTGCTAAGCACCGACGAGGCGACAGACCGGTCCACAGGCCGGCGGCCCTTGCGGGGTGGTGAGGGAGAGTGAGATGAGCAGCATCGAACAGCGCGCGGCGGGTGCGCGCGAATTGCACCGGACGATCGATTTCATCGGCCTGCGCGCGCATGCGACGACGGTCGGCCTGATCCAGCTTTGCGAGGAGCTTTTGAAGGTCGGCATTCTCGACAAGGCCGCGCTCGAGCGGATCAAGGACGCGATCCGCATGGAGCTTACCCTGTCGCAGGCGCGCATATCGAACCAGACACTGTTCGACGAGACGCTGCGCCGCCGGCTCGACGCGATCTTTCCGCACTGCGGCGAACCCGCGGATCCGGTGGGTTCGATCGAGGCTCTCGAAGAGGCGCTCGACCTCGAAGACAAGGGCTGATCCCGGCCACGCCGCCGGATGATGATGGTGCCCCTGGCCGGACTCGAACCAGCACTCCTTGCGGAACTCGATTTTGAGTCGAGCGCGTCTACCAATTTCACCACAGGGGCCCGTGGAAGGCGCCTCCCCTAAGGCGAAGCGCCGCCGCTTGCCAAGCTATTTCTTGAGCTCGCGCGCCAGCGTCTTTGCCGTCGCCTTGCCATAGGGGGGCTTGAAGCCCGCCATGCCGGCGACGTCGAACTTCGGCTGGCGATAGACGGCACGCGCGTGGCTGAAGGTACGGAAGCCGTCGAGCCCGTGATAATTGCCCATCCCCGACGGGCCGACGCCGCCGAAAGGCAGATCCTCCATCGCGTTGTGGAACAGCACGTCGTTGACCGTGACGCCGCCCGAGATCGTCCGCGTCAGCACGCGATCCTCCTCGCTCTTGTCCTGGCCGAAATAATAGAGGCCGAGCGGGCGGTCGTGCGCGTTCACATAGTCGATCGCATCGTCGATGGTCCGATAGGTCTTCACGGGCAGGATCGGCCCGAAAATCTCCTCCTGCATCACCTTCATGTCGTCGGTCGGGTTGCGGACGATATGGAGCGGCATCTTGTGGCCGTTCGAACTCGCGAAATCCTCGCCCGCGGGATTGACCTCGACCACCTCGGCGCCCTTTTCGCGCGCATCGGCAAGGTAGGATTGCAGCCGGTCGTAATTGCGCGTGTTGACGACCGAGGTGTAGTCGTCGTTGGCGAGCAGCGTCGGATAGAGCGCCGCGGCGCCCTTCGTCACGCTGTCGATCACCGCGCCCTCCTGATCCTCGGCGACGAGCAGATAGTCGGGCGCGAGGCAGATCTGCCCCGCGTTCATCAGCTTGCCCATCGCGACGCGCTGGCCGACGAGATCGCGGTTCGCGCTGCGCCCGATGAAGGTCGGCGACTTGCCGCCGAGTTCGAGCGTCACGGGCACCAGATTGTCGGCCGCGGCGCGCATGATATGCTTGCCCACGCTCGTCGCGCCGGTGAAGATCAGATGATCGAAGGCGAGCTTCGAGAACGCCACACCGACATCGGGCCCGCCGGTGAACACCGCCATCTCGCTCTCGTCGAAATAATCGGGGACGAGCCGCGCCATCAGGGCGGAGACATTCTCGGTGAACTCGCTGGGCTTGATCATCGCGCGATTGCCCGCCGCGAGGATGCCCGCCATCGGCACGAAGACCATGCCGACGGGGAAGTTCCACGGGCTGACCACGCCGACGACGCCCTTGGGCTGAAACACCACCTCGGCCTTTGCGCCGAGCAGCCCGAGCGGAAAGGTGGGCCTCCGCTTCTCGCCCTTCGCCCAGCTCGCCATATGCTTTTTCGCATGCTTCAAGGCGCTGACCGAGGGCATGATATCGGTCATCAGCGTCTGTTCGCGGCTGCGATGGCCGAAATCCTCGCTCACCGCCTTGGCGAAATCGTCCGCATGGTCGACGAGCAGCGCGACCGCGCGGTCGAGGCGGTCGGTCCGCACCGCGAGGCTTTCGGGCATGGCGGCGGTGAAGCTCGCCCTTTGCGCCGCGAGCACCTGGCCCATGCGCGCGCTTTCGAGCGCGATGCTGTCCTCGATCGCCGTCACCATATCCCGTCTCCCTCCGTTTGATCCGTTTTGATCATGGGCGAAGGCGGGTTGCAAGATGAAACCCGCTGCGGGACGTCGACCGGCGCCGAGGCGCGCAATTTTATTCCAAAGTTCACGAAAGTCACACTACGTCCCCCTTCATTCGGGCCTCCTGGCATGCACCAGACCGGCTTGCCCGGGGTCCGACCGGCCAGCGGCCGGGAAGGCTGAGAAGGGGCTGCGGATCATCGGCCAGTTTGAAGCACAGCCGGATAATGTAGGAAAGGGATTTTGTTCGATTCCATCGGCGCCGGGGCGGCGATCGGGCCGGGTCATCGCGGGCTCGGTTGCGCTCCCCGGCGAAAGCCGGGGTCCAGAGGTGAAGGCTGGGCTTCCTCCTATGGACCCCGACTTTCGCCGGGGTCCACTTTTCCGTCAGCTCAGGCCGATTTTTCCAGATCGACGTAGCGCAGATAGGGCTTGAGCGTGCGGAAGCCCTGCGGGAAGCGGCTCTTCGCATCCTCGTCGGACAGCTTGGGCGAAATGATGACCTCTTCGCCCGGGGTCCAGTTCACCGGGGTCGCGACCGACTGGGCGTCGGTCAGTTGCAGGCTGTCGATCGCGCGGATGATCTCGGCGAAATTGCGCCCGGTGCTGGGCGGATAGGTCAGCACCAGGCGGACCTTCTTGTTCGGGTCGATGACATAGACGGCGCGCACCGTCACCGTCGGGTCCGAATCCGGATGGATCATGCCATAGAGAATGGCGACCTTCTGGTCGCTGTCGGCGATCATCGGATAGTCGAGCTTCTGTCCCTGGGTGGATTCGATGTCCTGTTCCCAATCGCGATGCGAGTCGACCGGATCGACCGACAGGCCGATCGTCTTGACCCCGCGCTTGTCCCATTCGGGGCGCAGCCGGGCGACCTCGCCCAGTTCGGTCGTGCAGACCGGGGTAAAATCCTTCGGGTGGCTGAAGAACAGCCCCCAGGACGAACCGAGCCATTCGTGGAAACGGATGGGCCCCTGCGTGCTGTCCTGTTCGAAATCGGGCGCGATCTGGCCGAGTTGTATGGTCATTTGGTACCTCCTAGCGCCCGCATTGTGCGCCCCGCGCCGAGTCCGGCCAAACAAGCGTTCCTTTCCTCCCCGCCAGAAAGCTTTGCCACCGCGATGCTGCCCCTCCCCTCTTTCGCAGGTGCAGCATTTCGGCTAATCCATCCGCCAACCAACTTTCCCCTACGGAGTCTCGTCCCATGACCGCCACCGATCCCGTCGTCTTCCTCTCCTATGCCCGCACCCCGATGGGGAGCATGCAGGGCGCGCTGTCGGACGCGAGCGCGACCGACCTCGGCGCCACCGCGGTCAAGGCGGCGGTCGAGCGCGCGGGGGTCAAGAGCGACGATATCGAGCGCATCTATATGGGCTGCGTGCTGCCCGCCGGGCTGGGCCAGGCGCCGGCGCGGCAGGCCGCGATCAAGGCGGGCCTGCCCAAGTCGGTGCAGGCGACCACCGTCAACAAGGTCTGCGGTTCGGGCATGCAGACCGTGATCATGGGCGCCGAGGCGCTCGCCGCGGGCAGCATCGACCTTGTCGTCGCGGGCGGCATGGAATCGATGACCAACGCGCCCTACCTCCTTAAGAAGCATCGTTCGGGCGCGCGCATCGGCCACGACACGGCCTATGACCATATGTTCCTCGACGGGCTCGAGGACGCCTATGAGGCGGGCCGCGCGATGGGAACCTTCGCGCAGGACACCGCCGACGCCTATCAACTCAGCCGTCAGGCGCAGGACGATTATTCGATCGAGTCGCTGAAGCGCGCGCAGGCGGCGATCGCCGACGGCGCCTTCGCGGGCGAGATCGCACCGGTCACCATCGCGACCCGCAAGGGTGAGGTCGTCGTCGACACCGACGAGGCCCCCGGCAAGGGCAATCCCGACAAGATTCCGACGCTGAAGCCCGCCTTCGCCAAGGACGGCACGATCACCGCCGCGACCAGCTCGTCGATCTCCGACGGCGCCGCCGCGGTCGTGCTGACGCGCCAGTCGGTCGCCGACGCGAAGGGCGCGAAGCCGGTCGCGAAGCTCGTCGCGCACGCCGCGCACGCACAGGAGCCCAAGGATTTCACCGTCGCCCCCATCGGCGCGATCAACAAGGTGCTGGCCAAGGCCGGCTGGTCGATTGGCGACGTCGACCTGTTCGAGGTCAACGAAGCCTTCGCCTGCGTCGCGATGTTCGCGATGCACGACCTCGGCATCCCGCACGGGAAGATCAACGTCCACGGCGGCGCGACCGCGCTCGGCCATCCGATCGGCGCGAGCGGCACCCGCATCATCACGACGCTGATCGCGGCGCTGCAACGCCACGGCAAGACGCGCGGCATCGCGAGCCTGTGCATCGGCGGCGGCGAGGCGACCGCGGTCGCCGTCGAGCTGGTTTGACGGGTAGAAAAGTTGGATGGCGCCGCCGCGCGGCGGCGCCATTTCATCGCAATCGGCGCGACATATTGCGACACTCATGACCGGAAAATAAACGCGGCATTCCGCGTCCGTTCAAATCGACTCGCCTAATCCTTTCCCGTCATCGGGCAGATCCCCCTCCCCCCTGACGGATGCAAAGGAATGGCAAAATGAAGAAGATGAAATTTCTCACCGCCGGCCTGATCGCCGCGATGATGGTGCCCGCGGTGGCGCAGGCGCAGACCGGAGAGCTCCGCCGCGACCGGCAGGAGGTTCGCGAACAGAAGCGCGACGTGCGCCAGGCGGTTCGCCACGGCGATCGCGGCGACGTGCGCGAGCAGCGCCGCGACCTGCGCGACGCGCGGCAGGAATATCGCGAGGACAAGCGCGACTGGCGCCGCGACAACCGCTACCAGAACTGGCGCGCGCCGTTCAAATATCAGCAGTTCCGTATCGGATCGACGCTGCGGTCCAGCTATTACGCGCCCAGCTATCGCCTGAGCTACGACAGCCGCTGGGGCGTGCCGCGGGCGGGACGCAACCTCGCCTATGTCCGCCACTACAACGACCTGCTGCTGGTCAACGTGCGCAGCGGCAAGGTGATCAAGGTCTATCGCAACCACTTCCGCTGGCGCTGAGCGATGGACCCGGCAAGGGGCCGGACGGGCGACCGTCCGGCCCTTTTTCGTGCGGGCGTCAGTCGCCCCAGATATGGTCCACTTCGATCCAGCCGCGCCTGCCCTTGACGTCGAGCAGGCACCAGCCCTTCTTGCAGTCGGTGATCCGTCCCACCACCCCCGCCTCGGCGCGATAGGCAACCGCCGCGGTCGGATCGGGCGATTGACGCATCGGGCGCACGCCGCCGGTGACGATCGCGGTGCGCGTGCGGCTGAGCAGGCGCGCCGCCATCCAGCCCTGCGTGCCGTCGGGGTCCTCGACCTTGCGCCAGGTCTCGTGCCGCGCGACCACCTTCACCGGCAGGTCGCGGCGCCGATATTCCCAGATGACCGGGACATCGGGCGACGGCCCCTTGCGCATCCGCGCCTCGTCGACGCTGATCGACGCCCAATAGGGCAGTTCGGGGTCCGACGATTGGGCGGCGGCGGGGCCGATGGCGGCAAGGCTCAACAAAATCAGGGCAAATCTTCGGCTGGTCATCGCCAACCCTTGTCAAAATCGGCGCCCATTATCAACCGGCCGCAGCGCACAAACGGCCCGCCGTCCACAGTCCTGCGCGCCGCCGCCCCTTGACCCCCAGCCGCCGTCGCGCTCTATCGGCGGCCATGCCCGATTCCCCTCGCCCCAAACGCCCGCGCGTCATCGTCACCCGCCAGTTGATGCCGCATGTCGAGGCGCGCATGGCCGAGCTGTTCGAGGTCGTGCTGTCGGCGCGCGACCGCGCCTTTTCGGTCGACGAACTGAAAGCCGCGGTCGCGGACTGCGACGTGCTGGTTCCGACGGTGACCGACAGCATCGACGCCGCGATCCTCGACGCCGCGGGCGAGCGGCTGAAGCTGATCGCCAATTTCGGCGCCGGGGTCGACCATATCGACCTCGCCGCGGCGCGCGCCAAGGGCATCATGGTCGCGAACACGCCGGGAGTCTTTACCGAGGATACCGCCGACATGACGATGGCGCTGATTCTCAGCGTCCCGCGCCGGCTCGCCGAGGGCGAGAAATTGATGCGGTCGGGCAAATGGGAAGGCTGGGCGCCGAGCACGATGCTGGGTCACCGCGTCGGCGGAAAATTGCTCGGCATCATCGGCATGGGGCGCATCGGCCTTGCGGTCGCGCGCCGCGCCCGCGCCTTCGGCCTGTCGATCCATTATCACAACCGCAAGCGCCTGCCCGCCGAGGTCGAGGAGGAACTGGGCGCCAGCTATCATGCGAGCATCGACACGCTGCTCCGGATCAGCGACGTGGTGACGATCCACTGCCCGCACACCAGCGAAACGCACGAGATGGTGAACGCCGCGCGCATCGCGGCGATGAAGCCGACCGCCTATCTGATCAACACCGCACGCGGCGAGATCGTCGACGAAAAGGCGCTGATCGCGGCGCTCAAGAGCCGCCGCATCGCGGGCGCCGGGCTCGACGTCTATGCGCAGGAGCCGGTGGTCGATCCCGAGCTGCTCGCGCTCGACAACGCCGTGCTCCTCCCCCACCTCGCCTCGGCGACCATCGAGGGGCGAGAGGCGTCGGGCGAGAAGGTCATCGCCAACATCCGCGCCTGGAGCGACGGCCACCGCCCGCCGGACCAGGTGCTGGAGGGGTGGGTCTAGCTTTTGCGAAGCGCGAAACCGCTCTGGATTGCTTCGCTTCGCTCGCAATGACGGCGTGTTTGGACGCTCAATCCCCCGTCAATATCCGGTCCACGAGCTGCTTCACCGTGGGGGTGAAGTTGTTCGAGTAGAAGGGGTCGGTCTTGAAGTTGAACGCGGCGTGGCCCGCGAACATCAGATTCCGTTCGGTGTCGCCGCCGTGCGCGATGTCCTGCAGCGTTTTCTGGATGCAGAAGCTGCGCGGATCGGCGAGGTAGCCGGTCGAATAATCGTCATGGTCCTTCCACGACGAAAAGCCGCAGTGCGACAGGCAGCCCATGCAGTCGGCCTGATCCTTGCGGATCACCGCCTTGTCGTCCTCGGTCACGAAAACCACCGTGTTGTCGGGGGTCTTCAGCGCCTCGCTATAACCCTCCGCCACCCAGTCGCGCGCGCGCGCGCGGTCGTGCGGCGTGACCCAGAAATTCTTGCCCTTCACCCCGACGTCGAGCTGGACGATATGGTCGCCCGCCTCCTGCTTCGAATAGGGAATCTGGCGTTCCGATCGCGCCTCGAGATCGCGCAGGAAGGGGTTGCGCACCGCGCTCGAATAAAAGCCGGTGGGCGAGAAGCGGTGGAGCAGCACGTCGCCGTCGTCGAGCGTGCGCAGCCGGTCCTTCCATTCCTGCGGAATCGGGCTTTCGACCGTCAGCAGCGGGCGCGTGCCATATTGAAAGACGATCTGCCCGAGCTCGGGATTGTCGATCCAATGCTCCCAGTCGCGCAGATACCAGACGCCGCCCGCCATCACGATCGGCACCGTGTCCGAAATCCCCTCGGCGCGCATCGTGTCGCGCAGCGCCTTGACGCGCGGATAGGGATCTTCGGGGACCAGCGGATCCTCGGCGTTCGACAGGCCGTTGTGGCCGCCGGCGAGCCAGGGATCCTCGTAAACCACCGCCGCCATCAGGTCGGCGACCTTGTGATAGGCGCGCTTCCACAGCGCGCGGAAAGCGCGCGCCGAGGAGATGATCGGCAGATAATGGACATTGTGCCGCGCCGCGATCTCGCTGAGCTTGTACGGCATGCCCGCGCCGCAGGTGACGCCGGTGACCAGCCCCCTGGTCTTTTCGAGCACGCCTTCGAGCACGCGCTGGGCGCCGCCCATTTCCCAGAGCACGTTGATGTTGATCGCGCCCTTGCCGCTCGCGACGTCATAGGCGCGCTTGACCTGTTCGACCGCGCCGTCGATCGCATAGTTGACCAGCTCGTCGTGACGCTCGCGCCGCGTCAGCGCGCGATAGATTTGCGGGATGATCTTGCCCTCGGCGTCGTAGCTGTCGGCGTTGACCGCCGACACGGTGCCGATGCCGCCCGCCGCGGCCCAGGCGCCGCTCGACATATGGTTGGTCGCCGACACGCCCTTGCCACCCTCGACCAGCGGCCAGACCTCGCGTCCGCCGTAAAGGATGGGCTTCAAACCTTTGAACACGTCAGAACCTCTTTCTCTCCACCGGTCGCGCGATCGCGCACCGGCCCTCATACCGTTTCCGTAAGCGGAAGACGGCCCCCTTTGTCAATCGATCCCGATCCAGCGACCGCTGAACAGACCATATCCGTCAAGGGCCCGAGCATAGAGCCTTTCATAGGCATCGACCATCGTTGATTCGTCGAAGCGTTCGGCGGCAACTCGCCGGTTCGCCGCGCCGACCGCGGCGCGGAGTGCCGGATCGTCGGCCATCCGCGCCAGCGCGGCGCGGAAAGCCGCCTCATCGCCCGCCACGAAGGGCCGGTTGTCGCCGGCCACCATCGCGGCAACGTCGCCGACATCGGGGCTGACGACGGACAACCCCGCCGCCATCGCCTCGATCACCGCGATCGGCGCCTGTTCGCTGAGCGACGACAGCGCGAGGAGGTCGAAATGGCCGATCCAGCGCGCGGGTTCGGCCATGAAGCCGGGCATGACGAGCCGGTCGGCCATGCCGCACGCCGCCGCCGCGGCCGCGATTGCGGCACGCTCGGGGCCCTCCCCGACGATCACCAGCCGCACGTTCGGCGGCAGCGTTGCCACCGCGCGGACGAGCCGCGGCAGATCCTTGACCTTGCGCAGCCCGGCGACGGTGCCGATCACCACCTCGCCGGCGCGGCGCTCGAAGCCGGGGATCGGCACGCCCGGCCCGCGCGCATAGGCGGCGACGTCGATGCCGTTGCGGATCAGGTGCGTGCGGTCGCCGGCCTTCCATTCGGCTCCGGCGATCCGCTGGAGCAGGGTCGACGGCACCACGACGGCCGCGGTGTGGCGCAGCGCGTGGCGGCGGAACAGGTTGCGTTTCCAGTTGCGCCGGACGCTCTCATCCTCGTTGAACCCGTCCTCGTGATGGATCAGGCACGGCGGCATATGATACCACCAGCGGTTCCAATGGAGGCGATGCGCCATCACCCCGTCCATAGCGCCCCAATTATAGCTGAGCACCAGGTCGAAGCCGAGCATGTAGCGCGCGAGATCGCGATAGCGCGACAGCGACGGGCGGCCGTGAAGCGGCGGGGCATCCTTCGGGAAATCCACCTTTATGCCCGGCGCGATCGCGTCGCGTGCGCCGAGCGCGTCGGGCATCGCCGACAGGATCGCGTGCTGCGCCCGATCCTCCATCAGGTTCATCAGCCGCACCGCGCGCGCTTCCTTGCCGCCGAGCGAGAAGCTCGAATGGAGGTGCAGGATGCGGACCGGATGCTCGCGCCCGGTCACGTCGCGGGCATATCCGCGAGCCAGGCGTCGATCGCCGCGACCGCCGCGGGCTCGTCCATCGTCGGCGCGTGCCCGACGCCGGGCACCTCGACCAGCCGCGCGCCCGGCAGCGCCTTCTCCATCTTTTGCGCCGCACCCTTCGCCAATATGTCCGAGAGTGCGCCGCGCAGCACCAGCACCGGAATGTCGCCGAGCGCCCGATAGGCGGGCCACAGGTCGATCCCCGCCTCGGGCGCCGGAAGGCGCAGCGGCGCCGCGATCTGCTTGTCGTAATCGGTGACGATCCGCCCCTCGGGGGTCAGACGGTGGGTGCGCTTGGTGAGGCGCAGCCAGTCGTGGATGCCATAGCCCGGATAGACGGCGGCGTTGAGCTCGGCGAAGGCGCGCGCCGCGTGAATCCATGTCGGCTGGCCGCCGCCAGCGCCGATATAGTCGCGGATGCGTTCGAGCCCTTTCGCCTCCAGTTCGGGGCCGACATCGTTGAGCACCGCGCCGACGAGGCGTCCCGTCATGCTCGCCGCCATCAGCATCGACACGAGCCCGCCGAGCGAAGTGCCGATCGTCGCGAAGCGCGCGATCTCCAACTCGTCGAGCAACGCCACGACGTCCTGCACATAGGTCAGCGGAACATAGGTCATCGGGTCCTTGGCATAGGCGCTCTCGCCGCGGCCGCGGAACTCGACGACGATGGTCCTGCGCGACCGCGCGACATGCGGCGCGAGCGCCTCGAAATCGCGGGCGTTGCGGGCGAGGCCGGGCATGCAGAGCACCGGCGGCGCCTCTGCGGCGGCTTCCGGCCCCGCATAGACACGCGCGTGCAGCCGCACGCCGTCGGTGGACCACCAATAATGGTCCGACCAGTCGCGCCCGTCGGCCCGGATGTCCTGCTTGACCGTAATGACCCGTCCCCTTCCTGCGTTTCCACACGCCGTCTATCGCCAACCCGGCGGCGGCGCGCAAGCCGTCCGTCGCCGCCCGCCGGTTGCCGCCACCCGCTTTCACCGATAAGAGGCGAGCGACCATGAGCGAAGACCTGCTTTCCTTCGAACCCGCGACCGGTGAAGAGCTGTGGCGCGGGCCCGTCAGCCGCGTCGACGACGAGGTCGAGATCGCTCGCGGCGCCTGGCCCGCCTGGGCGGCGCAGGCCGTCACCTTCCGCGCCGAGACCCTCCGACGCTTCGCCGACCGGGTGAAGGCCGAGGCCGAAACGCTCGCCGACCTGATCGCGCGCGAGACCGGCAAGCCGCTGTGGGAAGCGCGCACCGAGGTCGAATCGGTCGCGAACAAGGTCGATATTTCGGTCAAGGCCTATGCCGAGCGCACCCCCAACCGCCGGATCGAGGGCGCGATGGGACTGCGCAACGCTGTGCGCCACAAGCCGCACGGCGCGCTCGCGGTGCTCGGCCCCTATAATTTTCCCGCGCACCTGCCCAACGGGCATATCGTCCCTGCGCTGCTCGCGGGCAATTCGGTGCTGTTCAAGCCGTCCGAAAAGACCCCGGCGACCGGCGCGAAGCTGGTCCAACTCTTCCATAACGCGGGCGTGCCGCAAGAGGTGTTGCGCCTCGTGATCGGCGGCCCCGAAACGGGCAAGGCGCTCGCCTCGCACGAGGGCATCGACGGGCTGCTCTTCACCGGATCGGCGCGCACCGGGCTCGCGCTCAGCCGCCAGTTCGCGGGCCAGCCGGGCAAGATGCTCGCGCTCGAGATGGGGGGCAACAACCCCGTCGTCGTCTGGGATACCGCCGACATCCGCACCGCGGCGATCCTCGTCGTCCAGTCGGCGTTTCTGAGCGCGGGGCAGCGCTGCACCAACGCGCGGCGGCTGATCGTCAAGGAGGCGATGGCGGAGCGGCTGATCGAGGAGGTCAAGACGCTCGCGAGCCGGCTGATCGTCGACCATCCGCACGCCGAACCGGCGCCCTATATGGGCCCGGTGATCGACAATGAAGCGGCCGACGGGCTGACCGAGAGCTTTCTGATCCTGATGTCGAACGGCGGCCAGGTGATCCGCCACATGACGCGGCCGGTCGCCGACCGCCCCTTCCTGACCCCCGGCATCATCGACGTCACCGCGATGCCCGAGCGCCCCGACATCGAGCTGTTCGGCCCGCTGCTGCAGGTGGTCCGCGTCGACAGCTTCGAGGCCGCGATCGCCGAGGCGAACAACACTGCCTTCGGCCTGTCGGCGGCGCTGATCGGCGGCAGCCCCCAGCTTTACGACCAGTTCTGGGCGAATGCGCGCGCGGGCGTGATCAACTGGAACCGCCCGACCAACGGCGCCTCCTCCGCCGCTCCCTTCGGCGGCATCGGCCTGTCGGGGAACCATCGGCCAAGCGCCTTCTACGCCGCCGATTATTGCGCCTATCCGGTCGCGAGCAGCGAAAGCGACGCGATGCGCGCTTCGATCGGCGTGGGATTGCGCGATCCCGAAGGCTCGCAACTGGTGACGAAGAAATATCTATAGCGAATCTTCGTCACCCCGGACTTGATCCGGGGCCCATTTCAGCGGCGAAGTCATGGGCCCCGGATCAAGTCCCAGGTAACGATGGTGGAGAGGAAATTTTACCTTCACCACCGCCAACAAACCCTGCTTTGCCATTCTTCGCCTCGCGAACCATCTTGCCGCCATGGACAAAGCCCCTGCCCCTCTCCCGCGCGCGGGCAAGCTGTGGCTCGTCGGCGCCGGCCCCGGCGACCCCGACCTGCTGACCTTGCGCGCCGCGCGGCTGCTGGAAAGCGCCGACCTCGTCGTCCACGACGGGCTGGTCGGCGACGGCGTGCTCGCGCTGATCCCGCCGCATGCCGAACGGATCAGCGTCGCCAAGCAGCGCAGCCGCCACACGATGAAGCAGGAACGGATCAACGAACTGCTCGTCCGCGAAACGCTCGCGGGCAAGCGGGTGGTCCGCCTCAAGGGCGGCGATCCCTTCATCTTCGGCCGCGGCGGCGAGGAACTCGAGGCGGCGCGCGAAGCGGGCGTCGATTGCGAGGTCGTCCCCGGCATCACCGCCGCGGCGGGCTGCGCCGCGCAGGCGGGTCTTCCCCTCACCCACCGCGCCGACGCGAGCGCGGTCAGCTTCGTCGCGGGCCAGTGCAAGGATTTGACCGACCAGGACTGGTCGGGGCTCGCCGGGCACGGCCGCACGCTCGTCATCTACATGGGCCTCGCGACCGCGTCCGCCATCGCCGACAAGCTGATCGCCGACGGCGTCTCGCCCGGCCTGCCCGTGGCGGTCGTCGAGCGCGGCACCACCGCCGAGGCGCGCGTGCTCCGCACGCTGCTGACCGATCTCGGCGACCTCGTCGCGCGCGAAGCGGTCCAGAGTCCCGCGCTCATCATCGTCGGCAAGGTGGCGGCGCGCGCCGATGCGCTCGACTGCCTCGGCGCCCCCGGCATCGCGACTTCAACAAGGGATTTTTCATGCAGTTACTGACCGGCAACGACCTGAAAACGGGCGCCGTCATCTGGTGGACCGGCCGCGGCTGGTCGCTCCATGTCGAGGACGCCGCCGACGTCGGCGACCAGGGCGAGGCGATCCTCGCCGCAGAGGATGGCGCGCGCCGGGTGAACGGCGGCTACATCATCACCGCCGAGGACGGCGCGAGCGGCCCGCGGCCTTCGCATATCAAGGATCGTATCCGCGCGCTCGGCCCGACGGTGCGTCCCGACCTGACACTGAAACCCGCCGACCCCGCGGCCGGCGACTGGGTGATCTGACATGTATAAATATGACCAGTACGACCAGGCGATGGTCGACGCCCGCGTCGAGGAATTCCGCGACCAGACCCGCCGCCGTATCGCCGGCGAGATGAACGACGACCAGTTCAAGCCGCTGCGACTCAAGAACGGCCTCTATCTCCAGCTTCACGCCTATATGCTGCGCGTCGCCATTCCCTATGGCACGCTCAATTCGCGGCAGCTGCGCAAGCTCGCCGAGATCGCGCGCAAATACGACCGCGGCTACGGCCATTTCACGACGCGCCAGAACCTCCAGTATCACTGGATCAAGCTGGAGGAAGCGCCCGACATCCTCGCCGAGCTGGCGACGGTCGAGATGCACGCGATCCAGACCAGCGGCGAGAGCATCCGCAACATTTCGGCCGACCAATATGCGGGCGCGGCCGCCGACGAGATCTGCGATCCGCGCCCCTGGGCCGAGCTCTTGCGGCAGGCGACGACCTTCCATCCCGAATTCAGCTATCTGCCGCGCAAGTTCAAGATCGCGGTCATCTCTTCGAAGGAGGACCGCGCGGCGCTGCGCTGGCACGACTGCGCGCTGCGCATCGTCCGCAACGAGGCGGGCGAGGAAGGCTTCGAGGTCTATGCCGGCGGCGGCATGGGGCGCACCCCCTTCATCGCCTACAAGATCCGCGATTTCTGCCCGGCGTCGCAGATCTTCTCCTATATCCAGGCGATCCTGCGCGTGTGGAACCTCCACGCGCGGCGCGACAATATCCACAAGCAGCGGATGAAGATCCTGGTCCACGACCTCGGCGAGGAGGAGTTCCGGCGCCAGGTCGAGGAAGAGTTCCAGAATTTCCTGACCCTCGGCACCGACTTTCCGCAGGCGGAATATGACCGGATCGCGGCCTATTTCACGCCGCCGCCGTTCGAAACGGGCCTGTCCGAGGACATCGACCGATCGGACCCCGCTTTCGCTTTGTGGGTCGACCAGCAGGTTATCGCACACAAGGCGCCGGGCTATGCGATCGCCAACATCAGCGTGAAGCCGATCGGGGGCATCGGCGGCGACGTCACCGCCGAGCAGATGGAGGTCGTCGCCGACCTCGCCGAACGCTACAGCTTCGACGACGTTCGCGTGACGCATGCGCAGAACCTCGTCCTGCCGCACGTCCGCAAGGCCGATCTCTATGCGGTCTGGCAGGCGCTCGACGAAGCGGGGCTCGCCGACGCGAACCTCGACCTCGTCACCGACGTCATCGCCTGCCCCGGTCTCGACTATTGCACGCTCGCCAACGCGCGCTCGATCCCGGTCGCGCAGAAGATCCAGCAGCGCTTCGCCGACATGGACCGGCAGCTCGACCTGGGCGAGCTCAAGATCAAGATCTCGGGCTGCATCAACGCCTGCGGCCACCATCATGCTGGCCACATCGGCATCCTCGGCGTCGACCGCAAGGGCACCGAGAATTACCAGCTCCTGCTCGGCGGTTCGGGCGCGGAGGATACGACGCAGGCGAAGATCACCGGGCCCGGCTTCGACGAGGATGGCGTCGTCGACGCGGTCGAGCGCGCGGTCGAGCGCTATCGCGAACTGCGCGACCCCGGCGAACGCTTCCTCGACACCTATCGCCGCGTCGGCTTCGACGCCTTCAAGGAGGCTATTTATGGCTGATGCGCTGCGTTTCCGGAACGACGACCCGATCGAGGAACCCGCGGTCTCGCTCGACGCCTTCCTCGACCAGGACGGCGCCAGCGCGGTGCGGATCGAGGCGGGCGACGACCCGCGCCGGCTGATCCCGCACCTTGCCCGGGTGAAACTGGTCGAGATCGGCATCCCCCGCTTTCGCGACGGCCGCTGCTTCACCTCCGCGCGCATCCTGCGCGAGGCGGGTTATGAGGGCGAGATTCGCGCCGAGGGCGACGTGCTCGTCGACCTCGTCGCTTTCATGCGCCGCTGCGGCTTCGACAGCTTCGCCCCGCAAGCGGGGCTGAACCGCGCCGACGTCGACGCCGCGCTCAGCCGCTATGCGAATGTCTATCAGCACGCCGCCGACGGCGCGGTGCCGATCTGGAAGCTGCGGCATGGCTGACACCTCGAAAATCCCGTTCGCATCGAGCGAAGTCGAGATGCCCCACGGCCATGCACGGCCGATGGGCGTCCCGACGCTGCGCGACGCGAACGGCGACGAGGGGGAAGAAAGACGCCGCGACAGGATCGACGTGGCGCCGCGCTTCACGCAGGCCGACGTCATCCGCCTCAACAACCTCTTCCGCGGCCAGGACGCGGCGGAAGCCGTGACGAGCGTGCTCGGCGCGGGGCTGATCGGCGATACGGCGATCGTTTCGAGCTTCGGCGCGGAAAGCGCGGTGCTGCTCCATCTGGTGACGCAGGCCGCGCCCGGCATCCCGGTGCTGTTCCTCGATACCGGCAAGCATTTCCCCGAAACGCTCGCCTATCGCGACGAACTGACGGCGCGGCTGGGGCTCAATCTCGTCAACCTCACCCCCGATGCCGGGGAACTGGCGAAGAAGGACGAGACCGGCCTGCGCTGGTCCTACGACCCCGACGGCTGCTGCGAGATTCGCAAGGTCAAGCCGCTCGAAAAGGCGCTTGCGGGCTTCGACGCGTCAATCACCGGCCGCAAGGGATTCCAGTCGTCGACGCGCCAGGGTCTGCCGCGCTTCGAACTCGACGGCAGCACCGGCCGGCTGAAGTTCAATCCGCTCGCCAACTGGACGCGCGAGATGCTCGACGCCTATTTCGAGGAACATGACCTGCCGCGCCATCCGCTCGAAGCGCAAGGCTACCCCTCGATCGGTTGCTCGCCCTGCACGTCGAAGGTCCAGCCGGGCGAAGACCCGCGCTCGGGCCGCTGGCGCGGCTGGGACAAGACCGAATGCGGCATCCACGAGGCGGTGACGCCGCTCGACGACGACCCCGCGAACGACCCGGCGTTTTGAGCGGCCTTCAGACCCGATTTCGTCATTGCGAGGAGCCGAAGGTGACGCGGCAATCTCCAGCTATCGGCCTTGCGCGAGGCCGATAGCTGGAGATTGCTTCGCTCCGCTCGCAATGACGAAGCTATTGAACGCCGGGCTTACTCATAATCCGCATAGGCCTGGCTTTCATCCGCCAGGTCGCTGAACTTGGTCGTCTTCGCCTCGAAGTGCAGGCGGATCTTACCGGTCGAGCCGTGGCGCGATTTGGCGACGATCACTTCGGCGAGGCCGAAGACGCGCTCCATTTCCGCCGCCCATTCCTCGTGCTGCGCATGGATTTTCACATCGTCGCCCTCGACCGGACGTTTGGGCTCGCGCGCCGCGACGTAGTAATCCTCGCGGAACACGAAGAGCACCATGTCGGCATCCTGCTCGATCGAGCCCGATTCGCGAAGGTCGGAGAGCTGCGGACGCTTGTCCTCGCGGCTTTCGACCTGACGGCTGAGCTGCGACAGCGCCATCACGGGCACGTTCAGTTCCTTCGCCAAAGTCTTGAGACCACGCGAAATTTCGGAAATTTCCTGCACCCGGTTGTCGCCGCTGCGCGACGAGCCCTGCAAGAGCTGGAGATAGTCGACGATGATGAAACCGATACCGTGCCGCCGCTGCAGGCGGCGCGCGCGGGTGCGCAGCCCGGCGATCGTCAGGCCGGGCGTGTCGTCGATGAACAAGGGCAGCGTCTGAAGCGCCTGCGCCGCGCGGCTCAACTGCTGGAACTGGTCCTTGCTGATCTTGCCCATGCGCAGCGCCTCGCCCGATACTCCCGACTGCTCGGCGAGCACGCGCGTCGCGAGCTGGTCGGCCGACATTTCGAGGCTGAAGAAGGCGACCTTCGCGCCCATATTCTTCTCAGGCGGAATGCCGTCCTCCTCGTCGCGGCGGAAGCGTTCGGCGGCGTTATAGGCGATGTTGGTCGCAAGCGAGGTCTTGCCCATGCCCGGACGGCCGGCAAGGATCATCAGGTCCGAATTGTGCATGCCGCCTATCTTGGCATTCATGCTCGAAATGCCGGTGGTGATCCCCGACAGGTGGCCGCCCGAATTCAACGCGCGCTCGGCCGCCTGCAGCGCGACGAGGCTGGCGGCGTTGAAGCTCTTGACCGAGCCCATCTCGGCCTCGCCGCCCGCGACGCGGTAGAGCGCGGTCTCGGCCTCCTCGATCTGCGCCTGCGGGTCGACGCTCTCGCTGGTGTCGAGTGCGCTGTCGACGAGGGTGCGGCCCACGTCGACGAGTTCGCGGAGCAGCGCGAGGTCGTAGATCTGGCGCGCGAAATCGCGCGCGCCGATCAGCCCGGCCCCGCTGCCGGTGAGCTGCGCGAGATAGCCGACCCCGCCGACCGCCTTCATCGCCTCGTCATTCTCGAAAAAGGGTTTGAGCGTGACGGGGGTCGCGATGCTGTTGCGCTCGATCAGCGCCATCGCCTGTGCGAAGATGCGACCGTGAAGCGGCTCGAAGAAATGCGCGGGCGTGAGCTGGACGGGCAGATCCTCGACGACTCGATTGTCGATCAGGATCGCGCCCAGAAAAGCGGCTTCGGCCTCGACATTGCGCGGCAATTGGCGGTCGTCCCCGGAGGAAGCCGGGGCGGGAATGAGGGCAAGCTCGGGCATAGCGATCTTCATGCTTCGCAGGCTGCTGCGGCGCAACCGGCGATATCGATCAACCTATCATATCTGTGGAATGCTGTGAATAAGTCGCCCTTGCCCTTCGGCGCGCGCCAAGTAGAAGCACAACCGGCATGACCGATCTCGATCCCTCGAAACAGCGCATCATCTCGGTCGACCTCGACGAAGGCTCGATCGTCTGGCGCAACCCCGATGTCGAGCAGGAGCGCCGGGTCGCGATCTTCGACCTGATCGAAGACAATAAGTTCGTCCCCCAGCGCGGGCATTCCGACGGCTATGCGGGGCCTTACCGGCTGCTGCTGCGGGTCGAGGACGGCCGGCTGATCTTCGAGATCGGCCGCGAGGACGGCTCGCCGCTCGAGGCGATCATCCTCGGCCTCGGCCGGTTCCGCCGTCCCATCCGCGACTATTTCGCGATCTGCGACAGCTATTATCAGGCGATCAAGACCGCGACCGCGCAGCAGATCGAAACCGTCGACATGGCGCGCCGCGCGCTGCACAACGAGGCGGCCGAAATGCTGATGGACCGGCTCGACGGAAAGATCGCGGTCGATTTCGACACCGCAAGGCGATTGTTCACGTTGATCTGCGTCCTGCATATCAAGGGCTGACGATGGCGATGGGGGCGACATTCGCGAAGCGCAAGACACCGGCGAAGCCGGTGCGCAACTGGCGCGGGGCGATCCTGCACTGGCTGCGCCGCGCCCTCGCGCTCGCGGCGCTGATCCTGCTGGCGGTCGGGCTCGCGCTGTGGTGGGCCGCGCGCTGGACCCCGCCGCGCGAGCAATATCCGTTGCAGGGCGTGACGATCGACGCGGGCAACGGCCCGGTCCACTGGGGCTCGATCAAGGCCGCGGGCGCCGACTTCGCCTATATCTTCGCAACCGACGGCGACCGCCGGGTCGACCCGATGTACGCGCGCAACATGGCGGCGGCGCGCGACGCGGGGGTACGCACGGGGCCGATTCATCGCTACGACCTTTGCAAGCTCGCGACCGATCAGGCCGCGAATTTCATCCGCCACGTGCCGCGCCGGGCCGACGCGCTGCCCGCGGTCGTCTGGCTCGACTATAACGATCGCTGCCCCGACCGGCCGACGCGCGCGCTGCTCCTGAGCGAGCTCGCCACCTTCCTCGCGCAGATCGAGGCGCATATGGGCAAGCGGAGCCTGATCGCGCCGGGGCCGAATTTCGAGGCCGATTACAAGGTGACGAGCGGCATCGCGCGCACGACCTGGCTGCGCCGCGACTTCTTCGCCCCCGACTATGGCGCCCACCCCTGGGCGATGTGGCAGGCCAATGATTATGTGCGACTGTCGGGCGCCGACGGCACCGTCGGCTGGAACGTCGTCCGCCCCGAAGGAATGAGCGATGAGTGACCATGAAGACCGCGACGCCCTGATCGCCGCCGCGCGCGATGCCGCAAGCCGCGCCTATGCCCCCTATTCGGGCTTTCACGTCGGCGCGGCGCTGCTCCTCGACAATGGCGACGTCGTCACCGGCGCCAATGTCGAGAATGCCAGCTATGGCCTGACGCTCTGCGCCGAGACCGCGGCGATCGCGAAGATCGCCAACGAAGGCTGGATCGACCGGCTCGCCGCGGTCGCGATCATCGGTGGGCGCCCCGAAGGCGACGCTCTGATCGGCAGCGAGCCCGTCCATCCCTGCGGCCGCTGCCGCCAGATATTGAACGAGGCGGCCGAGCGGTCGAAGACCGACATCGCGGTCCACTGCGCCTCGGGCGACGGCGCCGCGATCAGGAGCTATCGGCTGAGCGAGCTGCTGCCCGCCGCGTTCGGGCCCAAGGATCTCGGTCTCATCCCCGACTGACCGCTTGCGCAACGCGCGCCGCGCCGACAAGAGAAGCCATGGCCATTCTTTCCGACAAATGGATTCGCGAAGCCGCCCGGACGCAGGGCATGATCGAGCCGTTCGTCGAGGCGCAGCGCCGCGACGGCTGTATCAGCTACGGCCTCTCCTCCTACGGCTATGACGCGCGCGTCGCACCCGAATTCAAGATCTTCACCAATGTCGACAGCGCGGTCGTCGACCCCAAGGATTTCGCGTCGAACAGCTTCGTCGACCGCGAAACCGACGTGTGCATCATCCCGCCGAACAGCTTCGCGCTCGCCCGCACGGTCGAATATTTCCGCATCCCGAGGGACGTGCTCGTCATCTGCCTCGGCAAATCGACCTATGCGCGCTGCGGCATCATCGTCAATGTCACACCGCTCGAGCCCGGCTGGGAAGGCCATGTGACGCTGGAGTTTTCGAACACCACCCCCCTGCCCGCGAAGATCTATGCCAATGAGGGCGCGTGCCAGTTCCTGTTCCTGCAGGGCAATGAGCCGTGCGAGACGAGCTACGCCGATCGCGCGGGCAAATATATGGGGCAGAAGGGCGTGACGCTGCCCAAGCTTTGACTTCAAATTCGTCATTGCGAGCGCAGCGAAGCAATCTCCAGCTATCGACATAAAACCAGGTCGATGGCTGGAGATTGCCGCGTCGCCTTCGGCTCCTCGCAATGACGAACATTGTTGCGTTCAGCATCGAAAATGATAACGTTCCCAAAAATCGAGACAGGGACGAGGCCATGACATTCCGCGCGATCGCGCTCCTGTTCGCTGCGCTGCTTTCCAGCGCCACCCCCACCCACGCCGAGGGTTTCCTCAAGGTCGATGGCACCCGTATCGTCGACGACCGCGACAAGCCCGTCATCTTGCGCGGCATGGGTCTCGGCGGCTGGATGCTGCAGGAAGGCTATATGCTGCAGCTCGGCGAGATCGGCCAGCAGCACAAGATCCGCGCCAGGCTGATCGAACTGGTCGGAGAGGCGCGAACCGCGGACTTCTACCGTGCGTGGCTCGACAATCATACGACCGAGGCCGACATCGCGGCGATGGCGACATGGGGCTTCAACTCGGTGCGCCTGCCGATCCATTTCGACCAGCTCACCCTCCCCGCCGACCGCGAGCCGACGCCCGGCGAGGATACGTGGCTCGAAGAGGGCTTCCAGCGCATCGACCGGTTGCTCGCGTGGAGCAAGGCGCACCATGTCTATTTGATCCTCGACCTCCACGCCGCGCCGGGCGGGCAAGGCAACGACCTCGCGATCTCCGACCGCGATCCCGCGAAACCCTCGCTGTGGGAGAGTGCGGAGAATCAGCGCAAGACCGTCGCGCTGTGGACGAAGCTCGCGGCGCGCTACAAGGACGAGCCGTGGATCGGCGGCTACGACCTGATCAACGAGCCCAACTGGAGCTTCGCAACGCCGCGCAAGGGCCATGGCTGCGACGAGACCGAAAACAGGGCGGTCTGGGCGCTGCAGCAGCGCATCACCGCGGCGATCCGCGCGGTCGACAAGCGCCATATGGTGATCGTCGAGGGCAATTGCTGGGGTAATAATTACAAAGGCCTGCCGCCCGCGTGGGACGCCAATATGGTGCTGAGCTTCCACAAATACTGGAACCGCAACGACGCCGCGAGCATCGCCGACATCGTCAAGCTGCGGGAGAACTATGGCCGCCCGATCTGGCTCGGCGAGTCGGGGGAGAACAGCAATGTCTGGTTCCGCGACGCGATCGCGCTGGTCGAGGGCGAAGGCATCGGCTGGGCCTTCTGGCCGCTCAAGAAGATCGGCTTCAACCAGCCGCTCGAAATCGACCCCGGCCCCGGCTGGGCGGCGGTGGTCGCTTGGATGACCGGCAAGGGACCAAAGCCCGACCCCGATGCGGCCTATGCCGCGATGATGCAGCTCGCCGAGAACAGCCGGTTCGAGCGGAATATCCCCCATCCCGACGTGATCGACGCGATGCTGCGCCAGCCGCACGACGCGGGCGCGCGGCCCTTCGTCCCCCACCGGCTCGCGGCGAGCCCGCTCACCATCCGCGCGGTCGATTACGATCTCGGCCCCGCCGGCATCGCCTATGCCGACACGGTCGACGCCAATTACCATGTCGCGACCGGCGGCGAACGCGCGGCGTGGAACGGTGGCTCGACCTACCGCAACGACGGCGTCGACATCGCGCGCGAGGCCGATGGCCGCCCCATTGTCGCCGATTTCGTCACCGGCGAGTGGATGCGCTACGGCGTCGAGGTGGCGAAGGCCGGCCGTTGGGCCATGACCATTCGCGCACGTTCGGCCAAGGGTGGAACGATCGCGCTCGGCGACCGCGAAATCGTCGTTCCCGCCTCGACCGACTGGCGGGACCTGACGCTATCCGACGTGGCGCTCGCAGCCGGAGCGGTGCCGCTGGTCCTGCGCGCGGTCGATTGCGGCGACTGCGCGGTCGACAGCCTGACCCTCGCGCCGAACTGACCGGCGGAACCTCCCCGCGCCCCGAGCGTCCTGACTGCACAAGCGGACGGGGCGCGAAAAACGGAGGATGCCCCATGTCCATGATCGCCGTCTTCATCGGCCGCCTGTTCATCGCCGTCATCTTTTTGGTGTCGGGGATCAATAAGCTGATCCATGTTTCCGACACCAATGCGATGATCGCCGCCGCCGGGCTGCCCGGCTGGCTCGCCATCCCGACCGGCCTTTTCGAACTGCTCGCGGGCGCGTGCCTCGTCCTCGGGGTCGCGACGCGGCTGTGGTCGATCCTGCTCGCGGCTTTCGTGCTGCTCACCATCCTCTTCTTCCACCGCGAATTCACCGATCCGATGCAGGCGATGATGGCGATGAAGAATCTGGCGATCGCCGGCGGCCTTCTGTGCCTGTTCGGCTATGGCAACACCCGCTGGAGCTATGACGCGCTGCGCCAGCGCCGCCGCGACGAGCTTGCGAAGCACGACGCCGAACGCCGCGCGAGCGAAGCCGAATTGCGCGCCGCGCGCGCCGAGGGCCGCGCCGAAGTCGCGGGCGAGCCGCCCGTCGTCGTCGAGAAGCGTCCCTTCTGGCGCCGCTAGAGCCTGAATCGTCATTGCGAGCGAAGCGAAGCAATCCAGAGTGCGCGTAAACCGCTCTGGATTGCTTCGCTTCGCTCGCAATGACGGGTAATCATATCTGATCTCTCATAATCTCGCCGCTTGGCATCGCTCTCCGCCTGCGCTAGCCTCCACTTAACGTTTACGTAAAGGGAGGTTGGCGTGGCCGATACGCGCGAGTTCGACATCATCGTCTATGGCGCCACGGGGTTCACCGGGCGCCTCGTCGCGGAGTATCTGGCCGAGCATTACGCCGGGCGGAAGGACGCGCCCAAATGGGCGATGGCGGGGCGCAGCGCCGGCAAGCTCGCCGAGGTCCGCGACCTCATCGGCGCGCCCGCCGACACGCCGCTCGTCGTCGCCGATGCGAGCGATCCCGCGAGCCTCGACGCGATGGCGGCACGCACCCGCGTCGTCCTCACCACCGTCGGCCCCTATCAGCTTTACGGCAGCGACCTGGTCGCCGCCTGCGTCCGCGCCGGCACCGCCTATGCGGACCTGTGCGGCGAACCCGGCTGGATGCGCGAGATGATCGACGCGCATCAGGACGCGGCCAAGGCGTCGGGTGCGCGGATCACCTTCAGCTGCGGCTTCGATTCGATCCCCTTCGACTTGGGCGTGCTGTTCCTGCAGGCCGAGGCGGTGAAGCGCCACGGCAGCCCCGCGCCGCGCGTCAAGGGCCGGGTGCGCAAGATGCAGGGCGGCGCATCGGGCGGTACCATCGCGAGCCTGACCGAAACGCTGAAAGCCGTCGCGAAAAAGCCGTCGCTCGCGCTGCTGCTCAAATCCAGCTTCGCGCTGACCCCGGGGTTCGAAGGGCCGCACCAGCCGAGCGGGCTGATCCCCGAATATGATTCCGCGGCCGGCACCTGGACCGCGCCCTTCGTGATGGCGCCGATCAACACCAAGAATGTCCACCGCACCAATTTCCTGCTCGGCCACGCGTGGGGCGAGGATCTCGTCTATGACGAGATGGTGATGACGACGATCGGCGACGCCGGCAAGGCGATGGCCGAAGCGATGGCGAAGGCCAATCCGTTCGGCGACGCGAAGCTCCAGCCCGGCGAGGGCCCGAGCAAGGAGCAGCGCGAAAAGGGCTTCTACGACATCCTCTTCATCGGCGAATATCCCGACGGGCGCGAGATCCGCGCCAGCGTCCAGGGCGACCGCGACCCCGGCTATGGTTCGACGTCGAAGATGCTCGCCGAAACCGGCATGGCGCTGCTCGAAACCAAGGGCGACGGCGGCGTGTGGACGCCGGGCGCGCTGCTGGGGCGGGCGCTGATCGACCGGCTGACCAGGGAAGCCGGGCTGATCTTCCAGATCGAGGACTGATCGCAGCATGACGACCTCTCCCAGCGCACTCGACGCGCTGCTCTCCACCCTGCGCGTCGATGGTGACGTCGCGACCGCGCATATCGACGAAGGCTGGATGCAGGGCCGCACCGCCTATGGCGGGATCAGCTCGGCGGTCGCGCTCGCGGGGGCGATGGCGCTTCACCCGACCGAGGCGCCGCTGCGCTATGCCCAGATCAGTTTCGTCGGGCCGGTCGGCGGCGACTGCACCGTCGAAACACGCGTGCTGCGCCGGTCCAAATCGAGCCTGTTCATCGACGCCGGGGTCAGCAGCGATGCCGGGTTCGGCACCGCCGCGGTCTTCGCCTTCTCGCCCGACCGGCCCAGCCATCTCGACCACAACCGGCTGACGATGCCCGACGCCCCCGATCCCGACACGCTGTCGCCGGTTCCCGAGCACAAGGCGCGGCCGAGCTTCACCCGCCATTTCGACATGCGCCCGACCAGCGGGCCGCGCTTTGCCTGGAAAAGCGATGTCGGCGAATATCTGACCTGGGTGCGCTTCGTCGAGGAGCCGGCCTGCCATCCGGCGGTCGCCCTGCTCGCGATGGGCGACGCGCTGCCGCCGGCGGCGATGGCGCTGTTCACCGAATTCGGGCCGATCAGCTCGATGAACTGGACGGTCAACATGCTGACCGCGACCCCGCGCACCGACGACGGCTGGTGGCTCCTGTCGGCGAAGACGGGCTATGCGCGCGCGGGCCTGTCGGTGCAGGACATGATGCTGTGGAACCGCGCCGGCGAACCGGTGCTCAGCGGCAGCCAGGCGATCGCGATCTACGCGTGATTTTCACTCCCCTCCTCTTCAGAGGAGGGGCTTAATTCAGGAAACCGGCAAAGCAATCACCGCGTCGAGCCCGCCGCCCGCGCGGTTGGCGAGCGTCAGCGCACCGCCCTCGCCCTCGGCGATCTCGCGCGCGATGGAGAGGCCCAGACCGGCGCCTCCGGTCGCCCGGTTACGCGATTCCTCGCCGCGCGCGAAGGGTTCGACGAGGGTGCGGATCTGCTCGTCGGTCAGGCCGGGGCCGTCGTCGGACACGGTGATGCGCGTCCAGCCGTCGGCGACCGCGACCGACAGGCGCGCGCGAACCCCATAGGCGACGGCATTGTCGACCAGATTGCGCAGCGCCCGGCGCAGCAGCAGCGGCCGCGCCATCACGCTGGCGTCGGCGACGCCAGCCACCGCGACGTCGCGGCCCCGCTCGCGATAATCGGCCGCGAGATCGCCGACGAGCGCGCCGAGCGCGACGGGCTCGCGCGCCTCATTGCCCGACCCCGAGCGCGCGAGCGCCAATATGTCGGCGAGCATCGCGGTCATTTCCTCGATCGAGGCGATCATCTTGTCGCGCAGCGCCGCATCCTCGACCTGCTCGACGCGCACGCGCAGGCTGGCGAGCGGGGTGCGCAGATCGTGCCCGACCGCGCCGAGCATCCGGTCCTTGTCGGACAGCATCGCCGCGATCCGCGCGCGATAGGCGTTGAACGCGCCGATCAGGTCGCGCACGTCGGACGGCCCCGCCTCGGCGAGCGGCTCGGCGTCGCGCAGCGCCGGACTGGTCCGCGCCGCCCGCGTCAGATCGCGCAGCGGCACCGCCGCGCGCCATGCGATCAGCAGGATGGGGATCAGGAGCAGCAGATAGAGCGACAGCGTCTGCCAGAGCAGGAAGCCCTGCAGGCGGTTGCCGCCCGCCGGAATGCGGCTGCGAACGGCGTAATATTGGTCGCCGACCTTCGCGACCACGACAACCGTCTGTCCGGGAAAGTCGGGATGCCGGCGCGGTGTCCGCGGCGGAAGGGCCCAGGCCTGGACCGAATCGGCGCGCACCTCGGCCTCGGTCATCAGCCCCGCGACATAGTTGGCGAGGTCGGGCCGCGACACCGCGCGGCGCGGCAGGCGTGGCGGTGCATCCGATATGCGCAGCTTCTGGACGCGCTCGTGCGGCCGCCCGTCGCCCTCGCTTCCCTCGCGTTCGCCGCGCCGGTCGCGCTCGACCGCGTCGATGATCCGCGCCACCGCCATGCCGCCGCCGTGGGCGAGAACCTGCTGCTCCTGTCCGCGCACGAGCAGCGCGAAGTTGATCGCCTGCGCGACGAACAGCGTCACCGCCACGGCGAAGACGAGCTGCCCGATCAGGCTCCTCGGCCACAGGCGCAGTTTCACGATGCCGGTCCCAGCCGCTTGACCTCGCACGCCAGCGTATAGCCGCCGCCCCATACCGTCTTCACGATCTGCGGCCGCGCGGGATCCTCCTCGATCTTCTTGCGCAGGCGGCTCACCAGATTGTCGATCGCGCGGTCGAAGATGTCGGCCTCGCGCCCGCGCACCATGTCGAGCAGCCGGTCGCGGCTCATCACCTGGCGCGGGTGGCGGACGAGCGCGTGAAGCAGATGATATTCGCCCGACGACAGCGCGACCTCCTCCCCCGCCTCGTCGACGAGCACGCGCTCGACCTCGCGCAGCACCCACGGCCCGAAGGCGTAGCTGGTGCCGCCCTTGTCGAGCGCGCGGCCGCCCTGCTGGGTGCGGCGCAGCACGGTGCGGATGCGGGCGACCAGCTCGCGCGGGTTGAAGGGTTTGACGACATAATCGTCGGCGCCGATCTCGAGCCCGATGATCCGCTCGGTATCCTCCGCGCGCGCGGTGAGCAGGATGACGGGGATGCTGCTCGTCTCGCGCAGATGGCGGGTCAGCGACAGCCCGTCCTCGCCGGGCATCATGATGTCGCTGACGACGAGGTCGATGCTCTTGGCGCGCAGGATCGAACGCGCCTCGGCGGCGCTCGCCGCGTCGCTCACGGCAAAGCCCTGCGCCGCGAGATATTCGCCGAGCGGCTCGCGGATCGACGGTTCGTCGTCGATCAGCAGGATGCGGGGCGTGTCGCTATCGGTCATCTCGCGTCCGTCTAAAACAAATGGTTCGCCCACCGACCAGGGGCCGATGGGCGATACCGTGCTGGCAGGGACCAGCGGCAAAGGCAATGCCAGGGAGGGGGGAAGAGCCTGCCCGTGCCGCCGATCCCTGCCAAAGGCTTATTCGGTCGCGGGCGCCGCCGGGGCCGCGCCGCGCTGGCCGCGCTTCGCCTTCCACGCCGCGCGCTGCGCCTGGCGTTCCTCGGCGGTCACCTGGCCGTCCTTGTTGGCGTCGAGGCGGTCGAAGCGCGCGAGAGCGGCGGTTTCTAACTCGGCCCGGCTGATCGCCTTGTCGCCGTCGGTGTCGGCCTTCATCATCATGCCGTGATCGCCGCGCATGCCGTGGTGGCCGCCGCGCTTGCCGTGATGGCCGCGCATCCCGCGCTTGCCTTCGCCGGCTTCACCGGCCGCGGCGGCGCGCTTTTCCTTCCATTCGGCGCGCTTCGCCTGGCGGTCGGCGCCATGCTGGTCCCACTCGGCCTTGCTGATGCTGCCGTCCGAATTGGCGTCGAGCGCGGCGAAGCGCTTCGCCTGCATGGCGGCGTGGCGCGCGGCGCGGTCGGCGGCGTCGAGCTTGCCGTCCTTGTTGGCGTCCATCTTGGCGAACATCTGCCCGGCCGAAGCCTGCGCCTCGGCACGGGTCAGCACGCCATTGCCGTCGGCATCGCCCATGTCGCGGTGGCCGCCCGGAGCGGCGAGCGCGGGCACCGCGATCAGTGCGGCGCCCAAAGTCAAAAGAGTCATCTTCTTCACGTCACGAACTCCTGTCATGGGACCCTCGCGAAAGGGGAGAGCCGGGTCCCGATGACGGCGTTCTAGGGGCGATTTGTCCCAGTCCCTTGCCGAGCCGAGGGAAAATTGTCGCAAAATGTCGCAAAAACCGCGCGCCGTTCATGCGGGCGCAAGCGGAGACGGCGCCGCGAGATCAATAGCGGCCCGACAGCAAGGCCCCCGCGCCGGGAACCTTCGTCGGCAGACCCAGGCGCGTCAGCATCTGGTGCGCGGTGCAGATCGCGGCCGATACGACCGGCAGGCCGATCGCATCCTCGATCCTTTGCACCGACGGCAGCGAGGGCATCTGGACGCAGGCAGACAGGACGAGCGCGTCGATGCCGGTGAGGTCGAGGCGCTTGTAATGATCGAGCAGATGGACCGGATCCTGCGCCGCGACTTCCAGATTGTCGGGGATTTCGAGCGCGAGCCAGTCGGCGACCGCGACGCCCTCCTCCTCGATATAGGAGACGACCATCTGCGTGAGCGGCTTCATATAGGGGGCGACGAGCGCGATGCGCTTCGCGTCCAGCGCCTTCAGCCCCTCGATCAGCGCCCCCGCGCTCGTCACGACGGGCGCTGGGTGGCCGTTCTCCACCGTGCATCGGTGGAGCCGCGCCTCGGAGACGCGGTGATAACCCTGCCCCATGCTCATGATCGCAACGAGGCAGGCGTAGCCGAGGACGTCGACCGCGGCGTCGGACAATTCGAGCGCGCAGCGGTCGGAATCGGCGTCCATCGCCGCGAGTTCCTCCTTCGTCACCTTCTTCATCCGCATCCGCGACGAGTGGAAAGTGAAGCGCTCGGGCGCGATGGCCTCGCGGGCGCGGAGCAGTGCCGGAATCTCGGTCTCCATCGTGACGTTGGAGCTGGGCACGATCTGCCCGATGCGGATGGGTCGTGCCGTCATGGCGCGCCTCAGACCGCGACGACCGGGTTGCGCAGCATGCCGATCTTCTCGATCTCGCATTCGACGACGTCGCCCGGCCACAGGAACTCCTGCGGATCGCGCCCGGCACCGACGCCCGCCGGCGTGCCGGTCGCGATGATGTCGCCGGGCTCGAGCGTCATCACGCTCGATATGTCGGCGACAAGCTGCGCCACGTTGAACAGCATGAAGCGCGTGTTGCCGTTCTGCTTCTCCACCCCGTTGACGCGGGTCCTGAGGGTCAGATCCTGCGGGTCGCCGATCTCGTCGGCGGTGACGATGCACGGTCCCATCGGCGCGAAACTGTCCTGTCCCTTCGACACGATCCACTGGCCGGCGCGGCGGCAATCGCGCGCCGAGACGTCGTTGATCACCGTATAGCCGAAGACATGATCGAGCGCGTCGGCCTCGGCGACGCGGCGCGCGGTGCGGCCGATGACGACGGCGAGCTCGGTTTCCCAGTCGAGCTGCTGCGTCACCGCCCCATTGTGGCGGATCGGGTCGTCCCACGCGGCGACCGCGGTCGGCGGCTTGGAGAAGATCACCGGCTGCTGCGGCAGGTCCTTCGACGTGTCGAGACTGCGTGCCGATTCCGCGACATGCTCGGTATAGTTGAGACCGATGCCGAAGATATTCTTGCGCGGCCGCGGGATCGGCGCGAGCAGCGCGACATTGGCTTGCGGAAGCGAGGTGCCGACGAAATCGGCGGTCGAGGCGTTGGTAACCGCCTCTTGCAGGAAACGCAGCGCGATCGGCCCGAGGTCGATGAAATCGAGCATCGTCGAGGGCATATCCTGCCCGATCGCGGCGCCGAAATATTCGACGTCGACCACGAGCCCGTCGTGGAGAAGGCCGAGCCGCGGTTCGGTCTCGACCGTGCGATAAGTCACGAAACGCATAAATGTTCCTGTCTGGTCAGGCGGGCTGGTGGCCGCCGTGGTCGGAATAGGGTTCCTCGATCCGGACGCCGAGCGCCTCCATCACGGGGAAATCGTTGAACGAGAAGAGGAAGGCTTCTTCGGAGGGGTCGAGATTGACATGCTCGTGCCACGTCCACGCCGGCACGCAGAAAATGTCGTGCGTCGACCAGTCGAAACGCTCGCCGCCGATGATCGAATAGCCGCGCCCGCCCGCGACATTATAGACGACATTGCCGGTGTGCCGGTGCGCCTGCCCGCGAAAACCGCCGGGCAGCATCTGCATATGCGCACCCATCGTCTGGAGCGCCCAGCCGCCGGTCAGCGGGTTCGCATAGCGCACCATATGCCCGTCGAACGGCGAACCGTCAGACACTTTCGCAAGGTTCCAGAGCGCGTCGCGCACCGCATCCCAGCGATAGACCATCACCGGCGAATAGGGCTTGTCCCACGCCCCGACGCCCTCGGGCCGCAAACCCGCGCCGCCATAGCTCAGCGGCAGGTCGTTCGAGGGGAAGGCGGCGGTCTGCGCGGGCTGCTCGTACACCGCGTAGAAATTGGTTTCGAGGCAGTTCATCAGCGGAATGTCGAGCCCGTCCTGCCAGATCGACACCTCGCCATCGGCCGTGACGCCATGGTCGTGCCAGCAGCCGTTCGGGGTCAGCACATAATCATTGGCGCCCAGCGTGATAGGATGCCCGTCGACGACGGTATAGGCGCCCTTCCCTTCCATGATGAAGCGGTGCGCGGAGGCGGTGTGCTTGTGCGCGGGGGTGATCTCGCCGGGGCGCATCGCCTGCATGCCGCTGAACAGCCAGCCGCAGACCGCGACATTCACGCGCCCGGCGTCGCTGTCGTTGAGCAGGGTGACGACGCGGCGCCCCGCTTCCTCGGGCTTCACGAGGTCGATCGCGCGCAGGCACATCGCGCGCATGTCGGCATAGCGCCAGAGCGTCGGGCGATAGCGCGTCTCGGGCTCCCACGGCTCGATCGCGTTGGCGCGCTTCCAGAAGGCGCCGGCGTTGCGCCGCGCGAGATCCTCGTAGAACGCCTCGAGTTCGGGCGTGTCGGTGACGCGCGACCGGCCGAGAACGGCGTCGCGCGGGTCGATGGTGGCGGGACTGTCGGTCATGACGCCTCCTCCTCGCTGGGATCGTCCGCGGGCGGGACCTCGTCCACGAACAGGGCCGACGCGCGGGGAGTCCGGTCGACCGTCAGGTTGAAGATGTCGAAGCGGTTATAGCCGCCGACGATGTCGTGCATCAGCTTGGGGCGCACGCAGTCGCCAAGGTCGATCTCGGCATAGACGATGCCCTCGTCGTCGATCAGCGCGTCGCCGATCAGGTTGCCGTGCGGGTCGATGACGCCCGAAAAGGCGCTGTTCGGGCGCGACAGCAATTCGCGGTTCGCCGGTCGGTCGGCGCTCATCGCCGCGATGATCTCCTCGCTCACCGTCGAGCAGGCGACGATGGTGAAGACCTTGCCCTCGAAGCTGTGCGCGGTGGCGCGGATCTTGATCGCTTCGGCCATGTCGTAGGAGGCGGGCGCGACGGGCAGCGCGATATAATTGGCGACATGGACGAGTTCGCCCTGCGACAGCAGCGCGAAGCGCGCGAGCGTGTTGGTATTCTCACCGCACGCGAGCGTGCCGAGCGGCCCGACCGGTGTATCATAGACGCGGATCGAACTGCCGTCGCCGCCCGCCCATGTGAGCTTCTCGGCCCAGGTCGGGACGAGCTTGCGGTGGCGCCCGAGCAGCCCGCCGTCGGCGCCGATGATCAGGTTGCAATTGTAGATCGTGCCGACGCTGACCGGGTCGCGCTCGTTGATCCCGATCACCACCGTGCAGTCATGATCGCGCGCGGCGGCGCACAGCGCCGCGACCTCGGGCCCCTCGGCGAGGATCGAGGCGCGATAGAGGCGTTCGTGCCACTCGGCCCCCTCGATCGGCGTCATCAGCCAGTTCCAATAGGGATAGGCGGCGACGAACACCTCGGGAAAGGCGACGAGCTTCGCGCCGTTCCCGGCCGCCTCGGCGATCAGCGCGCAGGCCTTGTCGACCGTCGCGGCGGGATCGAGGAAGACCGGCGCGGCCTGCACCGCGGCCACCTTCGACCTGGGCAGGAAGGGCATCGACACCTCGCTCATGTCACCGCCGCCCGTTCCCGATATTCGGGCTTGTTCCACGCCTCGGTCGCGCAGACCCGATCGAGCCGTTCGACCGTCTCGACGATGTCGCGGTAGCGCAAGTAGAGCGGCGTCAGCCCGAAGCGCAACACATCGGGGGTGCGGAAGTCGGCGATGACGTCGAGTTCCTTGAGCGCCTGGACGATCTCATACCCCCGGGGATGGGCATAGGCGACCTGGCTGCCGCGGCGCGCCGGGTCGCGCTCGCTGACCAGCGTGAAGCCGTAGCGGGCGCAAAGGGGCTCCATCCGCTCCATGAACAGGTCGCCCAGCGCGAGCGACTTGCGGCGCAGTTCGCCCATGTCGGCTTCGAGCAGCAGGTCGACGCCCGCCTCGAGCGCCGCGAGCCCGAGCACCGGCGGCGTGCCGCAGAGAAAACGCTCGATCCCCGGCGCCGGATCATAATCTTCCTCGAACGAAAAGGGCCGCGCGTGGCCGAACCAGCCCGAGAGCACGGGCGTCGCCGCCTGATGCCGCGCTGCGGCGAACAGATAGGCGGGCGCGCCGGGGCCGCCGTTGAGGAATTTGTAGCCGCAGCCGATGGCGAAATCAGCGTCCGCGCCCTTCAGGTCGACGGGGATCGCCCCGGCACTGTGGCTCAGATCCCAGACGACGAGAGCACCGACGTCATGCGCCTTGCGCGTGACCTGTGCCATGTCGCGGACGCGGCCCGACTTATAGTGGGCCTGCGTCAGCAGCAGCACCGCGACCTCATCGTCGAGCGCGTCCAGCACCGCATCGGGGTCGGCAGTCACCGCCTTCACCCGCCCGCCCGAAAAGGCCTCGATCCCCTGCATCATATAGACGTCGGTCGGGAAGTTCGTCGCCTCGGAGAGCAGCTTCGCCCGCCCCGGCCGCAGCGACAGCGCGGCGGTCAGCGCCTTGAAGATGTTCACCGAGGTGGAGTCGGTCGCGATGATTTCGCCGGGCCCCGCGCCGAGCAGCCGCGCGATCTTGTCGCCGATCCGGCGCGGCGCGGTCGACCATTCGGCGCCGAGCCACGAGGTGATCAACCCCTCGCCCCACTCCTGAGCGATCACGCGCGCCAGCCGGTCGGCGGTCGCCTTGGGCAGCGCGCCGAGCGAATTGCCGTCGAGATAGATGAGGCCGTCGCGGAGCTGGAAGCGATCGCGGAAACCCGCGAGCGGATCGGCCGCGTCGCGTTCCGCGGCATCGGCGGCGAGGAGCGTCCCGGTCATGGCAGGTCCCTCAAGATCGCCCGCACCGGGCTCGCGTCGGCGCCGACGATGCGCAGCGGCAGCGCGACCAGCTCGTACCGGCCGGGCGGCACGTCATCGAGGACAAGCCCCTCCAGGATGCGCATGTCGGCGGCCTTGACCGCGTGATGCGCGTCGAGCGTCTTCGACTGTTCGGGATCGAGCGAGGCGGCGTCGGTGCCGATCAGGCGGACCCCCATCGCGCCGAGCCGCGCGATCACGTCGCGCGCGATCGCGGTGAAATCCGAATCCCATTGGTCATGGGGGAAATGCTCGTAGGTGCGCAGCAGGACGCGTGTCGCGCCCGCGACGGCGTCCCAGTCGATATCGCCCACCTCCACCCGGCCGCGCGCATGGCGGACGTCGACCAGCACGCAGGGGCCGATATAGGGATCGAGGTCGCTGTCGGCCGACGACACGCCGTCATTGGCATAGTGCAGCGGCGCGTCGCCATGCGTGCCCGCGTGGAGCGGCGTGAACATCGCCCCGACATTGACCGGGCAGCCGTCGCCGATCACCGCATGGCTGTGGAGCGCGAAGGGCGGCTCGCCCGGCCACACGGGCACCTCGGCGTGGAGCGGCTGCGAAATGTCCCACATCCGGCTCATGCGCCCGCCCCTTGAGCATAATCCCCACCCTCGCGCGGCGCGACCATCTCGGTGCGCATCGACCAGAGCTCGGGGAAGAAGCTGAGGTTCAGCGCCTTGACCAGATAATTGACCCCCGACGAGCCGCCGGTCCCCGGCTTGTGGCCGATGACGCGCGCGACGGTCTTCATGTGCTTGAAGCGCCATTCCTGGAAATAATATTCGAGCGCGGTGATCTTCTCGGCGAGCGTGTAGAGGGCCCAGTGGCGCTCGACGTCGGTGTAGATGGCGAGCCACGCCTTCTCGACCGCCTCGGACGGCTCGTAAGGTTGGGTCCAGTCGCGCTCCAGCCGGTCGGCGGGAACATCGAACCCGCGCCGCGCGAGCAGTTGGAGAAGCTCGTCGTAGAGCGACGGCGCCTCGAAGGCCGCGCGCAGCCGCGCCATCGCCGCCGCATCGTCCTTGTGGACGACCATCATGTCGCCGCGCTTGTTGCCGAGCAGATATTCGAGCTCGCGATACTGCTGCGACTGGAACCCCGACGCGCGGCGCAAGAAGCCGCGAAAGGTCAGGAAATCATGCGGAGTCAGCGTCGCGAGCACTTCCCAGCTGTGGATCATGTGGCGCTGGATCGTCGCGATCCGGTCGAGCCCCTTGCCCGCGAGTTCGAGCCGGTCGGCGCGGATCGCCTCGACCACCAGCCGCGCCTCGTGGAGCACCAGCTTGATCCACAGCTCCATCGTCTGGTGCATGATGATGAACAGCATCTCGTCGGGCTTGTCCGACACCGGCACCTGCGCCGACAAAAGCTGCCGCGTCTGGATGTGGCGCGCGTAGGTCAGGCCATTGTCCCACTGGATCGTCTCGCCGTCGATCTCGGTCTCGAAGATGTCGGTATTGCCGTCCTTCGTCTGCCTGATCATCGCCGTGCCTCCCCGTTCATGAAGGCCGGTCCCGGTCGGACCGGTTGCAGTGGACCATCATAGGCGCGGTCGCCGGGGAAAGCATCTTCGGGATCGAGCGCGGCTTCGCCCGAAATCTTCCTGTAAATGCCGGCAAAGTCGGTCTCCTCGGTCGCGCGCAGCAGATCCTCAAAACCCGCGACCACGAAATAGGTGCGCTGGAACTCGTCGAAATGATATTTGGTCCGCATCACCCGTTCGATATCGAGCCAGATGCGGCGCGGTTCGGGCGAGGTGAGCGCCGCGAGGGTTTCGGCATAGCTCGACAGCAGCCCGCCGCCGAACGCACGCAGTTCGCCGCGTTCGACGACGAGGCCGAACTCGGTCGTATAGAGCCAGAGCCGGCCGAGAAAATCGGAGGCGCCCAGCTTTTCCGCGCGCAGCCCGGCATGGCCATAAGCGACCAGAAACTCGGAAAAAGCCGGATTGATGAGCATCGGGACATGTCCGAAGATGTCGTGGAACATGTCGGGTTCTTCGCTGTAGCCGATCTGCTCGGGCGGCCGCAGGAAATTGGCGGCGGGAAAGCGGCGGTTCGCCAGATGCTCGAAAAAGGGCTGGTTCGGAATCCAGCCGGGGACGGCGACGACCTCCCACCCGGTTGCAGGCCGGAGATGGCGGTTGAGTTCGGCGAAATCGGGAACCCCCGGCGATATCTGCCGGAGCAGATCGAGACCCCGCAGGAAATCATCGCAGGCATAGCCCACAAGCGCCGCCGTTTGCTGGTCGAACAAGGTTCGCCACGTCGCGTGCTGCTCCGCGGTGAAGGCGTGCCAACGCTGGTCGATCGTCCAATCCGGCGCCGCCCCTTCGGGCGGGGCATCATATATGTGCGTCGCGGCCACCCATCTCTCCCCATGGATTGCCGGAGAGAATAGGGCGCCGAGGGGGAAACATTGTTCGCAATTCCGCCCCTCCCGATCGGAAGAGCCCGCACATGTCTTTCAAATCGCCCTCGATCGGGAACAATGTTCTTCGCAACTGCGAAAGCGAATACGAATTTGAAGCCTTGCCCTATCGTCGCGGAACGATTCGACGAACCGCAGTTGATGCGCGTCGGCGATGGGTGCATAAGCAAGGCCGCGGCCGGAACGGCGATCATCCTTGCCCCGGTGCGCGAGGGAGCAAGATGAGCGACACCATCCTCCATGGTTATTGGCGATCGAGCGCCTCCTACCGGGTGCGCATCGCGCTCAACGTCAAGCAGATCGACTTCGCGCAGGTCACGCACGACCTGCCCGCCGGCGATCAGCGCGCGCCGGCCTATCTGGCGATCGCGCCGCACGGGCTGGTCCCGACCCTCGAGCACGGCGGCGCAACCTATCTCGAAAGCCCGGCCATCATCGAATGGATCGACGCCACCTGGCCCGAGCCCCCGCTCCTTCCCGCCGCGGCGGGGGATGCGGCGATGGTGCGCGCGATGGCGGCGCTCATCGCCTGCGACGTCCACCCGCTCAACAATCTGCGCGTCCTGAACCGGCTGCGCAGCCAGTTCGATGCGAGCAACGCGCAGGTGAAGGACTGGATCACCCACTGGATCGGCGAGGGGTTGACCGCATTGGAGCAATTGATCGCGCGTCACGGCGGCCGGTTCGCCTTTGGCGACGCGATCACCCTCGCCGACTGCTATCTCGTTCCCCAAATCTACAATGCCGAGCGATATGGCGTCGATCTGGCGAATTTCCCCCGCGCGCATGCCGCCGCGGAGGCGGCGCGCGCGCTTCCGGCTGTCGCCGCCGCGCATCCCGAGAAGCAACCCGACTTTCAATGACGGCTCCGTCCGCGGGGCGGGCCGGACCATTCCAACCAAGGCAGGGCATATGGACAGGCTCGACTGGAAAATCATTGCCGCGCTCGAAGAGAATGGGCGCCAGTCCTTCGCGGACCTCGGGGAAAGGGTCGGCCTTTCCAAATCACCCTGCTGGTCGCGGGTTCGCAGCCTCGAAAAGCAGGGGATCATCGACGGCTATGCGGCGTGCCTCGATCCCTCGGCGCTCGGCCTCGAGGTGCAGAGCTTCGTCGAAGTGCGGATCAATCTCGACGCGCATCTCGAGTTCGAGGCCGCGGTCATCGCTCATCCCGCGGTCGTCGAATGCCACACCACCGCTGGCGACAGCGACTATATGCTCAAGATTTTCGCGCGGTCGGTCCACCATCTCGACGAACTTCTGCGGCACGATCTTTCGAAACTACCGGGCGTTCACCGTCTGGCGTCGGTGGTGTGCCTCAAATCGATCAAGCGGCAGGGCCCTCTCGCCGAATGGGCGCGAACGACCGAGCATCTGACGCTCTAGCTCTCCCTTCGGCGAACCGGCAGCTTTTTGGGCCGACGGCCCGTCAGACGAACAGGTCGTGTGGCCGGTGATCGAAACCGGACCATGCGTCGGCGCCGTGATATGTCGTACCGGCCGGCACATGCTCTTCCATCGACGGCGCCCATGCTTCCGTCGGCTGGCCGTCGGCGGTCGCCTTGGGCAGGGCCGACGCAAAGATGAAATCGCCCGCGGTCAGCGCGTCGACCTGCACATGATGCAGCACGATCAGGTCGCCGGTCGACAGCCGGATCGCGCCGACGTCGCCGTCCTGGAAAAAGCCGTCGCTGATGTCGGAGAGGCCGGTAAAGCCGAAGGCGGACAGGTCGATGCGGTCCTCGCCGCGGGTGAAGTCGCCGATCACGTCGCCGCCCGTTCCGCTCTCGAAGACGAAGATATCGTCTCCCGCCTCGCCGAACAGCACGTCGTCGCCGCCCTGCCCGTCGAGTATGTCGTCGCCCGCACCGCCGAGCAGCCAGTTCGACGTTCCGCTGCCCGTCAACCGATTGTCGAGCTCGTTGCCGACGCCGAAGGCCGTCGCGCCTTCGAGGATCAGGTTTTCGAGGTTGGCGTAGAGATAGACGCCGGCATTGGCGACCGCGATGTTGGCGACGACGGTGTCGGTCCCGCCGTCCGCCGCCTCGAAGGTCAGGTCGTCGCCGGTGTCGACATAATAGATATCGTCGCCGGCGCCGCCGTCCATCCGGTCGTAATCGTTGAGCCCCGAATTGCCGTAGAGCGTGTCGTTTCCGGCGCCGCCCACCAGAATGTCGGTGAAGAAGCCCGCGCCGCCGTCGAGGATATCGTTGCCGTCACCGCCATAGAGCGCATCGGCATCGGCGCCCCCATAAAGGAG
>Ga0182745_1000409_pt1 | contig 49049 bp, 36 predicted proteins | sample eDN3rd30CKraftBY_FD_128523 | JGI IMG/M metagenome (GOLD analysis project Ga0182745, IMG submission 128523) | Enriched backyard soil microbial communities from Emeryville, California, USA - eDNA 3rd pass 30_C Kraft BY (version 2) (version 2) | ecosystem: Environmental > Terrestrial > Soil >... | reverse complement strand
GCCTCTACGGACTGCGCCAGGACACCGACCTGGTACGCGAATACACCTACCTGCCCGCGCCCTTCACCAGTGCTTATGCAACACGCCGCACCGCGCTCTATGCCGATACCAGCACCGAGCTCACCGCACGCCTGAGCCTGGACCTCGGCCTGCGCTACGAACACTATGAAGCCGACTACCACGACAATGCCGCACTGCAATTCGCGCCCGCCGACGATCTCGGCGGCGGGCGCCTGGCGCTCAACTACCACCTGGACGACGACGTGCTGCTCTACGCCAGTCTGGCGCGCGGCTACAAGACCGGCGGCTTCAACATGGAAGGCAGCCTGGACGCCGACCTGCGCGAGTACGCCACCGAAACGTTGTGGAACTATGAGTTCGGCATCAAGGGTTCGCTGCTCGACAATGCATTGCAGGTGCGCGCCGCACTGTTCTGGATGGACCGGCGCGACGTGCAGATCAGCAGTTCCACCGTGCGCATGCGCGAGGACGGCAGCGCCGAATTCATCGACTACGTGGGCAACGCGGCCGACGGCTACAACCGCGGCCTGGAATTGAACCTGCAGTATTTCCCCACGGAAGCGCTGCAGTTCTATGCCAACCTGGGCCTGCTGGATACCGAGTACCAGGATTTCATCAATTCGGTGGGCGATGATCTGTCGGGACGCGACCAGGCGCATGCGCCACGCTACCAGTACACCACCGGCGTTTCCTGGCAACTGCAGCCGGCGCTGAGCCTGGACGTGAACGTGCAGGGACGCGCGGCGTTCTATTTTTCCGACAGCCACCCGTCGCGCTCAAAAGCCTACGACCTGCTCAATGCGAGCCTGCGCTGGCAGCATGATGATTGGCGTTTGACCTTCTGGGGGCGCAACCTGACCAATCAGGATTACGCGGTACGGGGCTACTATTTCGGCAACGATCCGCGCGATGGGTACCAGGAACATACCTACGTGCAGCTCGGTGAACCGCGGCGGTTCGGGGTGACCTTGAATCTGGACTTTTGATCAGCGAATAGGGCGGTGGTGCGTGACGCGATGCTCGGGGCTTGCAGCGTACTCGAAAGCAAATCCGGCCACGCCGCTGCACAGAATCGATGCGGGCCAACAAGAAAGCGCCGGCCCATACCAACAGCAGGGCCGGCGCTCAAGAGACTTACAGAACGGCGACGATGCTGTCCGCCAGATAGTCGAGATTGCTCTGGTTGATGCCGGCCACGTTGATGCGGCTGGAGCCTACCAGGTAGATGCTGTAGTCGTTGACCAGTTTCTTGACTTGTTCGGGCGTCAAACCCAGGAATGAGAACATGCCTTTTTCGTTCTGGATGAAACTGAAGTCACGTTCCACGCCTTTGTCCTGCAACTTCGCCACCAATGCCGCGCGCAAGCCGTTGATGCGGTCGCGCATCTCGGTCAGCTCGGCATCCCATTCCTGACGCAGTGCGGCGTCGTCGAGCACCAGGGCCACCAACGCGGCGCCGTGTGCGGGAGGCACGGAGTACATTTCACGCGCGGTGCCCACCACCTGGGTGCCGGCGGCTTCCGCGGCGCTGGCGTTGCCGGCCACGATGGTGACGGCGCCGGTGCGTTCGCGATAGAGGCCAAAGTTCTTGGAATAGGAACTGGCAACGATCACTTCCGGCAACTTCTCTGCCAGATGGCGCAGGCCCCACACATCTTCTTCCAGGCCATCGCCAAGCCCTTGATAAGCCAGGTCGACGAATGGGGTGAAACCCTGGCGCTGCGCGGCATCCGCCACGGCCTGCCACTGTTCGCGGTTGAGGTCGGCGCCGCAGGGATTGTGGCAACAGCCGTGCAGCAATACCAGGTCGCCCTTCTTGGCTTCGCCCAGCTTGGCCAGCATTCTGTCGAAATCGATGCGGTGGCTGGCGTAGTCGTAATACGGGTACAGCTCCAGCTTGAGGCCGGCCGAGCCCAGCAGCGGAATGTGGTTGTTCCAGGTGGGATCGCTGACGAAGATGCGCGTGTTCGGAGCATTGCGGGTAACGAACTCCGCGGCTACGCGCAGCGAGCCGGAACCGCCGGGCGCCAGCACCACCGAGGCACGTTTGTCCTTGAGCACGGGATGCGTGTTGCCGAACAGCAATCCAGCGGTGTGCTGCAGGTACAGCTCGGGGCCGGCCTGCGCGATGTAGGACTTGGAATCCTCGGTTTCCCACAGCTTCTGTTCCGCGGTCTTGATGGCCTTCATGACCGGGCAATTGCCGGCTTCGTCCTTGTACACTCCCACGCCCAGGTCGACTTTGCTTGGGTTGGGATCATTTTTGTAGGCCGCGGACAGACCCAGGATTGGATCAGGCGGGCGTCGCTCGATCGATTGGAACATTGCGATATCCGTGAATGGCAGAAGGAAGGGAGAGTTGTGCCCGTCAGGGCTGGGACCGTACTAAGGCCCCCACCAATGGGCGGGCAGGCGATTATAGCAGCGTCTGCGTGCGGAATTAACCCGTTTATGTTTACGCAAAACGCCCATTCATCTCGCGCACCTTGTCCTTCAGCTCTTCCTTGTAGGCGTCCAGCCGCGCGGCCACCTGGGGATCGCTGGTGCCGAGAATGGCCGCCGCCATGATGCCGGCATTGCGCGCGCCGTTGAGCGCCATGGTGGCCACCGGAATGCCGGCCGGCATCTGCAGGATGGACAGCACCGAATCCCAGCCGTCGATGGAATGCGTGGAACGGATCGGCACGCCGATCACCGGCAGCGTGGTAACGGAAGCCACCATGCCGGGCAGATGGGCGGCACCACCGGCGCCGGCAATGATCACCTTCAGGCCGCGTTCACGCGCGCTGGCGGCATAGTCCATCATCACCTGCGGCGTGCGGTGCGCGGACACCACCGCCATCTCGTGCGCGATGCCGAACTGCTGCAACACATCAGCCGCTTCCTGCATGACGGTCAGGTCCGAGTTGCTGCCCATGATGATGCCTACCACTGCCTTGGTCATGCTGCCTCCGCCTCAGGTAACGACCCTGAGCGTTCGTTTCACTTGTTCGACTTTTTGCACCAATCGTTCGGTATCGGAATCCACGATGGTGACATGGCCCATCTTGCGCTGCGGCCGGGTTTCCTTCTTGCCGTACAGCACCAGGTTCGCGCCTTCGATGGCAAGCAGCGCCTCGATGCCTTCATAGCGTACCGGGCCGCTGTATCCTGCGGCACCGAGCAGGTTCACCATGGCCGAGGGCTGCAGGATGGCGGTGCCGCCAAGCGGCAGGCCCAGGATGGCGCGCAGGTGCTGTTCGTATTGTGAGGTCTGGTTGGCGCTGATGGTCTGGTGGCCGCTGTTGTGCGGACGCGGCGCCACTTCGTTCACCAGCACCTCGCCGTCGCGTGTGACGAACAGTTCCACAGCCAGCAGACCAACGATTTCCAGGCGCTGCACCACCTGCCGCGCCACCGCTTCGGCGCGCGCCAGCACCTGTGCGGAAGCCGTGCTCGGCGCCAGCAGGTAATCCACCAGGTTGTGTTCGGGATGGAACACGCATTCGACCGGCGGATACACCGCCACTTCGCCCTGTGCGTTGCGGGCGGCGATCACCGACAGTTCGCGTTCGAAATCGACGTAGCGTTCCAACAGGCCCGGCGCATCGAAGGCCTTGTCGAAATCGGCCGCGCTGTTGAGCCGCCGCACGCCGCCGCCATCGTAGCCGCCGCGCCCCAGTTTGTTGAAGGCCGGCAGGAACGCGGCCTGCGCCTCTACGTCCGCGCGCCCGTCCACCAGTACGAAATCCGCCGTGGGAATGCCGTGCTCGCGATAGAACTGCTTTTGCCGGCGCTTGTCCTGGATGATCTCGATCACGCGCGGCTGCGGATATACCGGCAGACCTTCGCGTTCGAGCTGGTGCAGCGCCTCGACGTTGACGTTCTCGATTTCGATGGTCAACAGATCCACCGTCTTGCCGAAGCGGTAGACGGTGTCGAAATCGGTGATGGAGCCGGCCGTGAACGCCGCGGCCACATCGCGGCAGGACGCGGTCGGGCTTGGGTCCAGCACCGCGCTGAAAACGTCGAAATTGGTGCAGGCATTGATGAGCATGCGGCCCAATTGGCCGCCGCCGAGAATGCCCAGTCTGAAGTCTCGATAGAAGGCTTTCATGCCGGAAAAACAGCGCTGCTGACAGGAAAGCGGCGCATCATATCACCGGGGCGGGATGATGCAAAATGCTGTTTTCAAAAGTTTTTGCTGCCCGGATCTGGCGTGGGGGACGCCTTGGCCGCGAGCCTGGCCTGTAGCGCCAGCGCCTCTGTGTGGGTGGGGTCGATCGCCAGCGCCCGGGCCAGATCGGCGCGTGCCTCCTCCAGCCGCTCCACCTCGCCTAAAGTCTGCGCGCGCAGAAAATACACTTCCGCCTGGCTGGGCACGATTTCCAGCGATTGTGCGAAACAATCCAGCGCCATGTCCACATAGCCCATGCGGCGCAGCACCATGGCGCGATTGTTGAGCGCGCGGTAATTGCGCTTGTCGCACTGGTAGCTGCGGTCGAAATCGCTCAGTGCCTTGGTCTCGCGGCTGAGCATGAAGTAGGCCATGCCGCGATGATTGAACACGATGGAGCGCACCGCGATATCGGGATTGAGCGCGAGCACCTGGCTGTAGTGGTGCACCGCCGTGCGGTAATCCTGGTCGTTGTGCGCCTTCAGCCCCGCCATCAGATGGCGTTCGAGTTCGCTGCGCGCACCCATCGACAGCACCGCGGCACCCGGCTCGCGCAGCGGCGGCTCCAGAGCCAGCTGCTCCAGCTCTTCCTTGTTCAGCAGCGTGCTGGATTGATCCAGCATCGCCTGGAAGCGCTCGCGCCCCCAGCGCGCCAGCGCTTTCTGGGTATCGCGGATTTCCTGGAAAATCATGTCCGCCAGGCTGAGGCTGGCATTGACCGCCGCCAGCTTCTTGCGGATGGCATCGTTGTTGGGAAAGCGAAAGTGGTTCTTGTAGATCAGTTCGTGCTCCACTTCCGCCCAGGCATCCTGCAGGATGGTGCGCACCTGCACCTCCACCACCTGGCGGCAGCCCGGCGGCAGGGTCAGCGCCGGTTGCAGGTGCTGCAGGGGCAGTTCCACGTGCACCGAGTCGTAGGCAAACTCGCGAAAGCTCAGCTTTTCCGATTTGCGCTCGATTTCGCTGGTGCTGTAATGCCGGTGCAGCAGCGCCACCGCCTGCTCCACTTCTTCCTGGAACGGCACCACGATGCGCAGGCCCAGCAGATCCTTGATCTCCACCTCGCCCTCAAGGTTGCGCCCGAGATAGCTGCGTTTTTCGCTGAGGCTTTCCAGTGTCTTGACCCGCCGCTTGAGCGTGGCGTGCAGGTGCTGGCGGCGCAGCAACGCTTCCACCTCGCCGCTCAGCGTCTGCAAATGGCGCTGCCACGCCTCTTCTTGTTCGGCATACGTGCGCGCGATGACTTCCAGGATGTTCATGTGCAAGGGTCAGGCGACCCGCAGGGCCCGCAGAATGAATTCGATGTGCCGTTCAGCATAGCGGGCCATGTCCAGCGGCGCCACATGCTGGAAGCGCAGGTTCCAGGTGGCGCCGTGCATCACCGGCGCCATCATGAACTGCACCAGCATTTCATCGGCGCCCTCGCGGAACTCGCCGCTGGCGATGCCGCGGCGGATGATCTTGAGCACGAGGTTCTGCGAAGGCTGGATGATTTCCTCGTAGAAGAACTGCGAAAGCTGCGGAAAGCGCATGGCCTCGCCCATCACCATGATCAGCATCGAGGGTAGCTTGTCGGCCTGCATGAAGTCGTGCATGCGCTTGAAATGGGCGGTGAGCAGCTCGGCCGCGCTGCCGGAAAATCCCTCGACGAAGGAGACGGCCTGGTCGCGCCCCGGAAACAGCGTGCGCCGCACCACGGCTTCGAACAGGCGTTCCTTGCTGTCGAAATACAGGTAGATCGTGCCCTTGCCGATGCCGGCGCGCACCGCGACGTCGTCGAGCTTGGTGGCGGTGAAACCCTGCGTGGCGAATTCCACCAGGGCGGCGTCGATGATGGCGTTGCGCCGCGCCTCTTTCTGCTGCTCGCGTTTTCCCGTGGCGGGAATGTTGACGACTTTGCTCATGCCTATGGGCCGCTGATGTGAACCTGGATGATAGGAAGCACTGACTGGCGGGTCAACGTTGTGACCTGCCAGGCGTGATGCGGATTGATTCGGCTCAAAGCCGCTCGGCAAGCTCGTCGCGCAGGAACTCCAGCAGCTTGCGCCAGGCGTCCTCGCTTGACGCTTCGTGGTAGCGCTCGGGCATGGGAAAGTTCTGGAAGGCGTGCCCCGCGCCATCGTATTGATGGAATTCAAAGGGAATGCCGGCGGCGCCAAGCGCCTGCGCGTACGCTTCCACATCGTCCGGCGAGGGGTTGGTGTCTTCATTGCCGTAGAAGCCGATCACGCGGCAGCGCATGTGCGGTGTCAGCGCCAGCGGCGGCTGGTTGCCCGCGCCGAGCGCCTTACCGATGTTGCCGCCGTAGAAGGTGGCCAGCACGCGCAACTCGGTCAAATGACAAGCCGCCAGCCAGGCCACGCGCCCACCCCAGCAGTGCCCCACCACGCCGAGGCGCGAAGCATCCACCTGCGCATCGTCGCGCAGCAGGGCAAGCGCGCTGCGCAGATCCTCCAGCATCCAATCGTCGCGGCTGCCTTCACGCTTGCGTTCCAGCGGATCGTCCTTGGGCCACCAGTGGAACAGGAACGGCACCACCACCACGAAGCCGGCGTCGCTCAGCCGCCGCGCCGTGGTCAGCGTGAACGTGTCGTGCTCGAGGCCCGCGTGTCCCATGGGAATGTGCTGGCATTGCAACAGGCCCGGAAACGGGCCGGGGCCTTCGGGTCGGAACAGCAGGGTTTCCATCGGCGTGCCAAGCACGGTGAGCGTGTGCAATTCGTAACGGTACTGTTCTTGAGGAGACATCTTGGATTCCTGTCACACAATCTATCTATCAGACTATCTATCAGACAATGTCGCGGCGGCTGACCAGGTTCACCAGCGGTTCCCCGGCCTGGATCCGGCGCAGGTTTTCGAAATAGAGGGCTTCGGCACGGCGGCGCATGCCGCTGCCGGCGTTGGACGTGTGCGGCGTAAGCGACACGCGCGGGTGCTGCCACACCCAGCTTGCGGGCGCGGGCGGTTCCTGGTTGAACACGTCGAGCACGGCAAAGCCCGGGCGGCCGGCATCCAGTGCGGCGCGTAGGTCGTCTTCCACCACCAGATCGCCGCGGGCGATGTTCACCAGCGTGCTGTTGTCACGCATGGCGTCGAGAAAGGCGGCGTCCACCAGGTTGCGGGTGGAGGCATTGGAGGCGCAGGCCAGCACCACCACGTCCGCCAGCGGCAGCGCCTGGTGCAGCGCCTCCGGCGTGAACAGCGTGTCGACGCAGTCGGCTCCCTCGCGGCGCCGCCGCACCACGTTCACCTCGGCGCCGAAGGCCTTGAGCCGCAGCGCCAGTTCGCGCCCGATGGCGCCGAAGCCCACGATCAGCCAGCGGCTGCCGCTGATCTCGCGAAAGCCACGATGGCGCCACTGTGCCTCCCGCTGCATGGCGCGATAGCCGGCCACGTCCTGCCAATGCGCCAGCACCTGCCCGAACACGAACTCGGCGATCGCGATGGCCTGGGCATGGTTGTTCGTCACCATGACGCCACGCTCGACCAGCTCCAGATAGGGCAATTTATCGAGTCCGGTGTTGACCGTATGCAACCAGCGCAGGGTGGGACAGTCGAGCATCAGCCGAAAGTAATCATCCAGGCGCGATGAAAAGAACAGCTCGCTGTGAATCCAGCAATACGCGGGCGCCAGTTCCGCCAACGTCACCGCGCGGCCATCCAGCGTAATGCCGCCGTCCTCGTCATACAGCCCCACCCGCAGGGCGGGCGCCACCGCCTCCACCTGCTCCCGCAGCCGTTCCCACGTCGGTTTGAAATACAGTGCCGTCGTCATCCGAACCTTCTTCCGCAAAAGCGTCATGATGCCCCAACCGCCCGGCTTTGGCAGCAGCAAACCCGGCAATAAGTGCGCCTGTGCCGCCCACCCGCTATAATCTCCGCCTTTCGCCGCCCACGCTCAATACCGACCCGACACCATGGACAAGACCTACGACCCCCACGCCATCGAAAGCGCGCTGTATCGCCAGTGGGAATCCCGCGGCTACTTCACCCCACAGGGCGAAGGCACGCCCTACTGCATCATGATTCCGCCGCCGAACGTCACCGGCAGCCTGCACATGGGCCACGGCTTCAACAACGCCATCATGGATGCGCTGATCCGCTACCACCGCATGCAGGGCAGCCCCACGCTGTGGCAGGCGGGCACCGACCACGCCGGCATCGCCACCCAGATGGTGGTGGAACGCCAGCTGCAGGCGCAGGGGCAAAGCCGCGCCGAACTCGGCCGCGACCAATTCATCGACAAAGTCTGGGAATGGAAGCAGGAATCGGGCAGCACCATCACCCGTCAGCTGCGCCGCCTCGGCTCTTCCATCGACTGGACGCGCGAACGCTTCACCATGGATCCCGGCCTGTCGAAGGCAGTCGAGGAAGTGTTCGTGCGTCTGTACGACGAAGGTCTGATCTACCGCGGCAACCGCCTGGTGAACTGGGACTGCAAGCTGCACACCGCGATTTCCGACCTGGAAGTGGTATCGGAGGAAGAGCACGGCCATTTCTGGTACTTCCGCTATCCCCTGCTGGACGGCGCAGTGACCAGCGACGGCAAGCCCTACATCACCATCGCCACCACGCGCCCGGAAACGCTGCTCGGCGACACCGCGGTGGCGGTGCACCCGGATGATGAGCGCTTCAAGCACCTGATCGGCAAGCAGGTGGAACTGCCGCTGTGCAACCGCACCATTGTGATCATCGCCGACACCTACGTGGACCCGGCCTTCGGCACCGGTTGCGTGAAGATCACGCCCGCGCACGACTTCAACGACTACGAGGTGGGCCAGCGCCACAACCTGCCGCTGCTCAACATCCTCACCCAGGACGGCGCCATCAACGCCAACGCGCCCGCCGCCTACCAGGGCCTCGACCGCTTCGACTGCCGCAAGCAACTGGTGCGCGACCTGGAAAATGCCGGCCTGGTGGAAAAGATCGAGCCGCACAAGCTCAAGGTGCCGCGCGGCGACCGCAGCGGCGTGGTCATCGAACCGTTCCTCACCAACCAGTGGTACGTGGCCACCAAGAGCCTGGCCGAACCCGCCATCAAGGCGGTGGAGGACGGCCGCATCCAGTTCGTGCCGAAGAACTGGGAAAACACCTACTATTCCTGGATGCGCGACATCCAGGACTGGTGCATCAGCCGCCAGCTCTGGTGGGGCCATCGCATTCCCGCCTGGTACGACGCGGACGAGCGCATCTACGTGGGCCGCAGCGAAGCCGAGGTGCGCAGCAAATACCAATTGGCGGATGACTTGCCGCTGCGCCGCGACGACGACGTGCTCGACACCTGGTTCAGCTCGGCGCTGTGGACCTTCGGCACGCTCGGCTGGCCGGAAGCAACGCCGGAACTGGCGCGCTTCCACCCCACCGACGTATTGGTCACCGCGTTCGACATCATCTTCTTCTGGGTGGCGCGCATGATCATGATGACGCTGAAGTTCACCGGGCAGATTCCGTTCAAGACCGTGTACATCCACGGCCTGATCCGCGACGGCGAAGGCCAGAAGATGTCCAAGTCGAAAGGCAACGTGCTCGACCCCATCGACCTGATCGACGGCATCGATCTGGAAACCCTGGTCAAGAAACGCACCAGCGGCATGATGCAGCCGCAGCTGGCGCAGAAGATCGACAAGGCCACGCGCAAGCAGTTTCCCGACGGCATCGCCGCGCACGGCACCGACGCGCTGCGCTACACCTTCTATTCACTTGCCTCCACCGGCCGCGACATCAACTTCGACATGGGCCGCATCGAGGGCTACCGCAACTTCTGCAACAAAATCTGGAACGCGGCGCGCTACGTGTTCATGAACGTGGAAGAGCAGACCGTCACCAGGCCGACGAACCCGGACCACTACTCCATGGCGGACCGATGGATCCAGTCGCGCTTCCAGCAGGCGCTGCAGCTGGTCGACGCCAACATGAAACTCTTCCGTCTGGACCTGGTATCGCAGGCCATCTACGACTTTTTCTGGAACGACTACTGCGACTGGTATCTGGAGCTGTCCAAGCCGGTGCTCTGGGCCGAAAGCGAATCGTTTGATACCAAGAACGCCACCCGCTACACCCTGCTCAGCGTGCTGGAACAGAGCCTGCGGTTGGCGCATCCGTTGATACCGTTCATCACCGAGGAAATCTGGCAGAAGGCGGCGCCACTGCTTGGCATCACCGGCGAAACGATCATGCTGCAGCCCTGGCCACGGCAGGAGACCGACGCCTTGCAGCAACAACTGGCCGCCCCGCCGGTGCAGACCATCGAATGGATCAAGGGGATCGTGCTGGCGCTGCGCAACATCCGCGGCGAACTGAACATTTCCCCGGCCCGCCAGATCGCGGTGCTGCTCAATCAGGGCAAGCCCGAGGACCGGCTTTTCCTGGACGCCAACCGCGCCTATCTGCTCAAGCTGGCCAAGCTGGAAAGCATCCGCTGGCTCGAGCCGGGCGAGGCGCCTCCCGCCGCCGCCCTGGGCCTGAGCGGCGACATGGAAATTTTGGTACCGCTTGCCGGTCTCATAGACATCGCGGCCGAGCAAGGCCGCCTGAACAAGGAAATCGACAGGCTGCAGGCCGAAATCGCCAGACTGGACGGGCAACTGGGCAACGAGAGTTTTTGTGCCAGGGCGCCCGAGGCGGTGGTCGGCAAGGTGCGGGAACAGCGTAGTGACGCTCACCACGCACTGAACCAGCTACAAGAACAGCTTGCCAGGCTTGGCAAGCCCTAGGGTCCAGGCGTAAAGTCCGGACGTCAGTGTAAACCTGCAGGGTCCTCGCGGCCTAACAGCTGCCTGCAGGTTTACGCTGACCCTTCCTTCCCATCCTCTTCCCCGCCTTCATGCAGTACCCGCTCCAGGCGCCGGTGCAGATAGCCAAGCGCCAGGAGCCCGAGCCCCATCCCCATGAAGGACGCCACCCGCCACAGGCCCTGCAGGCCGCCCATGTCCACCAGGAACAGCTTGGCCACTACCACCAACAGCAGCAGCATGCCCGCCGTGTACACCCGCGCGCCCCAGCGCCCGATGCCGCCCAGGATCGCCACCGCCGCAAGCGCCAGCCACACCACGGTGTAGGTGTAGAGTTCGCCATCGCCCTTGCCGCAGGACAGGCAGATGCGCTGCTGCCACAGGTGATGGATTTCCAGATTGATGAACACGAACAGCGCCAGCGCCGCCACGCCGGTGGCGAATTCGCGCCAGCGCGGCAGGTACCAGCGCCGCACCGCCAGCGCCAGGCACAGCGGCAGCCCGAACGCGGGCAACAGCAGATTCCACAACGGCCGCGGCCCGATCGCGGCGCGCATCCAGGAGGACTCCTGCAACGTGCCGATCAGGATCGCCGCGTAGTTGGCCAGCGCAAACAGCAGCAAGGCAGCCGAATATACCCGGTAGAGCCGCGCCAGATGCGCGCTGAAACCGGCGCGCCAGTGGTACAGCAACGCCAGCACGCCCGCAAACCCCTGGTTGAGCGTGGCTTCCAGAAAGCTGTACTCGAGCGCATAGACATGGCCGTCGTACAGCCAATAACGGATTTCCGCCCAGCAGAACAGGGCACCGAGATGCAGCGCCGCGCCCTGCGCCCATTTGCCCGGATCGGGACGCTCGCGCAGCAGCCAGGCGGCATAGGCGCAGCAGAGCGCCGAACCGCCGTAGGTCCACAGCGACCAATGGATGTCCGTGGGATACGTCCACAGCCAGGGATTGAGCGACAGGCGTGCCGTGACCAACAGCACCACCGCCTTGAGCAGCCAGCCGAGCTGCGGCAGGTCGAAGCGCCGCATCAGCGACGCCAGCGAAATCAACTGCAAGGCCAGCACCAGCGTCAGGCTGGCTTCGCGCACCTGCATGGCCACCGCCAGCGCAAAGGCGAGGTGCGAGCCGATCAACAGCCAGGCCGTATGGATGTCGCCACGCCCCTGCCGCAAACGCAGGGCCGCCAGCGCACCGTAGCCCGCGGCCAGTATCACCGCCCACAAGGGCCATTGCAGCGAATGCAGCACGGCGGGGGTCAGCAGCCAGTCCAGCGCCAGCCAGGCTGGCGGCGCCACCACCGCCAGCGCCGTCCACAAGGCGCCGGCACGCGCGCCGCGCAGGTTGTACAGCGCCAATCCGCTATGGACCAGCACAGCCCAAAGGCAGAAGCGATGCAGCAGCGTGAGCGCCGGCGCCACCTCGGGTGATTGCGCATTCCACAACCCACGGCCGACCAGCCCCCACACCAGCAGTTGCCCGGCAAGCAGCAGTACCGGATGCAATTGCAGATAGGCGCGCCGCCCCGCCGCCACCAGCAGCAGTGCCGGCAGTGCCAGCCAGTTGAGCGCCAGCAGCGGCGGCAAGGGTTGCAGCGCCATGGCCAGCAATTGCAGCGCCCCCACGATCAGCAGGCCAAGCGGCAATAGCGCTTCGTCCTCGTCCGGCGCGCCAAGCAGGCGTTTCAAGCCACGCGCGGCAGGCAGCGGTTCGCGCCAGTCCCGCAGCAGCCAATCGCCGCGCGGCACCGCCAGCAGCAGATAGGCGAACACGGCCAGGTAAACGCCGCGCAGCGCTTCAGTCTGCGTATGATCCAGGGCGAGCATGAACCACAGCGCCACGCCACCGAACATGCCCAGCCACAGCCAGCGCCGGTATACCCAGCGCATCAGCAGCAACGCCGCGGCGGCGATCACCAGGGCATAGACCAGCGCGATGGTCATGCCATCCGAGGAACCGCCCACCAGGAGCGGCACGGCATAGGCGCCAAGCAGCCCCAGGATGGCAAGCGGCGCGCCATGCCAGAGCGCCAGCCCCATCGTGAGCACCGCCACCAGTGCCAGCAGCGCAAAGGCCAGGCCGGGAGCCAGCAGGGAATACAGATGCAAGGCGGCAAGCAGCGCGGCGAACAGGGTCAGGCTGCCGCCGCCGGCAAGCGCGGCAAAGGCGGGATCGAAACCCTGGCGCCGCCGCAGCCAGCCCGCGGCAACATGCAGCGCGATGCCGGTCAACACCCCGGCCACCACCCGCGCCAGCGGGCCGAGATAACCCTGGTCCATCGAATACTTGACCAGGAACACGCCCGCCAGCCCGACGCAGCCGCCGCCAAGCCACACCATCCATTGCCGTTTCAGTTCCTGCTGCCAGCGGGAGGGGGTTTTGGGGACGGGAGGAATGCGGGTGTCGGGCGGTGTGGCAGGCATCACGGTTGGCACGGGCGCCGCCGTTGCCGGGGCTGTTTCCACGGCAGCGGAAGTCGGCGGCTCGGCAGCTGCTTTGACGGATACCGCTGCCGGGGACGCCGCCGCGGCGGAAGACTGCGCCCCCGCAACCGGCGTCTCATCACGCGTGGATGGACGCGCGCCATCCGCTTGCGACAGCGCCTGCAGCCGCTGTTCGAGCGCGCGCAGTTCGCGTTCCAGGCGGAGGTTCCTGAAGAACGCCAGCCAGCCGAACAGCGCGCCGAGCAGGATCAACAGTGCCAGGATGCCGAGCAGCGTCATGCGCTATCGTCCTCCGTCACGGACAGCACGCCGTCACGCGCGCGAGAGATATTTGCCCGTCTCGGTGCTGACGCGGATCATCTCGCCCTGCTCCAGGTATTCCGGCACCTGCACTTCCAGCCCGGAGCTGAGCCGCGCCGGCTTGTTGCGGCTGGTGGCCGAAGCGCCTTTCATGCTGGGCGGGGTTTCGATGATTTCGAGCGCCACCGCGGGCGGCAGGATGAGGCTCAGGAGGCGGCCGTCCATGATCAGCGCCTGGATGCCTTCCAGGCCTTCCGTGATGTAGCCGGTCAATTCCTCCATCGCGGCATTCGGCACTTCGTACTGGGTATAGTCCTCGGCGTTCATGAATACCCAATTCTCGCCGTCCTGGTAGGAATACTGCACCGGCACCCGTTCGTAGTCGGCTTCCTTGAGCAGGTCGTCGCCCTTATAGGTTTCGTCCAGCTTCTGGCCGGTCTGCATGTTGTTGAAGCGGAACTTGTACAGCGTGGCGGCGCCGCGGGCGGAAGGGCTCTTCACCTCCATGGCTTTCACCACGTGGGGAACGCCGCCGATATCGATCACCATTCCGTTCTTGACGTCACTGGCTCTGGGCATGGCACACTCCAAAAAATTTCCCGGAGAAATTTTCAGCGTCGCGTCCGCGACGCCCCGCACAGTGGCCACCAGGATGGGCCACAAACAGTCGCGAGGGCGGCGATTGTACAGCACTTGCGCGCGCGTGCTGCGCCGCCCTGGCCCGGTTGCCGCATTTCTGTGGCAAGACCCGTATTCTGCACTGGATTTTCTAATGCTAGTATTGCGACGTCCGTCCGCGATCGTCTGCGGCACGGACTTCACCCGACACCACAACCGGACATTACAACCAGAGTCACAACTAGAAGAAGAGAAGCTCCATGAACACGCGTAACATTCTGGCTGTCATCGCGACCGCCGCACTGCTTGCCTGCGTTGCCTGGCTGATCGAACTCTCCATGCATCTGCCGGAACCGATCGCCTATTTCGCCATCGCGATACTGGCGGCGGGCCTCACGCTCGTCCTGGCAAAGGGCGGCGCCACCAAACCCCGCCGCTCGCGCCACGGCGCCGCGCACGCCAACCTCACGAAGGAGCGGGGCAACGTCAAATGGTTCAGCGCCAGCAAGGGTTTCGGCTTCATCACCCGCGACAACGGCGAAGACATCTTCGTCCATTTCCGCTCGATCAGCGGCAGCGGGCATCGGATACTGCGTGAAGGCCAGCGGGTGGAATTCGCGGTAACGGAAGGCAGCAAAGGCCTGCAGGCCGAGGATGTCAGCGCCCTCAAGTGAGGGCGCCACACGTTCAGAAGCGGTAGTTTAGAAGCGATAGCTCAGCCCCACCTCGAAATTACGCCCGGGCTCGCTGTAGCGGCGAATGCCGTTGCCGCTCACGCCGATGCCGGGACGCAAATCCCCTTGGTCGAGAAAGCGCACGCTGTCCCAGTTGTAGTATTCCTTGTCCGTGAGGTTGTGCACTCCGGCCGTCACGCGAAATCCCTCCCCGATGTTGAAATAGCCGATCAGGTCGATCACGGTGGCGGCATTGCTCAGGTACATCGGATAAGTGCGGGTGCCGGTGAGCGGATCGGTCTCGAAGGAATCGTTGAGGCCCTTGCCACTGGTATACGAGGTGAAGGCGTTGACGCCCCAGCGCCCGGTCGGCTCGACGTAGCCGAGCGTCCACACCAGATTGAAGGGCTGCACCGAATAGACCGGATCGCCGTTGGCTTCCTCGCCTTCGGTATAGGCGGCCGCCATCGAGGTGCGCCAGCCCTGCGGCACGCCGAGTGCCTGAGCCAGGTCCAGGCTTGCCGACAGCTCCACGCCTTTCATGTCCACTTCGGTGAAGTTCACCGGCTGCTGCCAGCCGTTGGGGTCTGGCAGACCGGTATTGGGGTTGGTGCCTTCCCGCGGACGATAGTCGATAAAGTCGTCGTAGCGGCTGTAGAAACCGCCCACCCGGAATTCCCCCATCGCATAGCGGCCCACCAGGGCCACGTCGAGGTTGCGGCTGGATTCCGCCTTCAGGTCGGGGTTGGCCACCACGCCCCAATCGTCCGGCGTGCCGGACGTGGAATACATTTCCTCGATGGTGGGGGCGCGGAAGCCGGTGGACACACCGGCCTCCAGGCTGAGCGTGTCGCTGAGCGCCTGCTCCACGCCCACGGTCCAGGTGGTGGTGCCGAAGTCGATGCCGCGCAGCGTGCCGGTGCCGTCGTTGTAGTTTTCGTTGGAGGTGGCGTCGTAGGCGTAGCGGTCGTGGCGCGCGCCGATGCGCAGCTGGGTGCTGCTGCCGAGTACCAGGGTGTCGAGCGCATATACGGTGATCACCTCAGCCTCGGAATGCGGCAGCAGCGCGCCGATGTTGGTGTTCACCCAGCCGAGATCGTTGTACTGGCTGTTGGAACGGCGCACCTGCACGTTGTCGAAACTGCGGTCCTGGTATTCGATGCCGTAGCTCAGGGTCTGCGGTAGCGCGTCGCCGCCAAAGGCCTTGACCAGATCCACGGTGAAGTGCAACAGATCCTGCTCGAAGCTGCGCGTGTCGGTGCGGTCTTCCTCGGCGCGGAAGGTGGGGCCGAAGTCGTAGCTGATGTGCTGGGTGGTGGCCGCCGATATTTTGATGTCCTGTTGCGTCAGCGTGGTCTTGATCGAATCGAACAGCATTGTGGTGCCCTCGTATTCATGGAACACGCCCACGCGCGTGGTGCGGTTCACGTCGTCGCCCACACGGTTGGAATACCAGCCGCCGTCGAAGGAGCGCGATTGGGTGAAGCGCGATACGTCGTAATAACTCCCCACCAGGCCGACCTTGTGGCCGGGCGCCAGCGCATAGATCAGCTTGGCCAGCGCGCTGTGGGTTTCGTTGTCCATGGGATCGGGAATTTCCCGCTCCGCGCCTTCGATGTCGGCGCCGTTCATATCGTAGTTCTCGAACTCGTGGCCGTCGCGGAAGGTGTAGACGAGCAGTGATTCGAGCCGACCGGTGCGATTGGCCAGCGCCAGCGAGGCCATGGATTCGTCGTTGACGCTGCTGTACTCGGTCTTCAACCCCAGGCCGCTGTCGTTGCCGGTGGGCGCGAGATAGTCGGCGGGATCCTTGGTGGTCATGTTCACCGCGCCGGCCAGGGCGCCGTTGCCGGACAGGATGGCATCCGCGCCCTTGACGATCTCCACCGCCTTGAGCGCCTCGATGTCCACGCCATTGCGTGAACCCTTGAAGTAGCCGTAGGCCTGGCCGCCTTCATACTTGAGCGTTTCGCCCTGGGGCACGCCGTCCACGTTCATCGCCACGCGGTCTTCGTCGAGGCCACGGATGTTGAAACCGCTGGCGCCCCAGCGATCGTCGCCCTTGGAAACCGATACGCCGGGAATCAGGCGTACCAGGTCTTCGAAGTCATCGATCTGGCGCGCCTCGAAATCCTCGGTGGTCAGCACTTCGACCACGGCATCGCGTTCGATGCTGGGCGATTCGACGACGACGGGGTCGAGCCGCAATACCTGGGCCTGGCCGGCGGCGCTGGCCGCCATGGCGATGGCGGCCGACAAAAGGGCTTTGCGATGGGTCATGGGATTCTCCTGGGCAGTGGACCGCTGGGATTGAGCGTTTACCGCAAATTCGGCGGCGCCATGCTATTGATTCTTATTTTTAATTGCAAATGATAATTGTTTCTATTTGATGTTCAGATGAAGCACCCCGCTCTCCCCTTCGGGCGCCAGATCCAGCACGGTGGGCGCACCGCCCAGGGTGAACGCCACGCTGCGATAGGTGGAACCGCCGTGCTCGCGCGACACTTCGACGTGCAGCAGGTACTCGCCTGCCGGCACCGGCTTGCCGAAATCGTCCCGGCCATCCCACTGCAGCTGATATTCGCCGGGCCCGCGCGTCGGGCGCGCCACGCCATCGAGCAACGCCGGATCACGGCGCCCCACCCGTCGCCACCAGCGCGAGTTCTCCCGCGCCCAGCGTTCGGATTCGCCAAGCAGCAACAGGTTCTTCAGCGGCTGCTGCTCCAGATCGCTGATCCAGATCGCCACGTAGGGCCGCGCGTAGTTGGTGGCCTCGACCTGCGGCAGGGCAAAGCTGAACTGGAAATCGAGCGCGGTGGCGGCGCCTTCCGGCGCATCGGATGACGGCAGCGCGGGCCAGCCCGGTGTCATCAGCTGCCGGCCGTCCTGATCGATCAACAGCGCCTGCACGCCCTCGAGCGTTTCCACCCAGGCCAGACCTTCGCTCAGCGAGCGCACCGCAAGCGCGGTGGCCACGGCATCGGCGGTGGCCGCATCGGCCGCCACCACCACCGCCGCGCTGCCGCCTTCCACCGGCCAGCCGTCGCGCGGATTGAGAATGTGGCTGAACTGGCGCCGGCCGATGTCGCGCGTGCGGCTGAAATGACCGCTGGCGGCAATGGCGGCATCACGCAGCACGATGCGGCCGAGGTAATTGCCGTTGTCCGCCGTGTGAACCGGATCGGCGATGCCCACCTCCCAACCGGCCGCGCCGGGCGGGCTGCCCCAGTAAGCAGCGTCGCCGCCGATGTCGAGCTTGATCGCCACCGCCTGCGGCAACTGCTCGCGCAGCACCGCAAGCGCACGGTCGATCACGTAACCCTTGGCCAAGCCCGACGTTTCCAGCGCGATCGCCGGATCCATTTGGACACTGCCGCTTTGCCGCGCCACCGTCACGCTGCCTTCGGCGATGGCGCGCGCTTCGTGGCGCAGCGTGGGCCGATCCGGTATGGCCTGCTCAGTTTCCGCCTCGCGCCAGTGCGCAATCAGGGAGCCGAGCCGGCAACTGAAGCGCTCCTCGGAACGGCGCAACCAGGTTTCGCACAGCTCCACCACGTCCAATAGTTCAGTGGACGCCGCGCTGCTGGCGTGGCTGCGGTTCAGGCGCATCAGTTCGCTGTCGTCGCGATAGCTGCTGAGAATGGCGTCGAGCCGCGCGATTTCCGTCAGCGCCGCCGCGCTTGCCGCCTCGGCCGGTTCACGCGCAACGCCGTACAGCGTGAGGTCGAGCGAAGTGCCGAGCACACCGTCGTAGTGCAGGCTCACCGCGTCGTCGGCGCCATGGGCCGCGCCACAGGCAAGTCCGAGGCCAAGCAGGGCCGCCCTGCGCCACGCCTTACGTTCGTCTGTCATGGTTGCTGTACCTGCGATTTTCTGGAATGGGAATTTTCTTTGCCGAAAAAAAACGGGCACCAAGGGTGCCCGTAGCAAAGTGGGGAAACAGGTGGGGAAACCTGGGTCCCCTGGAGCCGGGGCACGAACCGGCTCCATCAGGAGTCATTGCGAGTCGGCCACCGCCTGGTCCGTCGCGGACGTCATGGGCGCGGGATCGGGTTCCGCGAAAGTCACCACGCCGTCCGCGTCGGTATCGTGACGGGCAAAGCTGCGATGGCCCGAATACTGGTATTCGGCGAAGGTCACCCGGCCGTCGTCGTCGCGGTCGAGCGCCTTGAAGCGCCGGTAGGTCTGGTCCACCTGCCCCTTGCGCGTGGCGGCAAGCGCGGCATCGAGGCGATCCTCGAATTCAAAGGTGTATTCCTGTGCGTCCAGGCGCCCATCGCCGTTGCTGTCGGTGCGCGCGAACGTGTCCTCCCGGCCGGCGTCGAATTCGGCGCGCGTCACCGCGCCATCGCCATCGGCGTCGTACAGTTCGATGGTGCCGCGCTTGCTGTGCGTGGACGGCAGGTACAACATGCGCCTGGCATCGAGCAGCGCCTGGTCGTAGTTGCGTTCGCCATCGGCGCGGGTCACGTCGCCGGCCTGCGGATCCTGCTCCTCAGTGCCGATCACGCCATCGCCACTCACGTCGTAGCGTTGCCAGCTCACCTCGCCCGTGGCCATGAATTCCTCGTGGGAAATCCAGCCATCCTCATCGGTATCGAGCGAACGAAAACGGGTGTCGGTCTGGCGCACCTGCTCCTCGCGGTCCCGTGCCAGCTGCGGATCGACGTGATCCTCCCACTCCAGCACGTACTCCTCGACGTCGAGGCTACCGTCATGATTGGTGTCGCTCAGATCGAAGCGCTGGCGGCGCGCGGTTTCGAACTCGACGCTGTCCACCTCGCCATTGCCGTCCAGATCGTACTGATCGATGAACAGCGCCTTGATCTCGGACGCGGCCTGCGCCTGGGATTGCAGCAGCAGCGCCAGTGCCGTGGCGACGCCCGTTTCTATGAGATATCGCATGGGAGTCTCCGTGTTTCAGTCGGCCGCTTCGACGACCAGGGTGTAGGTATTGCTGATCGCGGGCGCGGCCATGTCCGGGGACGCCTCGGAACGGTAGCGCGAGCGCAGCAGGTACACGCCGCCTGCCTCCGGCGTGAAGGCGAATTCGCCGTCGCTGCCGCTGGTCAGCGTGACCACCGGCGTTTCGTCGGAAGTGCCGCGTCCGGTCGGAAACGCTTCCACCACGAGGCCTGCCAGCGGCTCACCGTGGAACAGGGCGCGCAGACGCAGGGTTTCGCCGGCAAAGAGATCGTTGGGATGGCTGAGCGCCACGTATTCGAGGCCGTCGCCGCGCGGCGCCAGGGCGGCGTCGGTGGGCGCGCCGCGCGTGACGTAGGTTTCCGCCAGGGTGATGGCCTGGTAATGCTCGACCAGTTTGGCGCCTTCCGGCAGCGGCGCGTTTTCGTCCTCCATGGCCTGGGTGCGACCATCGAGTTCATAGAAGCGGAATACCCGGCCCACGCGGCGACCGGTGCTGAAACGATAGGTGCCGTCCTCCTGCAGGTCGTGTTCGATCACCAGGCGGGTCTTGAGCGCCAGCAGCGTGTCGGGTGCCACTTTGCTGCCGTCGGGCAGGAACACTTCCACCTGGCTGCCGTCGAACACCACTTCAGGCACGAAGAAATGCTCGGCGAACGAGGCGTCCAGGGTAATCAGGCCATCATTGATGGGCTCGAACGCATTGGGCATCAGGTAGGGCGTGTGGGCCAGCGCCGGCAGCGCGCCTGTCAGCGCCAGGGCAAAGCACAGACGGCGCAGTGGGGTCCTCATGGAAGGTTCTCTCTTTGGTGACCGGACAATGGAGAGGCATGCTAATGCACAAGAATGATAATGTAAATAATAATCATTATCATCATGTGAAAGAAATGATGCTTCTGGGGATACAGGGGGTTGGCGGTTCAGTGGCCGCCGGGGCCTCGCGTGAAAGCTGCTTGTTACTTAATAGTGCGGCGGTCTTTCGTCGGCCGGAGCGCCCTGCCCCCGGCTGTCCAGGGCGCCTTCGAGATAGGCCACCCGTTCCTGGAGCATCCGCAGTTCCAGGCGCAGGTGATCCAATTGCTTCTGCTGCCCGGTGAGAATGTCGGCAAGCTCCGCCAGGCCATGTTCCTGAAACGCCACGGCGCTTTGCAAGGTGATCAGTTCGTCGGACACGGCGGCCTCGGGGAAATACGGGAAATCGAGCGGAACCGGCAGGGGCAGCGCCCGATGCCGGTTGATTCAGGTATCCGCCCACAGACGCAGCAGGTTGTGATACACCCCGGCCAGGTCGGTCAATGCCTCCTGCCCCGGGTGATCGGTTGCCGCGCGCTGTATGGCGCGATCCAGCTCGAACAGCATACTGCGCTTGTGATCCTCGCGCACCATGCTCTGGATCCAGAAGAACGAGGCCAGGCGCGTGCCCTGCGTTACCGGCAGCACGCGATGCACGCTGGTGCCGGGATACAGCACCAGGTCACCCGCGGGCAGCTTGATGTGACGTGGCCCGTAGGTGTCCTCCACTTCCAGCTCGCCCCCTTCATAGCTGTCGGGATCGCAGAGAAACAGGGTGGCGGAAAGATCGGTGCGCACGCGCAGCGGCGTGCCGCTTATGGGCCGGATGGCGCCGTCGACGTGGCGGCCGTAGGTTTCGCTGTCGTCGTAGCGATTAAACAGCGGCGGCAGTATCTTCAACGGCAATGCCGCCGCCGTGAACAGCGGGTTGTCCGCCAGCGCCCGCAATATCCGCTCGCCCAGCTTGCGGGCGAGCGGATGATTGTCGGGCAACTGCTGGTTGCGCTTGACCCGCTGCGACAGGTACCCCGCGCTGCCGCGGCCGTCGGACCACTGCACCGCTTCCAGCTCGCGCCGGAACTCGCGCAGATCGTCGGGCGTCAACACGCCCGGAACGTGCACCAGCATGGGCTACCTCAATAGTCCAGGTTTATCGCAAACACTGCGCCGAGGCCGGGACCGGGCACCACGTGCCAGGAATGCAGCTGGTCGTAGTAGAACTCGTCCGTGAAGTTGGTCAGGTTGAGCTTCAGGCTCAGGTTGTTGTTCACCCGGTACTTGGCCATGGCGTCGAAGGCCCAGTAATCGGACACCGCTTTTGCCGGCGTGGTATTGGTGGCCAGCCGGTCATCCACGAAACGGGCGCCGAGGCCCATTTCCAACTGTGGCGTGAAGGCATAGTTCACCCAGCCCGAGAAGCTGTTTTCCGGCACGTTCACCAGCGGCGTGCCGGGTACCAGCGCCGCCTGCAGGCTCCTGCCCTGCTCGCTGTCGAGATAGGCGTAGCCGGCATTGACGCTCAGTTGCTGGGTCAGGCGGCCGGTGACGTTGATCGAGAAACCGTCCACGGTCTGCTCGCCACCCAGGATATTGAAGCCCGGCGTGGTCGGATCGGGCACGCGCGCATTGCTCTTGACGATATGGAACACCGCGGCGTCGACCAGCAGCGAGCTGTTGAGCAGTTCCCACTTGGTGCCCACTTCCACGGTGCGGTTGTTTTCCGGCTCCAGGAAGGCGTCGCTGATGGTCAGGTTGCGGCCGCTGTTGATGAACGACAGCCCTTCGCCCGAGGGGTTGAAGGAGGTACCGGCGCCCACGTACAGCGTGCCGTTCTCCACCGGCTTGTAGACCAGCGCCAGGCGCCAGCTGGTTTCGATGTCGGTGTGATCGATGCTTTCGGTCCTATCGAACACGCCATCGTTGTAGCGCACGGCGTTGTAGTCGATGTCGAAGCGGTCCCAGCGCAGACCGGCCATCACCTGCCACTGCTCATTGAACTTGACGGTGTCGAGCACGAAGCCCGCCAGCGTATCGACCTGGTTGTCGGAACGCAGGCGCAGGCCCGGCGAGGTCTGGCTGTAAGTGCCGGTCGGATTCACCAGCGAGGTGTCGGGCACGCCCTGCGGAAAGCCAAACTGCGGATCGGAATTTTCCCGCGCCACTTCCAGTCCCGCCACCAGCGCATGCTCGAGTCCGGCGAGGTTGAATTCGCTGATCAGGTTCAGCTGGCCCTGCACGATGTCCTCGGTGGATTCGCCCTGGAACATGAAGCGGCGCACCTGGATCTGGTCGAGCGGCGTGCCCGCCGGGCTGGTTATCTGGGCCTCGGTGATGCGGGTGCTGCGGTCGTAATTGCCCAGGCGCACCAGCGCCTGCAGCCGGGTATTGTCGGTGAGCAGGTGATCGAGCTGGAGCGTGGCCACGTCGACGTCGGTTTCGATGTAGTCGTCGTCGTAGCCGTAATAGGTTTCGCGGTCCACCGGTGCCGGCGCGGTGCCGAGCCAGGGCACGCCGTAGTCGGGCACGTCGTCGCTGTTGAGCTTCATGTAGGTCAGGGTCAGCTGGGTGGCGTCGCCGAGGCCAATACTCAGCGAGGGCGCAATGCCGTAGCGTTCGGAATGCGCGCCATCGCGCTGCGGCACGTCGGCATCGTGGTACATCAGGTTCAGCCGGCCGGCCACGTTGTCGGAAAACGGCTGGTTGAGATCGGCGGTCAGGCGGCGGGTGTCGGCGTTGCCCACGTTCAGGTGCAGGGAACGCAATTCCTCCCGCAGCGGCGTCTTGGTGCTCTGGTTGATCACCCCGCCGGTGGAACCGCGGCCAAAGGCCATGGACGACGGGCCCTGCAGCACTTCGACGCTGCTCAGGTTGAAGGGATCGCGGTAGTAGTTGCCGAAGTCGCGCATGCCGTCGAGGAACATGTCGTTGCGCGAACTGAAGCCGCGGATGGTCGGGCTATTGCCCTGCCAGCTCATCTCGCCGGCGCCCAGGGTAATGCCCGGCACGTTGCGCAGCGCGTCGTCGAGCGAGGTGACGCCACGATCCTGCAGCAGGCTTTCGGTGAGCACGGTGATGCTCTGCGGAGTGTCGCTGAGCGTTTCGGTGAACTTGCTGATGCTGCTCTGTTCCACCACGTAGCTGTCGCGCGCGCTGTCGCGGATGATGATTTCCTCGATGCTCGAGGCCGCCTGCAGCGGACTTGCCACCAGCAGGGAGGTACCGGTGCCGAGCACCAGGCGGGAAATGGCGTTGCGCAGGCTGTGCTGTCCCCGGCGCATGAAGGGAGCGTTCGCGTGTATGACTTTCATCGGTAGGTTCACTTCTCGGTTATGGAATGGATGGATTTATTGCGAATGAGAACGATTTTTTAGTAGTGATCTTATAGTTATAGGGAGTTATGGTTGGCGCCTGCCCGCATGCGCTCGGGCCGACGCGCATGCAAGGCGGTGCCGCGGGCTTCCTGCCTCAGCCGTCCAGCAGCAGTTCCACGATATGGTGCATCGGGTCCACCAGCACCAGGCTGAGCAGCGCAAGCAATACCAGGAACATCCAGGGTTTGAACAACGCCGAGCGGGCATTGGCGTCGCCTTCCAGCAGGAACAGCACCCGGCCCTCGACCTCCGCCCCGGTGAACGCCGAGGCGAAGGTGCGGTTGAAGCAGGTGAAATGCTCGGGCACCAGCCGCTGGATGCGCAGCAGGGTTTCCGCCACGTTCAGCGCGCCGTGGCGCGTGGCCGTGGCGAAATCGCAGGCGGCCTCGCAGAACAGGTGCATGTCGTCGCTGAAGCGCCGCGCCATCGGCCCCGGCACCACCAGAAGCAGCAGCCGCGATGCCAACAGGCGCAGGTTGTCCTTGCGCTGCGCATGCGCGCGCTCGTGCGCCAGGATGATCGCGATGTCCTCTTCGCTGCACTGGCTCAGCAGGCCTTCGGTGATGAAGATGGTGTTGCGCAGCCAGCCCAGGGTGAACACCAGCCGCGCCTCGTTGGGCAGCAGGCACCACTGCTCGCGTTGGTCGCCGAGCAGGGACAGCCGTTCGCGCAGGGTGCGCGAAGCAAACAGGTTGGTCAGGAACTTGGTGCCCATCGACAGCAGCGCGATCGACGTCAGCCCAAGCACGCCGCCGATGGCCCACGCCGACTGCAGCCGGGGAAAATGGCTCTCGCAATCGCTGCCGTGATAGTGCGTGGTGAGCACGTTGTATTCCAGCAGCCCGCCGAACAGCAGCGTGGTGGCCAGCAGGCTGACGCAGAACGGCAAGGCCAGCAGGGCCAATAAAACATTGCTGGAACTAGCCGGATGCCAGCCGAGCAGCAGCTTGCGCAGCAGCGGGTAAACCAGCCACAGCACCAGGAACAGCAACAGCCAGGTACTGAGCCAGATCGCGGCAAAAGAGGCCGCCTCGCGCAGCAGGCGGATCAAGGGAAGGATTTCAATCATCATCCTGTTCCTGTGTCTGTTGCCGGCGTTTGTGCTGGATCATCTGTTCGAGCTGGTCCAGCGCCGTATTGTCGATACGGCTCGCGGCATTCACGAAACTGCTCAAAATGGTATCGGGATTGCCGTCGTGCAGCAGGCCGATCACGTCCTTGAGCAGCCGTCCGAGCAATTCCGCGCGCGAAACGCAGGCGGTATAGCCGAAGGCATGACCGCGCTTCTCGCGGTCCAGAAGGCCTTTGCGCACCAGGCGCTCCAGCGTCGATTGAATGGTGCTGAGGCTCGAATGCTGGCGCTGCGCCAGCTTTTCCTGCACCTGCTTGGCCTCGATGCCCGGGCTGCGCCAGACACTGGCCATTACCCGTAATTCGAGCTCCCCAAGACTGTGGGGCAAAGTGTTTTGGGCATGTCGCGTTTTTTTCATTTTATGCTTCTAGTCCCGATCGGTATTTTCCCCATTTCGGCGAAAAATCGCCCTGCTCCGCTCCTTCTTCGCCTGCCCCCCAGCCGGCGCAAAGTCAGAAAATCCGCGGTTTCTGTACGGGTATGCGGAGGCCCGCCCCGCACGGCCGCTGAACTGCGGTGTCATTATCGCAGGACGCTTCCCCACCCGCACCCCTGCAAGAAAGGGCAGCCTTTTCCGTTCCTTTCCTGGAGGCTGGCCATCGCCGCGCCAAATTGCCTGGGGCGGAGCGGCTGTGGTAACTTCCGGGCATTCCCGTCCATCTCTTCATCAACTTCACCGGCCCGACCACGCCCCGCAGGTCCTCATAGACAATGCAGACGCTTCGCAGTAAACCACCGATTCGCTGGCTCAATCTTGCCGTTCTCGGCATTCCCGTCCTGGTCTCGCTCACCCTGGTGCCCTGGTACGGATTTACCCATGGCTACGATGCCTTCGAATGGCTGTGGTTTCTGGTGCTGCTGGCCTTCTGTGAACTGTCCATCACCGCCGGCTACCACCGGCTGTGGTCGCACAGCGCCTACAAGGCACACCCCGCGCTGCGTTTGATCTACACGCTCGGCGGCGCCTGCGCGCTGCAGAACGACTGCATCACCTGGGCCGCGGATCATCGCCGGCATCACCTCCACGTGGACGATGATGAAAAAGACCCGTATTCCGCCGGACTCGGCTTCTGGTACAGCCATTTCGAATGGATGATCCGCGACTATCCGAGCACGCGCGAAGACCTGAGCAACGTCAAGGATCTGCTCAAGGATCCGATCCTGGTCTGGCAGCGCAAGCACTACCTGGCCCTGCTGCTGCTCATGAACCTCGGCCTGCCGCTGTTGCTCGGCTGGCTGCATGGCGACCTCTGGGGCAGCCTGCTGCTCGCGGGCTTCCTGCGGCTCACGCTCAGCCAGCACTTCACCTACCTGATCAATTCCGCCGCGCACCTGTGGGGCAAGCGCACCTACGACCCCAGCCAGACCGCGCGCGACAACTGGTTCATCGCGCTGTTCACCTTCGGCGAGGGCTACCACAACTACCATCACACTTTCGCCTGGGATTACCGCAACGGCATACGCTGGTATCACTACGACCCCACCAAGTGGCTGATCCGCGTCTGCGCCTGGGTGGGACTGGCGCGCGACCTGCGCAGCTGTTCGCCCTACCGCATCGAGATGACGCGTATCGCCGTGCAATATCGCCAGGCGCTGCTGCACTGCGACCGGCTGGAAGAAAACTGGCGCGAAAAGCTCGAAACCGAGTACGCCAAGCTGGTGGCGGCGCTGACCGAGTGGTCGGAAGCGCGGCACGCCTGGCTCAACGCCAAGTCCACCGCGATCAGCCACGGCCTGCAGCACGACCTGGACCTGCTCAAGCAACGCTACAAGCAGCTGCGCGGCCAGGTGCGCCGGCACCAGGGCGACTGGCAGCTGCTGCTCGACAAGCTCGGTCGACCGCAACTGCATCCCGCCGCCTGAACACCGATTCACGCATGCGGGCGCCATCCGCGCGCGCATTCACGAATATTGCACAAAGCGCCGGGCACTGATTCGGCCCGGCGTTGTCTGAGTGGTTGGGAACTGCCAAACGGTTCCCCACATTCACCCCCTGGGGGCGGACCACCATGACAAGGATTGCGATCATCGGCGCCGGCATGACCGGCCTCAGTCTCGCCCGCCTGCTGGTTCACGGCGGCTGTGAAGTCACCGTATTCGAGAAATCCCGCGGCCTTGGCGGCCGCATGGGATCGCGCCGCGTCGAAGCCTGGCAGTTCGACCACGGCGCCCAGTTCTTCACCGCCCGCCATCCCGGCTTCCTGCAGTTCCTGGCTCCTTATCTCGACGCCGGCCTGGTGCAGCAATGGCAACCCAAGGTGATGGTGCTCTCGCCGGGCGGCAAACCCTACCGGCGCGGCTGGTTCGAACCGCACTACGTGGCGCAGCCCACCATGACCAGCCTGGCCAAGTCGCTTGCCGCGTCGATTCCGGTGGTGCTGCAGCAGGACGTCAAGGCATTGGAGCGCAGCGGCGGCGAATGGCAATTGCGTTTTGCCGGCGATCGCCTTTCGGAACCGTTCGATTGGGTGGTGGCCTGCACGCCCGCCTCGCTCGCCATCCAGCTGCTGCCCGCCCCCTTTTGCGGCATCGCGGCGCTGCGCACCGTGTCCTACGCGCCAAGCTTCAGCCTGATGCTCGGCTTCGACCAATCGCTGGAACTGCCCTGGGGCGCCGCCAGAATCCTCGATTCGCCGCTTGGCTGGGCGGTGCATGGACAGGCGCAACGCGGGCGCCAGCAGGCGGAAACCTTTCTGCTGCAAAGCAACCACGACTGGGCCGCCAAACATGCCGCGCTCGACATGCACGACACCATGGACGCCCTGGAAGCGGCGCTGCGCCAATTGCCCACGCTGGAAAACCTGCCACGCCCCTCCTACCGCTACCTGCACCGCTGGCGCTACGCCGCGCTGCGCAAGGGCACCGACCAGCCATTCTATCTGGACCCCGCACTGCGGCTTGCCGCCTGCGGCGACTGGGGCCTGCGTGGCGACGTGGAAAGCGCCTGGCTCAGCGCCGATGCGCTGCACACCGCGCTCAAACGCCAGCTGGCCGGAGAAACGGACCAGCCCGCTCGCAGCCGCCTCGGCACCTGAGCACCAAGCCAATATTCGATACCCCCAAATAAAACACCCGCGCCATCGTAGCCAATGACGCGGGTGAGCAAGCGGCCATCCTTGGCCAGGGGAACTGGTGACTCGTTCAGGGAAAGTGCTGTCGAACGAGGCCAAATTTGAGAATGAGAACCATTATCGTTATCTGCAGCCAATTGTCAATGCTTTTTACGCCTGCCGATTCATACCCGGAACGCGTCCTACCCCGCCTCGCGGGTTGACGGCCCCGGCCCGCCACGGCTTACACTCCGCGCCTCAACGGAAGCCAGGCAACGAAAACATGGACATGCACCCCAGCCACGACACCCACAATCTGATCAGTTCCCTGATGGAACATGGCAGCGATTTCGTCTGGGAACTCGACGCCCAGCGGCGCTACCGCATCGCCAGCGCCGCCTGTTATGAACTGCTTGGCTACCAGCCCGAGGAAATGCTCGGCAGAACCCCGTTCGAGCTCATGCTGGCGGAACATCGCGATGCCGCGCTTGCCGCGGCACTGCTGCGCGAAGAGACGCGTCAGCCGATGGCGCAGGTGATCGGCCGCTACTTGCACAAGCAGGGCTTCGAGGTGGTGCTGGAAAGCAACGGCTATCTATTGTTCGACGCCCAGGGCACCCCGCGCGGCTGGCGCGGCATCACCCGCGACGTCACCACGCGCGAGCTGGGCCTGCGCCGGCAGCGCCACGTCACAACCGTGATGAAGCAGGCGCAGGCGCTGGGGCACTTCGGCAGTTGGGAATGGCTGCTGGACGGTTCGGGGGATTACTGGTCGGAGGAGATCTACCGTATTTTCGGCTACGAGCCGTACAGCGTGCCGCCCAGCCTGGAGAGTTTTCGCCGCATCGTGCATCCCGAGGACACCGTGATCGTGGCGGATGCCTGCAATCGCGCCATCGCCAACCGGGCCGACTCGTTCGAAGCCCATTTCCGCATCGTCACGCCGCAGGGCGTGCTGCGCTATCTGCACCTGCAGGCCTGCGTCAACAGCGACGCCAACGGCGCGCCGCTGAGCGTGCTCGGCACCATGCATGACGTCACCGAACGCGAACGCGCGATGCAGATGCTTTCCGCCTACCAGCAGCGGTTGGAACTGCTGGTGCAGCAGCGCACCGCGGAACTGGAAAACACCATCCGTCTGCTGGAGGAGGAAAACCACGAGCGCCGGCAGGCGGAAAAGCATCTGATCGAGGCCAAGGAAGAAGCCGAACAGGCCAACCGGCTCAAGTCCGAATTCCTCAGCCGCGTCAGCCATGAACTGCGCACGCCGATGAACGCGATACTCGGCTTCAGCCAGTTACTGGAACAGGAATTCCTGAACGAACGGCAGCGGGACTACAACCGCGAGATACTTGGCGCCGGCACGCACCTGTTGCAGCTCATCGATGAAGTGCTGGACCTGGGCGCGATCGAAGCCGGACGGCTGCGGCTCGACATCCGCCCCGTGGCGCTTGGCGACGTGCTGCAGGAGTCGCTGGCGCTGGTGCGCAATCTGGCGCTCGGACGGCAGGTGAGCCTGCACGACAACACCCAGGCGCAGCGTCCCTGGCTGCAGGCCGATCCGGTGCGGCTCAAGGAAGTGCTGGTCAACCTGCTCAACAACGCCATCAAGTACAACCGCAGCGGCGGCACGGTGGACATCGATTGCAGCCTCCGTGACGAAGCCTGGATCCGCGTCAGCATCCGCGACAGCGGCATGGGCGTGCAGCCGGAGCACCTCTCGCGCCTGTTCTCGCCATTCGACCGCCTCGATGCCGAGTACTCGAAAATCGAGGGCACCGGCATCGGCCTGAGCATCGTCAAGGCTTTGATCGAGAAGATGGGCGGACGGGTGGGCGTACAGAGCACGCCCCAGGCCGGCACCACGTTCTGGTTCGAACTGCGCAGCGCGCCCGCGGCAACAACGCCTGCCATGCGGCCGCCGGCCACCGGCAGCTGAATCCGGCCGCGCTCAGAACCCTTCGAACTCGTACTGCTCGCTTGCCTGCTTGAACGCGTTCTGCCCAGCGGAATCGTCATCGAGCACTACCGCTTCACTGCCTTCCCTGCGCGCGGCAAGAAAACCTTCGCGCATGCCGGTGCCCGCCGTGCGCGCCACCAAGCGTCCCGCGCCGCCTTGTGCCACCTGCGCCAGGTAATAATCCACCACCTCGCCTTGCGTCAGCGCTTCGATGGCGTCCGCCATTTCCAGCGACGAATCGGTGGCGTAATGCTGCAGCAGGATGTCGTTCCAGTAACGCCCACTCAGCGCTTCGAGCCGGCGCGGCGGCTGCCGCAGGTTGGTCAGCACGCCCGCCTTGATGGCTTCGAACTGCGCCTGTGGCATTGCCTGCAGCGTGGTGGCGTATTCACGCAGAAAATCCTCGATGCGCGCCTCGAGCTGCAGGGGATCGGCGGAAGGCGATTCCACGTACAGCACCAGGCCGTTGACGTTGAGAATCGGCATCGAGCCGGCATTGACGATATAACCGAGCTGCTGCTCGGTGCGCAGGCTGTCGTAGAACGGCGTGCGCACGATCGAAGCCAAGAGGCTCACCAGCGCGCGGGTGCGCAGGCTGTCGTCCACGCCCTGCAGGTAGATCACGATGGCGCTGTCCTCGTGCGCGATCGCGGCTTCGCGCACCACGCGCGCGCGAGGTTCCAGCTTCACTACCGAGCCGAAGCCCGGCACCGGCACGGACGGATCCGGCGGCAGGTAGCGCGTCAGGATGTCCAGCATCGCCTGGGCATCCGCCTCGCGCACGTTGCCGTGGTACAGCACTTCAAAGCGCAGTTGCGCCAGCAGGCGCGGCACGAAGGCCAGCACGTCGTCGAACGCGATGGCCTGCGCCGCGGCGATCCGTTCCTGTTCCGACCAGTATGGCTGCGTCAGCAATCCCTGCGCCTGCTGGAACAGGCGGGCATACGGCGTCTGCAGCTCGGCATTGCGCCAGCCGCGCAGCATTTCCGTTTTGATGATCCCGAAACGCTCTTCGCTGAACTGCGCCTCGGTGAGCGTGCGCAGCAGCGCCTCCAGCAATTCCGGCTGCTTGTCGTCATAGCCGCTGACGCTCAGGGTAAAACCGCGTGCGCGACTGGACAGTCCAAAATAGGCGCCGGCCAGATTGGCCGGATAGGAATATTCGTTGAGCTGGTCGTTCACCAGGCTCACCACGAAACCCGCCAGCAGCGCCGTGCGCAGATCGCGGTTGAACAGCGGCGACAGCGCATACACGTAGAAATTGGCGCGCGGCACGCGGAATTCCTGGTCCTGCTTGAACCACAGCCGCACGCCGTCGGCATCGACCAGCAGCTGTGGCTTGCTTGAGGCGCTTGGCACACCCGCTGGCTGCGCCGGACCTTCCGGCGCCTTGATGGCAAGTTCGTCGGGAATGAAGGGGTTGGGATCGGCGATCGCAAGCGCTGGGACGGACACTTCCGTCTGCCAGGCCGCCAGGCGCTCGGGCGTGATCGTGCGCAGGCCATAAGCGGTGCCGTACCAGGGATCGATGCGATCCCCCTGCACCTGCCGCGAGCTGTAGGTGACCAGGACATTGTCGGGGCGCAGTTCATCGAGCACGCGGGTGATCAGGGCCGGGTCGAAATCCTCGTAGGTATAGGGCGCCGTCAACAGCTCCTGCGCCGGAAATTCCTGCAGCCGCCGCGCCAGGTTGCTCACGTAGCCGATCGGCGCCGCCGGATCCTGGTACTCGAACGACAGCTCCGCCATGGTGCGCTGTTCGTCGTACAGCCACGCATGAATGCCCTGCTCGCGTATCAGGGTAATGAACTGAAACAGCAGCGCGGCGATGTCATCGACGTGCGCCTCCCCTTCCGCGGTCAGTGCCACGTCCACGCTGAACGTGCTGGCATCGCGATAACCAAAGCCGCCGCCGGCACTCAGCCCATTGGCCCAGCCGCGTTCGCGCAGCAGCGCCAACAGGCTTCCCTTGCCCTCGTGGCCCAGCAGATTGCCCAGGTAGTTGAGTGGCTTGACGTGGTAATAGGGGCGCATGTCCGGTATCGGAAACGTAAAACCCAGCGAACGGGCATCGCGCACCGGCACGATGTCGAGCTGCGCCGGCAGCGTGCCGGGCGCAAACAGCGGCGCGCTGCTCTGCGGCGCCTGACGTGCGCGGTTCGGCACCGCGGCGAAGTAGCGCCGCGCCAGCACTTCGAGTTCGTCGAGCGATTCCCCGCCGAGAATGGCGGCGCTCATCAGGTTGGCGGAATAATAACGGTCGTAATGCGCCAGCAACGCCTGGCGCAGGCTGAGGCCGTCGTGGTCACGCAGCGTGTCGAGGCTGCCGACGGAAAAGCGCGCCAGCGGGTGCGCCGGATTCAGGATGTCCTTGAGCACCGAATACCCGCGCCGGCCGTCGTCCTGCAGTCCGCTCTGGTATTCCGAATGCACCGCGTTGCGCTCGCGGTCCACGTAGGCGGGTGTGAAGAGCGGCGCCACGAAGAAGCGGGAAAAACGCGCCAGCGCCGGTTCGAGCTGGCTGCGTTCGATGTCGAAATAGTAGTTGGTGTTTTCGTAGGCGGTATAGGCGTTGTGCGAGCCGCCGTGGCGGCTGATGAATTCCTGGTACTCCCCGGCTTCCGGGTATTGGTCGGTGCCGAGGAACAGCATGTGTTCGAGGAAGTGGGCGAGGCCGGGAAAGGTCGCGGGGTCGGCATTGGAGCCGGCGTCCACGTCCACCGCGGCGGCGGCCTTTTCCGTGGCAGGGTCCGAGATCAGCAGCACGCGTAGGCCATTGTCCAGCACCAGCGAGCGGTATTCGCGTACGTCGCGCGGGCTTTTGACGATGTCGTCCTGCACGTCCTGCACGGCGCTCTGGCAGGCGCCGAGGGTGAGGAGGCACAGGGAAAGGAGTAGCGCGAAGGCGGGGCGGCGTGGAGCAGACATGGGGGCGTTCCTGAACCAAAACGGGGTCATGATACCTGAAGACGTATCGTGGGCTGCAAACGCATTGGGATTGGGGACGGTGGTCCGCATCGGGATTCGTGGCGCCTCTGCCGTTCCTTTTGACCATCCAGGGGACGCTACAAGCACATCCATGTGCGCTCAGTGATGGCCATCCCTGGCCATCAATGCCCCTGGATGGTCAAAAGGAACGACAGAGGCTTGCTTCAGACTTCAGTGTTTCGCACCAGAACGCTAATCGGAAAGCCAAACCTAAGGATGCTGTGCGTGACTGAATGCTCGGGACTCGCAGTCGCTTGGCCGGATATGCCTTCGGGGGGCATTGATGGCCAGGGATGGCCATCACTGAGCGCACATGGATGTGCTTGTAGCGTCCCCCCGAAGGCATATCCGGCCAAGCGACTGCAACAGATTGGATACGGGCCACAAAGCCCCACACGAACAAACCCACAAAAAACAACGGGCGCACTCCGAAGAATGCGCCCGTTGCCGGAGGTCAAGCCAGGGAAGGCTTAGAAGCGCAGGCGTGCGCCGGCGGTGTAGCGGCGACCCAGGAGGTCGTATAGCGCGGGAACGGTCTGCACCGATCCGGTGAAGTCCGCGAACGTGCCGCGAATCGGCGGCTCGCGGTCGAACACGTTGGTCACGTTGGCGAACAGTTCCAGTTCGCCGCCGCCCAGCTGCGAGATCGTCCAGGTGGCGTTGACGTCGGTGTAGTAGGCAGCCTTCACCAGGTTGTCGTTGATCTGCACGCCTTCCGTTACGTCGGCGCCGTTCAAACGGTTGCTGTGGTTGCCTTCACCCACGAAACGCTCCTGCACGAACAGCGTCAGCGGACCCGTCATGTAGGACAGGTTCAGCGTCAGCCGGTTGCGCGGCAGCGCCAGGCTGATGTCGCCGGCCTGTTCCACGCGGGTGTCGGTGGCAGGATCGTTGTCGCTGTCGATCCAGTTTTCCTGCAGGTAGCTGTAGAACGCGCGGGCGCTGATGCGCTCGCCATCGCCGTCCAGACCACCGAACAGGCTCACGTCGGTACGGTAGCTCACTTCGAGGTCGGCACCGGACACCTGGGCTTCCCCGAGGTTCTGGTAGCCGTTGTACACGCGGGTGATCGGCCCGATGCCGTAACCGGCGCCATCGTCCGCGCTGCGGGTGATGTTGGCACACTGCAACACGTCGCCGGCGGCACAGGCGTTGATGATGTTGGTGGTGCCCAGCTGCGCGATCAGGCCCTTGGTGTTGATGGAGTAGTAGTCGGCGGACACCGACAGACCATCCAGGAACGAAGGCTGGTACACGATGCCGGCGGTCCAGGTCAGCGCCTTCTCGGGGTTGACGTTGGGGTTGCCGCCCATGATCTGGGTGAACGAGCTGGTTTCGCCGCCACGCAGCGGATCGGGTGCGGAGGAACCGTTGTTCTGCGTGTCGAAACGCTCGGACAGGCTGCCGGCGCGCACGTCGCGCGACACGGTGCCGCGCAGGCGCACGTCGTTGTTTACCGACCAGTCAACACCGTACTTCCAGGACCATACCTCGCCCGAGCCGGAGTAGTCTGCCCAGCGTGCGGCCAGGCTGGCGTTGACCTGCTGCGCCAGCGGCAGATCGGAAATCAGCGGCACCAGCCATTCGTTGAACGCTTCCTTGACGATGATCTTGCCGTCGAAGCTCTGCGCGTTGGCGAACTGCACGCCCGAGGGAGTACCGGCGAAGATGGCCGGAATGCCCTGGATGCCGAGCGCCGGATCGTTGTACGGCACGGCATGGTGGTTGGGGTCGTTGGTCGGGTTGCTGTAGTCGCGGATTCTCTGTGCGATGGAGTCTTCGCGGTAAGCCACGCCGAACGCGGTGGAGATCGGGCCCGCGCCCCAGCCGTCGAACACTTCGCCGCTCATGGACAGATCCACCACGTCCTGCTGCAGGTCGGCGGCCTGTACCTTCAGGTTGGTGCCGTCGTCGCGGCCAAGCGCGTAGTTGATCGCTTCCTGGGAAGCGCGGCCGGCGCCGAGCAGGTTCAGCGGTACGCAGTTGCCGTATTGTTCCGGGTTGTACAGCGCCGCGCGGCACACGATGGAGCCGTTGGCGCCGCGCACGGCATCCATGGCCAGGAAGATGCGGTCGACGCGGGCGTAATCCTGCATGCGGATGCGCACGTCGGTAACGCCGCTCTGCACGTAGCCGTCGAAGCTGAAGCCTTCGAACCAGCCATCGGTGATCTCGGACTTGAAGCCGGCGGTGAACGAGGTCATCTCGCTGCCGTGGCTGAAGCGGCCCTGGGCCAGATCGGCGCTGCTGCGCATGGTGGAGAAGCCGACGGACTCGGCGTTGTTGTCGATCATCGTCTGGCGCAGGCCTTCGGGCAGGAAGGCGTTGTCCTGGAACAGCCGGCCCTGGTAGCTGGCGAACTGCACCACGGTGCCGTTCGGCGAGTGGGTGACGTTGGAGCCGTACACCACCTGGCCGTACACGTTGATGTTGTCGGTCAGGTCGTGATCGACGTACAGGAAGACGTTTTCGCGATCCAGCTCGGCGATCATGCCGCCCTGGCCGATGCGGTCGGGATGCGCGTTGTCACCGGTGCCGCCGCCATAGGCGGGGTCGATGGACTGCGACCAGGTGCCGGTCTGGGTGCCGAGCGAGCTGAAGCGGAACGGCGCCACGTTGCCGTCGGACAGGAACATCAGGTTGTTCAATGCGGCGATCGGCGAGTTGGTCATGCCGCCGAAGGTGTACTTGGTGGAGACCACGTGCGGCGCGCGGATCAGCTGCGGGCCGGCGGCGCAATAAACGTTGAGGCTGCAATCGCCGGCATTGACGGCGGCCTGCCAATCGGGGTTGGTCACGGTGCCCCAGCCCTGGTACCAATCGCGGCCGTCGTAGCTTTCGATGCCGTCGGACTGATAGCCGGACGCGGAGAACAGCATGTGCGTGCGTTCGCCGAGATCGGTGCCGAAGCTGAAGGAACCTTCCCAGTTCTTGCCGTCGCCGCGGCTGGTGATGCCGCTCTGCGCGCTGGCGGCAACGCCGGTGAAGTCGGTGTCGAGAATGAAGTTCACCACGCCGGCCACGGCGTCGGTGCCGTAGGCGGCGGAAGCGCCGCCGGTCACGGTTTCGACGCGGCGGATCATGGCGTCGGGGAACAGGTTGATGTCAACGGTGCTGGTGCGGCTGGAAGGCGTTACACGGCGGCCGTCGAGCAGGACCAGGGTGCGTTGGGAACCGATACCGCGCAGGTTCAGGTTGGAGGCGCCGCCGGTGCCGGCGAAGTTGGTGCTGGTTTGCGGCGAGGAGTTGTTGAGGAACTGCGGCAACTGACTCAGCGAGTCGATCATGTTGCCGGGGGCCATGGTGGTCAGCTCCATCGCTTCCATCGCGGTGACCGGGGTGGGGGTCTCCATACCCGTCATGCGGATACGCGAGCCGGTGATCACGAGTTCTTCGAGCTGAGCGGCGTCCTGGGCCATGGCGGCGGTGCCGGTCGTACCGGCGATGGCCGCCGCCAGGGCGGTGGACAATAGCGTGCGGGTGGCACGCAGTGGTTTCGAAGCCATTTGATTTCCCTTGATTTGTCGATGATTGCAATTACACGCGCAGGCAAACCGCGCCGCGCGGAGACCGCCCGACGTCAATGCTTGTGCGTATTTACTGCAGCCGAATGCACAACCCGCACCAGGCGATTGCCCGGCGCTCGCTGCGTCATCCTGCTGCAAGATCGAGAGACTGCGTTGTAATTGTTACTACGTGGCTTGTTACTACGTATGTTGGTACTGCGTGGATACTTCCCCTCAAACACGAAACGCGATGGCGAGCCATGCGGCGTTTCGGCGCGTGCATGGTACAACATGCGAGGCAAGTTGCAAGCCGTGGCGCGTGCACGACGCGCGTGGGAAACGATAAAAACACGGGAAAATGCGCATGATTCTCGATTGCGCACCGACGTGGGCGCGCGCGATGCGGCTCAATACAGACGCAATGGCGGTTCGTCGAGCGCGGCGAGTTGCTCGCGCAGCGCCAGTATCTGCTCCGCCCAATAGCGGGGTGTATTGAACCAGGGGAAGTTGCGGGGAAACGCCGGATCCTCCCAGCGCCGCGCCAGCCAGGCGCTGTAATGCAACAGCCGCAACGTGCGCAGCGCTTCCACCAGCAACAGCTCGCGCGGGTCGAAGTGATGGAACAATTCATAGCCTTCGATCAGCGCGCTCAGCTGCGCCTGTTGCTGTTCGCGCTCGCCCGCCAGCAGCATCCACAGATCCTGCATCGCGGGGCCGTTGCGGCAATCGTCGAAATCCACCAGCAGGATGCGCTCGCTGCGCACCAGGATGTTGCCCGCATGGAAATCACCGTGCAGGCGCAATGTGGCGCAGTCGCGGCAGGCGCTCCAGCATTCGCGCAAACGCTGCAACAGATCGCGCGTCAGCGTTTCGTAGGCAAGGCGCAGGTCGGCGGGAATGAAATCGTGATGCAGCAGATATTCCACGCTGGCTTCGCCAAATCCTTCCAGCGTGAGCGATTCGCGTACCGCGAACGGCTGCCGTGCGCCGATCGCATGCAGCTTGCCGAGCGAGTGTCCAAGCCGTTCCAGTGTATCGAAGTCGAATTCGGGACTGCGCCCGCCGCGCCGCGCGAACAATGCAAACCAGAACGGCTCGCTCCAGTGCAGGCTGCGCCCCGGCTCCCCAAGCGGCACCACCACACCCAGGTCCTGTTCCGCCAGTTCGAACAGAAAGGCGTGTTCCTCTTCCAGCTGTTCACGGCTCCAGCGTCCGGGGCGGTAGAACTTGGCCACCACCGGCTCGGCGTCCTCGATGCCTACCTGGTAAACGCGGTTTTCATAGCTGTTCAGCGCCAGCAGGCGCCCATCGCTGATCCGGCCAGTACTGTCGACGGCGTCGAGCACCCGCTCCGGGCTGAGATCGTCGTAAGGGTGTATCCGCTGTTGCATGCCTGCGCTCCGTATGGGCGGGCATTGTAGCGCGACCTGCGCGAAGTCGCAGAATCCATGCAGGCAATGGCAGATTTACGTCACCGCAACCGTCCGGAACCGGGCGAGGCCCGGCTCACACCGCGCAGCGTTGCGGGGTGAATGGGCATTTGGCCAGCTTGCGCTGCAGGGTGCGCCGGTGCATATGCAGGGCACGGGCCGTGGCCGATACGTTGCCGTCCTGCTGCGCCAGGATCTGTTGGATGTGCGTCCATTCCAGGTGCTCCGGCACCATCGGCTCCGCTGGTGCCGGCATGGCGTCGCCCGCATCGCCGCCGCGCAAGAGCGCGCGCAGCAGCGTGGCGCTCGGTGTCGGCTTGGCCAGACAGTCGTCGGCGCCCAGCTTGATCGCGCGCACGGCCATGGCCACGCTGGCATAGGCGCTGAAGGTCAGGATGCGCAGCGCCGAATCGATGGTGCGCGCATGGGCAAGCAGGGAAAAACACGTCTCATTGGCGGCGCCAAGATCGATGAGCATGGCATCCCAGCGTCCGGGCTCCAGCTCGCGCCACGCGCCGGCGGCATCGACGCTGCATACCGCCAGACCGCTCCGCTCCAGCACCGCGGCCTGGGCGTCGTCATCCACCACCAGCACACGATCCCGGCGCCGCAGCTCCCCACTGCGGCGCGCTTGTGTGGCGGGTGCCAGGGCGGGATGGCGGTCATGGGGCATGCCGTTCATTCCAGCGGCGTCCCCTGGTGGACCTCGATGTCGTACAGTCCCGGTCCTTTCTTGAGACTTTCGCTCATGTAGAAGTCCGGATCGTAGGGCTCGGTGGAGCTGTGGTTGTGGTAGAAATCCTCGGGCTCGATGCCCTCGTATTCCACCACCAGCATCGAACCGCCCATGTCCTGCCCCTTGTTGGTGGTATGCAGCTCGATATGATCGTGCGTCATCCACAAGCCGGGGTTGTTCATGTGCACGATCACGTCGTAACGCTCGCCGGGGCCCATGTTGACCACGTCCGCGCCGTAGGGCGCGGGCAGCGGCAGACCATCCTTGTGCGTGACCAGCATGTCATGGCCATGCAGGTGGAAAGCCACCGGAATGGTCGCGGCGAACAGGCGCAGGCGCAGCACGTCGCCTTCCTTGACCCGCAGCGGCGAGTTGGTGGGGAACGACTTGCCGTTGATCGAAAAGTAGTCCAGCACTTCACCGGGCTTGCCGCCCTCGCCATAGGTTTGCGCCACCGAGCTGTCCCAGCCGGAGAACATCAGGATCGCGTCCTTGGTCACCTCTTTCTCCAGTTCGGTCGGCTCCTTGGGATCGACGATCAGGGGGCCGAACATGCCGCGCAGCGCCAGGTGCTCGGAGACGTTGACGTGGCAGTGGTACCAGAGGCTGCCGGCGCGATCGGCGATGAAGCGATAGGTGTAGCTTTCGCCGGGTTCGATGGCTTTCTGGGTCACGTCGGGCACGCCATCCGATTTCCAGCTGTCGGTCTGGTACATGCCGTGCCAGTGAATGGTGTGGTTCAGCGTGGTGAAGTTATGGACCGTCACTTCCACTTCATCGAACTGGTTGACGTGGATCAGCGGCGCCGGCACCTGGCCGTCGTAGCCCCACACCTTGGCCGTGAAGCCGGGCGCCACTTCCTTCTCCACTTCCTCGATGGTCATCTCGAAGGTACGCAGCTCGGCCAGCGCGATGTTGGCGCTTGCCAGCAGCACGGCGGCAAGCGGTAGCCGGCGCAGTAATTTTTTCGCGGCGTTGGTATTCATACTAGCCTCCACAATTGCAAAGGACGCGCAGATGTTGCACCAGTTTCTCGACCTGCTCGTCCGTCAGGTTGTGCCCCCATGAGGGCATCAATACGGACTTGTTGATTGACTTGCCGCCCTGGTGAATCACCTTGTTGAGGTCGGCATCCTGGCGCGCGCCCATTTCCACCGGGTCGATGTGCGCGCGCGGCAGCACGTCCATCGCGGCGGCGTTGACACCGCGGCCATCGCCCGCCGTGCCGTGGCACTGGATGCAGTACACGTGGTACAGCTCTTCGCCGGTTTCCGCCTGGGTCGGCGCCGCGGCGCACAAGGCCAGCAGCGCGATCGGTCCCATTGCCAAGGTTTTCATTGCTCACCTCCCCCGATCAGTCTCAGATAATCCACCAGCTTGTAGACGGCGGCTTCGTTCATCTCCATCTGCGGCATGATGGTGTTGGTATCCCACGCGCGCGGATCGGTGATGAAGGACGCGATGAAGGCCGGCTGCAGACGCTGCCAGGCGGTGTAGAGTTCCGGACCGGAAAAACCGCCGTCGCCCTCGGCATCGTGATGGCAGGCCTGGCAGCCCTTGAACTTGCGAAAATCCATGGTGCCCATGCGCAGCGCCAGGTTGCCGGGCTCGTAGTTCATCGCGGCGATCAGGTCGTCGTGCGGCTTGAGCGCCATCAGTTCATCGGCGACGGCCTTGGCATCGGCGGCGGACAGCGCGTCGTGCTGATGCAGCTTGGCCGGATCCACCACGTCGCCTTCGTCCGTGTGGGTAATCGCCGCGTTGGGGAAGTAGCCCGCGGGCAGGATCGTGGTGGGCGCCTGCAGCCACTGCTCCAGCCAGCCCTCCTTGTATTTGTTGCCGGCAAACCACAGCGGCGGCGCCTGGCGCTGCAGACGCTCGACCACGCCAAGCGTGGCGAAATCCGGTTCACTCAATGCATGGCAACCGCCGCAGCTCGACTGAGCGTCGGCGGCGCCGGCCGGCATGGCGGCGGCAATCGCCGCCCCCAGCGCCAGCACCTTCAGACAATGCGTACTCATGTTTCACTCCTCTTTCTAGCAGATACCGATGGGCGGATGCCCGGCCTGCCCGCGTACCGCGTGGCCGGCGTCTTTCGGCGTCTGGCCGCGCGGCGCGCGGGTAGAGGTCATTCGCGCAAGATCATTTGATCCGGTGCCCCTTTGGCGGGGTCGGCGCCGTCGTGCGTCATCAACACCGTGATGGCGCCGTTCATCGCGTGCTTCATGCGGTGGTCGACGATGGCGTTGTTGCTGTCGCGCCCTTCCGGCGTCAGCATGTCGAGAATCACGCCGTGGGCCGGCCCGATTTCCACCGTCTGCATGCCGTAGCTGATGTTCTTGGGATTGCCGTTGTCCCATACGCGATCCCAGATGCCGGCGATCGGATGCAGGGCGGAGGCTTCGTTGATCGCGGCATTCACGAAGTAAAAGCGCACGCGTTCGCCCGGCTTGGCTTCCAGCGCCAGGCTGGCGTTGGGGTCGTGCACGGGGTCGTAATGGAAAATCTTGCCGTTGATCAGCGAGGCTCTCCAGCGTTCCCCCATGGTGATTTCTTCCGGCGAGGCACCGTCCTCGAACAGGTCGCCCTGCACCAGCACGTATTCGCGGTCGGGTTTCGGGAAGGCGTCGCTGTAGCCCTCGGCGGGGTCGACGATGACGATGCCGTACATGCCGTTGGAGATGTGCTCGGCCATCGCCTCGGCGCCGCAGTGGTACATGAACACGCCGGGGTAGTCCGCCTTGAATTCGAACTGCTTGGTGTCGCCGGGTTTGATTTCCGAGAACTCATCCAGCACGTCGAGGCGGGAGGCATGGAAGTCGATGGAATGGCTGTTGGCGTTGCCGCTGTCGTTCTTCAGGGTGAAGTGGACCACGTCGCCCTGCTTGACCCGTACCAGCGGGCCGGGAATGGCGCCGTCATAGGTCCACATGCGGCGCGTGTTGCCGGCGTTGTCGATGGGAATGTCGACTTCCTTGACGGTGAACTCCACGTTCACGGTGTCGGCAAGGGCCGGTTGCGCCCCTACCGCCATCGCGGCGCACAGCAGGCTCAGACTGAACAGGGATTTTCTCATGGGGTACTTCCTCGATGGAGGTTGAACAGGGATGCACCCCGACCGTAGCAAGCCGCATGCCACCATCTATAAGACTGATTAATATGGATTTTTTATGGAAGATGTTTTATTGACAACGACAAAATAGAGTCAATAAAACAACTTTATTGTATTGATGACTACATTTTATAAAGGCAGCGGGCGAACAAGAGACAGGAGACCCACCAGTCTCTCTTCGATAGTCCTGAGGACATCCTCAGAACAACAAAGCAGACACGCCGTCAATCAGCAATCCGTTGATACACATCAATAAATGTGTGTAGGATAGAGCCATTCGACCGATGACCCGCGCAGGGCTGAGTTGTTACCATGACAACCATTCATTCCACGCAACAAACCGAAACCTTGAGTACCCTGTCGCACATCGTCGCCGACCTGTCGCGCGACCTGCCCTCCAAGGCGCGCTACCAGCGCGTGCTCGAAGCGCTGATGGCCAGCTTTCCCTGCGACGCCAGCGCCATCCTGCAGCTCGACGCCGACAACGAAACCCTGATCCCCCGCGCCATGAAGGGCCTGAACCCGGACACGCTCGGGCGTCGCTTCAAGGTGAAGGAACAGCCGCGCCTGGAGGAAATCCTGCTCAGCCGCGGCATCGTGCGCTTCCCGTCCGATTCGCCGCTGCCCGATCCCTACGACGGCCTCGTCGATACGCCCGACCATCATCTGCACGTGCACGATTGCATGGGCGCGCCGCTGCACGTGGACGGCCGCACCTGGGGCGTGGTGACGCTGGATGCGCTGAAGGCGGAAAGCTTCGACGAAGTGGACATGAAGCTGCTGGAGACGTTCGTGTCCGTCACCGCGGCCAGCATCCGCGCGGCGGAATTGATCAACGCGCTGGAATCCGATCTCGAGCGGCATCAGCTGGTGCAGCAATCCTGGCTGACCGCCACGCCGGAATCGGAATTGCTGGGCGACAGCCCGGTGATGCAGCGCCTGCGCCACGAAGCCGAAGTGGTGGGCCGCGCAGGTCTGCCGGTATTGATCCAAGGCGAAACCGGCACCGGCAAGGAACTGGTGGCGCGCTACATTCACCTGCATTCCTCGCGCGTGCAGCAGCCGCTGGTGCAGGTCAATTGCGCCGCCCTGCCCGAGGGCATCGCCGAAAGCGAGCTGTTCGGCCACGTGGCCGGTGCCTTTTCCGGCGCCACCAAGGATCGCGCCGGCAAGTTCGAACTGGCGCACCAGGGCACGCTGCTGCTCGACGAAATCGGCGAATTGCCGCCGATGCTGCAGGCCAAACTGCTGCGCGCCCTGCAAAGCGGCGAAATCCAGCGCGTGGGCAGCGACCGCCCGCACCACGTGGACGTACGCGTGATCGCCGCCACCAACCGCGACCTGGCGGAGGAAGTGCGCGCGCAGCGTTTTCGTGCCGACCTGTACCACCGGCTGAGCGTGTATCCGCTGACGGTGCCGCCGCTGCGCGAACGCAACGGCGATCTCAATCAGCTGGCGGGATATTTTTTGCAGCGCTGCGAACGCAAGTTCGGCCTGCGGGGCTTACGCCTGGGCCAGGATGCCCGGCAATGGCTGCAACGGCACGACTGGCCCGGCAACGTGCGCGAACTGGAACATACGGTTTCACGCGGGGTGGTGCGCGCCTTGAGCGAAGGGCATTCGCGCGAGCGCATCATCGAACTGTTGCCGCGTCATCTGGGCGTCGAGGAACTGAGCGCGCCGGCCGATCCCTTCGAGGCTGTCTCCGGCCTGCCGCAGCAGGAACTTACGCTGAACGAAGCGGTGGAACATTTCCGGCGCGAACTGATCAGTCGGCGCCTGCAGCATTACAACGGCAACCTTTCCGCCACCGCCGCCTCGCTTGGCGTCGACAAGGGCAACTTCCACCGCCTGGTCAAGCGGCTCGGCCTGCGCTGAACCGCCGCGCTTGCACCACACGCGCTTGCGCGCGATGCTGTGGCACGCAACACGCGCCTGCCGCCGCACTGCACGAGGATCCCGCCATGAAATCCCGCGTTTCTCCTTTCGCCGCCAAACCCACCACCGCCGCCTGCCGCCATGTGCTGCAGACACTGCTGCTTGGCGGCGCGGCGCTGTTGCTACCGATCACGGCGCTTGCCGAAGGCTCGCCGCGGCGCTTCGACTGCGCCATCATCCAAAGCTGCGATGCCGACGGCAATTGCCAGAGCAGCGACGAAAGCATCACGCTGCACCTGGAACCGCAACAGATCGACGCCGACGGCTCCGGCACCTACGTCATCCGCTACGGCGGCAAGGAAGCGGACATGCGGGCCCTGTCCGAAGCCGGTCCCTTCTACTGGGCGCTGCCTTCCGAACGCAACACCTTATTGGTCAGCGGAGATACGCAGATACTCTGGCATCGGGTCAAGCTGGGCGCGGTGCCCGGCACCAGCATCGATTTCATGCATTGTAGTTTCAGGCAGTAATGCGGTTCGAAACGCATTCATGCGCTGCGAGCCGCAGGTAAAGCTGATCCATCAGTGCCGGCACCGCCTGACGCACCGCAAAACGCCGCAACGCCGCCAGCGGCAAGGCAAGCGGCGCGCGGCCACGGCCATAGCAGGCGATGCGTTCCGCGAAGTCCTCCCGCTCGGCAGGCTCCAACCGTGGCGCCAGTTGCGTCTGCCAATGTCTCAGCACCGCCATATGGCCGCTGCGCGTGGCGCCGCGCTGCAGATGTCGCAACAGCGCGTCGAAATAGCACTGGCCAAGCGCCTGTGGATCACTACCGGCCCCGTTTTCCAGCAAGCGCGCCAGCGGATCGTTCTCCTCTTTTCCATTGCGTGCCTGCAACAGCAACGCGCAACGCGCATGAAAATCTTCTAGGCGCTCTCGCGTAAGCTCGCTTGCGCACAACTGCCGCCATCCGTGCAGCACCAGCACGCGCGTCAGGAAGCTGTCGCGCAGCACCGGATCGCGCAGCCGTCCCTCCTCCTCCACCGGCACGTCGGGATAAGCGGCAGTGAACGCCGCGGCAAACAGCCCACGCCCCCTCTCGCGCGGCGGCTGTCCGGCATCCGCATGAACCTTGACGCGATGCAGGCCACAACTCGGCGAATTGCGGACGAATACGTAACCACACAAATCACCAAGCGCCGGCAACCGTTGCGCCGCATAGCCCTGCAACGCGTCGGTAACATCCAGGCTGGCGTCCACCACCCCCAGCGCGCGCGGCGCCGCCGGATCGCCCACCAGCCGCACCGGCGGACGCGGCACGCCCAGCCCGGCGCCAAGCTCAGGACAATCGGGCACGAAATCGAAATGGGCGCCAAGCTCATCCAGGCACAGCGATGAGCGCTTGTGGCCGCCGTCATAGCGCACCGCCGCGCCCATCAGGCAACTGCTGATACCCACCTTGATTTTCTGCATGCCAGATTCCATGAAAGCTTTGCCGCGCCTTTGCTACACTGCGCCACTTGCCAGGCCTGCGCCGCGGGTCACAGGCCGCGCCGCCGGATGGCGACTCGTATGGCCAGACAGCGGAACACACGGCCAAACGACAGCACCCAGCCAAACCGCAGCAGACAACCGAAAGAGTATCATGAGCCAACGAGCCGTCCTCCTGGTGAACCTCGGTTCGCCCGACCAGCCCGACACCGCGGCGGTGCGCCGCTACCTCGATCAATTCCTGATGGATCCCTACGTGATCCAGCTCCCCTGGCTGCTGCGCCGCCTGATCGTCAGCCTGCTGGTGCTCCCCACCCGCCCCGCGCGCTCGGCCCATGCCTACCAAAGCATCTGGAGCGAACGCGGCTCGCCACTGATCGCGCTGTCGCAGGATCTGCTGCACGCCGTGCAGGCAAAAAGCACCCTGCCGGTGGGCCTGGCCATGCGCTACGGCAACCCCTCCATCGAAAGCGAACTGTGCCAACTCGCCGCGCTTCCCGACGTGCAGGAAATCCTCTACGTGCCCCTCTACCCGCATTACGCCGAAAGCACGGTGCTGACCTCGGTCAAGGAAGCCGAACGTGTGATCGTCGCGCACGACCTGCCGATAAAACTCACGGTACTGCCGCCCTTCTACGCCGAACCCGACTACATCGCCGCACTGGCGCAAAGCGCGCAACCCTGGCTGGAACAACCCTTCGACCACGTGTTGTTCAGCAACCACGGCATTCCCGAACAGCACGTTACCCAGGCCGACCCCACCGGCTCACACTGCCTCAAATCCGCCGACTGCTGCCAGGTGCCCTCGCCCGCCCACGCCACCTGCTATCGCCACCAGGTGCTGCGCACCGTGGAAGAATTGGTAACCGTACTGGGATTACGCCAGGATCAATATTCCGTCTCGTTCCAGTCCCGGCTGGGACGCGCCAAATGGCTCGAACCCGCCACCGACACCACGTTGCGCGAACTTGCCACCAGGGGCGTGAAGAAACTGCTGGTACTCTGCCCTTCGTTCGTGACCGATTGTTTGGAAACGTTGGAGGAAATCGAAATCCAAGGGAATCGCACTTTTATCGAAGCTGGTGGTGAAAGCCTGACACTGATCCCTTGCCTCAACAGCCATCCAGCGTGGGTGGAGACGTTGGTACGGTGGGTTGAGTGATTGAGTGAATTGGGATTGGCCCGCATCAAGGCTGTTGCAGTCGCCCAGCATCGAAGTTACGCACGGCATCTTCAGTTAGTTCAGTTTTGCGTTCTTATGCGGAACACTGAAGTCCGACGCCAAGCCGCTGTCGTCCCTATTGACCAGCCAGGGGCGTCGTAGGGCCAGGGATGGCCCGAAGCCGAGCGCCACACGGACGTGCTTGCAGCGTACCCTGGCTGGTCAATAGGGACGACAGCGGCGCCACGGTATCGATGCGGACACGAACCAATAAAACCACCCCGATAGACAAAGCTACCGCCGCGGCCGCCGCGAAACATTGCGCTGCGGCTTCCCACCACCCTGCATCCCCCGCCGCGCACTCTGCCAAGACTTCGCCTCAGGCGGCACAAGATGCCGATCCGTATTGCCGATCAGATCGCCGCGCCCCATCGCCAGCAACGCCTCCCGCAACAACGGCCAGTTGTCCGGATCGTGATACCGCAAAAACGCCTTCTGCAAACGCCGCTGCTCCAGCTTCTTCGGCACCACCAGCTTATCGCTCTTGTAATGCAGCTTCTTCAACGGATTGCGTCCCGAATGGTACATCGCCGTGGCCAGCGCCATCGGCGACGGATAGAACGTCTGCACCTGATCCGGCTTGAACCCATTCTTCTTCAGCCACAGCGCCAGATTCATCATGTCCTCATCGCGCGAGCCCGGATGCGCCGCGATGAAGTACGGAATCAGATACTGCTTCTTGCCCGCCTCCGCCGAATACTTCTCGAACAGCTGCTTGAATTCATCGTAATGGGCAATGGACGGCTTCATCATCTGCCCAAGGGGCGCTTCCTCGCTGTGTTCCGGCGCGATCTTGAGGTAGCCGCCCACGTGATGGCTCACCAGTTCCTTGATGTATTCCGGATCGCGCAGCGCCAGATCGTAGCGTAATCCGGACGCGATCAGGATGCGCTTGATGCCCGGCAGCTTGCGCGCCTTGCGGTACAGCTGCGTGGTTTGCGAATGATCGGTTTTCAAATGCTTGCAAATCGACGGAAACACGCAGGACAGGCGCCGGCAGCGCTGCCCGATTTCCGTATGCGCCTGCTCGCACACCAGCCCGTACATATTCGCGGTGGGACCGCCCAGGTCGGAGATCACGCCGGTGAAGCCCGGCACCTGGTCGCGAATCTTTTCCACTTCCCGGAGGATGGACTGTTCCGAACGGCTCTGGATCACCCGCCCTTCGTGTTCGGTGATGGAGCAGAACGTGCAGCCGCCGAAACAGCCGCGCATGATGTTCACCGAGGTCTTGATCATGTCGTAGGCGGGAATGCGCGCATCGCCATAGATTGGGTGCGGACGGCGCTGATAGGGCAAATCGAACACGGCGTCGATTTCCGCGGTTTCCAGCGGTATCGGCGGCCGGTTGATCCACACTTCGCGCGTGCCATGCCGCTGCACCAGCACGCGGCCGTTGTGCGGGCTGGCTTCCTGGTGCAGCACTCGCGACGCATGTGCATACAGCACCGGATCACCGTTCACTTTTTCGAACGAGGGCAGGCGCACGTAGGTGCGGTCGAGGTCGAGTTCATGCTCGTGCTGCAACGGCAGCGGAATGATCTTGACCGGCGCATTCATGTCCGCCTGCGCGGGAGCGGCCGCGTCCTGGCCGTACACGTACTCGTAGGGATTGGGAACCTTGTCGAGCCTGCCCGGCCAGTCGATGCGGGTGGAATCGACTTCCGTCCACCCTTCCGGCACGCGTTCGCGTATCTGCACGGTACCGCGTATGTCGCCAAGTTCCCGGATGCTGCGCCCCTGCGCCAGCGCGTGCGCCACTTCGGCGATGGCGCGCTCGGCGTTGCCGAACAGCAGCAGATCGGCGGCGGAATCGAGCAGCACCGAACGCCGCACCTTGTCGCTCCAGTAATCGTATTGCGCGATGCGGCGCAGCGAGGCCTCGATGCCGCCGAGAACCTGCGGCACGTCGGCATACGCCTGGCGGCACAATTGCGAATACACGATCACCGCGCGGTCCGGCCGCTTGCCGCCTTCGTCGTTCGGCGTGTAGGCATCGTCGCTGCGCTGGCGCAGGTCGGCGGTGTAGCGGTTGATCATGGAATCCATGTTGCCGGCGGTAATGCCGAAGAACAGGTTGGGTTTGCCGAGCGCGCGGAAGTCCTCCGGCGTTTGCCAGCGCGGCTGCGCGATGATGCCCACGCGAAAGCCCTGTGCTTCCAGGAAACGGCCGATCACCGCCATGCCGAAGCTGGGGTGATCCACGTAGGCGTCGCCGGTGACGATGATGATGTCGCAGCTGTCCCACCCGAGCGCATCCATTTCGCGGCGCGACATCGGCAGGAACGGGGCGGTGCCATAGCATTCGGCCCAGTATTTGGGATAGCTGAACAGGGTGCCGGTGTGGGCGGAGGGCCAGGTCGGGGAGGTCGAGGTGGTCATGGGGGCGCATGTTACCTCAGAGCGGGAACCTTTTCGTGGTCCGCATCGCTATAGCCCGCAAATACCAAATGCGAACCAGGAGGAATCGCAGCGCCCTTCCGGTTGCACCCGCGCTTTGCATATTGCAAT
>Ga0182745_1000408_pt1 | contig 49091 bp, 42 predicted proteins | sample eDN3rd30CKraftBY_FD_128523 | JGI IMG/M metagenome (GOLD analysis project Ga0182745, IMG submission 128523) | Enriched backyard soil microbial communities from Emeryville, California, USA - eDNA 3rd pass 30_C Kraft BY (version 2) (version 2) | ecosystem: Environmental > Terrestrial > Soil >... | reverse complement strand
TAGTTTGTGAAACGCTCGGCAACCAGCCGGGCGTTTTTTAGTGTAGGCGAATTAGAAGTGGGACGCGCCAGTAAAAGGAGAAAATTCGCCAGTAAACAAAAGAATTCCGCCAGTAAAAGGAGAAATATCGCCAGTAAAATGTGAATCCGCCAGTAAGCGAGGCGAATTCGCCAGTAAACAAAAGAATTCCGCCAGTAAAAGGAGCAATATCGCCAGTAAAAAGAGGATCCGCCAGTAAGCGAGTCGAATTCGCTAGTAAACAAAAGAATTCCGTCAGTCACTTTTATCAACTCGAGCAGCATCTCACGCAAACTTTATTAGTACCCTCTAACCACATCTTCCAAAATCTACTTTTTATCCCTTACTATCCATTCAATTCGAAAGTTTTACCATTTTTATGAATAGAATCCTGCTGAAAGTTCAATCCTTTAATTAGTGAAATGATAGAGAAACTAGGAGGATTATGAAAATGGATAGTAAAATACTGTTGGTATCAATGACACTTCTTACTGTATTGCTTTTATCGGCTTGTGGCTGGGGCGATTCTGATGATGAAGAGCCGACCGAAGCTGGTGCAGATGTTACAAATAATCTTGACGGAACAGATAAGCAGGTGAGCGAGGAAGAAACAGAAGAGGATGCCGTCGATCATGCAGGTCATGCTGAAGGCCAACTGCCAGAAGGGTTAAAGGAAGCAGAAAATCCCAAGTTTCCAGTAGGCAGTACAGCGGTGATTAATGCAAGTCATACAGATGGCATGGAAGGGGCTATAGCGACGATTAAAGGCGCTTATGAAACGACGGTTTATTCTGTTTCGTATACGCCTACAAACGGCGACCCTTTTGAAGAAAATCATAAATGGTTTGTTGAGGGTGAAATTTCAGCGATGGACGATGGGGAAATTGCTGTTGATTCAGATGTAATTATCAATGTGGAACATCAAGCCGGGATGTTAGGTGCAGAAGGTGCTGTTGATACTGTAGAGGATACTACAGTTTACGTAGTAGATTATACGAATTCACTCGGTGAAACCGTTACAAATCATGTATGGCTGAAGGAAAGTGAGCTGCAAACTGAAAAAGAGTCAGACTATGATACGGATTCAGATGGCAATTAATCTGCAAATTTTTAAATTATAAATCGCAAGTCCAGTTCTCATAAAGAGCTGGGCTTTTATTTTTGAGTTTTCCAGCCAATGTTGGATTCGAAAGTAAAATCAAAACTTAGCAGATTAGGAACACCGAATTGCGGATATGTAAGAATTCGAGCAGTATGAATAATTTCTCGCTGAAGAATTTTGACTATTTTAAAAATTTATTTTGAAATTTTTTAAATAGTCTGATAAAATCGTGTAACACTGATTCATTTCAAATCAAAAGCCTGTGGTCGAATGATTTAAACGTTTCAGCGACATTTCGAAAGAGGGACATTTACTATGAAGTACTCAGATAAGATTTTAAAAACGCCATCATCATTTATCCGAAATATCTTAAAGGTAACAGATGCACCTGATGTTATTTCGTTTGCTGGAGGTCTACCAAATCCAATCTCTTTTCCAATTGATGAAATGCAGCAGTCGATTAATCATGCAATTGAAGAAAATGGCGCAAAATTATTCCAATACTCCACTACAGAAGGCTACTTGCCCTTACGACAATATATCGCAGACAAATATATAACAGATTATGGATTAGAATTTGATGCAGAAGATATTTTAATCACAACAGGCTCTCAACAAGCGCTAGGTTTAATTTCTCAAGTGCTCCTTAACAAAGGAGAAGGTATAGTGATCGAGGAACCGGGCTATTTAGGGGCGATTCAAGCCTTTACTTTAGCGGAACCGCAATTTTACTCGGTTAAACTTGAAGAGGATGGGTTAAATCCTGAGCAGCTTGAACAAACGCTTGCAGCAAATGACAACATTAAATTTATCTATACAGTACCGAACTTCCATAACCCTACAGGGATTACGTATTCGAGAGAAAAACGTGAAGCAATTTATGAAGTTGTAAAAAAATACGATGTTGTCTTAGTAGAAGACGATCCTTACGGTGAACTGCGCTGGAATGGAGAGAAATTGCCATACATCGGGGCAGGGAAATTCGAAAACTCCGTGTTGCTTGGTTCGTTTTCAAAAGTCGTAACGCCGGGTATGCGTCTTGGCTATATTGTGACGAAAAACAAAGAGCTTATGCACCATATTAATACAGTGAAACAAGCAACAGATTTACACACAAATATTTTCGCTCAAATGATTGTTTATGATTATTTAGTTAATAATGATTTGAGCCAGCATGTGAACAAAATCATTAATCTGTATGAAACGCAAGCAAATAGCATGCTGAATGCTATAGCAAAATACTTCCCACCAACAGTAAAGTATACAAAACCAGATGGGGGTATGTTCATTTGGGTTACATTGGAAGAGGGAACTTCTGCTCTGGATTTCTTCGAGAAAGCGATGGCGGAAAAGGTGGCATTTGTTCCAGGCGATCCTTTCTATACAAACAAAACAAATGTAAACACATTACGTTTAAATTATACGAACTCTTCGCCTGAAATTATTGAAGAGGGCATCAAACGATTAGGGAAGATTTTATATTCCATTTCATCTAAAAAGCAAATGGTGTAAGAATCGAATAAGGGAAATGTGGGCTGTTCAGAAAGTTATACTCTGAACAGCCTTTTCGTTTGTATCGAAATTACTATGGAAACTACTTGAGGTTCAAAAAATATTATTTTATATATAACTTTATTACGTTGAAAAATGGAATAAAATGTATATTGATTAGGCTCATCATACTGAAATATCCAAAATGCGTATGGAAAATATTTCTTTAGCTATACTGACAACTGCTGGCTAAATTTGGATTTATATCCTGCTTTACCATTACTGTTGAGGAGAATAAGTTTTATGAACCTATGGCAAGCGTTTACTAAAAAAAGAAATAAAGAACCCAAAGAAACAACAGAAGTACCACCCACGAAAGAAAATCAGAAAAATAATTCAATAGTATTTTCGTATAAGAAGGTTGTTGAACATATTCAACTGCAATTTGGCAAGGAGCAGGATTTTAGATCGAGAGAAATTGAACTGGGGGGAGAGATTCCAGCCACGATTTTCTTTTTGTGCAGCTTGGTGGATAAAGAGAGCATAAGTAAAGATGTCATCCAGCCGCTGTTATTATTGCCGAATAATAATGAGGGAGAAAATCAGGATGGAGAAAGCATAAATGAATTTGTTATAAAAAAGTGTCTATATCATGCTGAAATTCAAGTGGAAAATCAGCTTCCAACTATTGTAACGAACCTTCTGCGCGGGAATACGATTTTGTTGATAGATGGGATACAAAATGCCATTGTCATCAATACAAAAAAGATTGATAAACGCAGCATATCGCAGCCAGATACAGAACAAGTCATTCGGGGACCGAGGGACGGATTTATTGAATCCTTGGAAACGAATGTGGCTTTGCTTCGGGAAAGACTGCCGATTGCCGATTTTAAAGTAAAGCCGTTAGAAATCGGCTCTTTAACGAAGTCCAGTGTATGCCTTTTTTATATAGAAGGCATTGCCAACCCATCCCTTATAAAAGATGTGGAGGACAGGCTATCAAAAATTGAAATTGATCGAATTTTGGATGCTGGATATATTGAGCAATTTATACAGGATAATCCGAGGTCGCCATTTCCTCAAGTGAAAAATACAGAACGGCCAGATGTGGCGGTGGGGAATTTGATTGAAGGCAGGGCGATTTTAATGGTAAATGGTTCGCCGTTTGCTTTAATTGTTCCAGCGACTTTCATTATGTTTTATCAATCATCTGAAGATTATAATGAACGTACAAATATGACCTCTATTATTCGTTTTATACGTCTTGTATCAATTGTGTTTTCGTTAATCACGCCATCTGCTTATGTGGCGGTTATTTCCTATCATCCGGAGTTGATTCCTACAGCTTTTTCTGTAGCCATTACCAGTGGGCGAGCGGGCGTGCCATTTCCTGCTGTGATTGAAGTTTTTGTGATGGAAGCGGCCATGGAAATTTTACGGGAAGCAACCGTTCGAATGCCAAAGCAAGTGGGCGGAGCGCTGTCTATCGTAGGGGTCTTGGTAGTAGGACAGGCTGCAGTAATGGCAGGATTCGTAAGTCCAATTACGGTAGTTGTAATTGCGATAACAACGATTGGTTCCTTTTCGACCCCTGCATATAGTATGGCGACGGGATTTCGAATGCTGCGATTTCCACTGTTATTTCTGACAGGGATATTAGGGATTTATGGCCTTGTGCTGGGGCTTATTCTTATTATAAATCACCTGATTTCATTGCGTTCCTTTGGAGTTCCTTATTTTAGCCCGATTAGCCCAATGAATTGGGGCGGCATGAAGGATACGTTTATACGGGCTCCTTTACGTTGGTTGATAGACCGTCCAGAGGAGTTAAAAGTGGCGAATAAAAAGAGAGTTCAAAATCCAAAAGAGGTTCCAGCAACAAATCCACTTGGTCCTGAAAATCAGAAGGGTGGAGGAAGTTAACAATGAGAGAGCCGAGACAAATTACCGCAACGCAAACGATGATGACCATTACCAATAGTATGGTGGGAGTATCTGTCTTAGCTTTACCGCGAATAGCAAGTGAACAAGTGAATTCTGGGGCAGTGTTAATCACTATTTTAGGGCTTTTCCTGGCTTTTGTTGGCATGATGATTATAGCTGCTTTAGGAATTCGATTTCCGAATGACTCGCTCATCCAGTCAAGTAAAGCAATTATTGGAAGGCCACTGTCTTATCTATTTGGTTTTTTCATATTCCTATTTTTTATAATAATAGTAGGGTTAATTACCCGGGAGTTTTCATTTATTCTAAGTTCCTTTCTTTTTCCCGATACCCCCGCAACGGTCTTAATTGGGACGATGCTAATTGTTGTAGCGATTACAACAAGAAACGATATAACGACGATTTCTTATATTCAATTTGTGTATTTTCCGTTTATCGCTTTTCCAATTTTACTGTTAGTTTTTTTAGCTTTTCCAGAGATGGATATAAGGCAACTGCGTCCATTCGTTGGGAATCAAACGACTTTTCAGGATTTTATAGAAGGAAGCCTGATAATAGCAGCCTTGCCCTTTGTTCATATTGGCAGCTTCATATTAAGCATATATATTCCTCATACCCAAAGCACAAAACATGCAATTAGGGGGAGTATATTTGGCGCAATTTTGTCTGGAACACTCCTAAGCCTTATTGTTTTGGTTACTGTAGGAGTTTTTGGTATGAATGATGTGCGAAATCCGCTGTGGCCTGTATATGTATTAACGCGTATGATTCAGCTGCCGTTTGAACTTTTGGAAAGGCTGGATATTTTATTTCTGATTATATGGATTCTGTCAGCGTTTACGACTATATTATCAGGCTACTTAATTGTTATTTATAATGGGAGTCAGCTTTTTAATCTAAAGAGCCATCGCGTTTTGTCTTATCTCATGCTACCGATTGTTTTCATTATGGCGCTGTATCCGCAAGATATCCTTCAGCTATATGATTTACTTAGAACTGTTGGTTTGTACGGATTACTGATTACAATGCTTTACCCGTTGCTCCTCCTTCTAGTGGCCTTTATCAGAAAGAAAAGGGGGGCGGTCAATGAAGCATAATATAGCATTGTTCTTATTAACTTTAAGTATAGCGCTATTATCGGGTTGCTGGGATCGAATGGAAGTCGAGGATAGATCGACCGTTCTTGGTCTTGCAGTTGATATAGCAGAGGAGGAAAAAGAGGACCCGATTAACCATTCAGATGAGGAAGAGATTCCCACAGCTGAAGTGGGGATGATTGAAGTCACTGCACAACTTGCTGTACCTGGGCAAATACCCCTGGGCCCTTCCCAAGGAGGGGGAGGTGCTGGTCCGGAAGAATCGGTTTGGGTAGTCAAGGCTGTTGGGCATACTCTATCAGAGGCAGTGACTCATCTGCAGCAGCAGCTATCTTCAACTATTTTTCTTGGCCATTTAAAAATCTTCATTATTTCGGATGAGGTTGCTCGAAAAGGCATAAATGAAATTATTGATTTTATGAAGAGAAATCCGGAAGTGCGCAGAGATGCTTGGTTGTTAGTAAATGGAGAAAGAGCGGATGAAACATTGGAAGTTGCGCCAAAGCTAGAAAGAATTCCTGCACTGTATTTATCGAATATGCTGGATAACTCCATTAAAATGGGGAAACTTCCAAAGGTGCGGGCGGGAAGGTTTTGGATTGCACTGGAGAATGATGGGCAGGACGGCTATTTACCGTATATCACCGTAAAGTCAAAAGAGAATATCCAGGTAAGTGGTGTAGGGTATTTTCGTGACAATAAATTGGTGGGCCATACAAAGCCGTATCAAATTGCTTTTCTAAATGGGTTAATCGAGCATAATCCAGGTGGTTCAACGGCTGTTGTAAAGTTAGCAGATCACCAAACCGTTCAGCTGCAATCGACTAAACGAAAGAGTGATTATACCGTCACGTTAGAAAGGCAAATACCTCATTTTACTGTGTCTGTAGAGATTACTGGCAATATTACTGGGAAGAATGATGAAGGTATACAGCTCGATCAAAATTCAACAATTAGCAGCATTGAAAAAACTGCTGAAAAAACATTTAAGCAAGAATATGAAAAGCTTATAAAAGAAACGCAAAACCAGCAATCTGATATATTAGGTCTAGGCGAGCATGTGCGTGCCGAATTACCGAACTATTGGGATGAGGAAGTAAAAAGCTCGGAGAAATGGAGAGAAATCTATGAGGATGTGCCCGTAGATGTGACCGTCACTGTAAAGGTTGAAGGTGTTGGGTTACGAGCAAAATGACATAACCTCATTACATGATAAGCTTGTTATATTAAATATAGTTATTAATTTTGGGAATTGAGTCACTCTAATACTAGGCTCAATTCCTTTTTTAATTATTCATGGGTAATAGGATATGTTAAACTAGGGTCAATACATAAAATGGGAATTGAATAAAGGAGGTTTTTATGAAAAAAAAGTGGATGCTAATTATAGGAGCGGTAGTTGTTTTACTGCTTGCTGTTGGTGGTGTTTTTGGCTATCAACAATGGAATGAAGCCAAAATTCAAGAAAAAAAGGAAACAGCCGCAAAGGAATGGATTACAGCGATTAAAGAGCAAACCTTCGATCAAATTCCTCAGCTAGTGACAGCAGAGTCTCTTGAAAAAGCAGGCTACACAGAGGAATCCATAGTAGAAAAATACAATGCGATTTTTGGTGGCATTGGTGTGTCGAATATGGTGATTGAATATGAGATTAGTGAAGAAGACACATTAGAATATGTTGCTACATTTGATACGGTTTTGGGGACAATCTCTGATCTTCGATACAAAACGAAGCTGATTGAAAGCGACGAAGAATATAAAGTGGATTGGACTGCTGAGCTGATCTTCCCGGGAATGCTTTCGAACGATAAAATTCGCTATTCAGTTGAGGAAGCGAGTCGAGGAGAAATCGTGGATCGTCTAGGTTCGCCTTTAGCGCAGAATGCTACAACATATCAAGCTGGTGTTGTGCCAAATGAACTTGGAAACGGGGCAGCAAGAACAAAGAACATTGCTAATATAGCAAAGGAACTAGCGATAACAGTTGAATTTATAGAAGATCAACTTAGCCAAAGCTGGGTACAGGATGAGCATTTTGTGCCATTAAAAACATTGCCTTATGGAGCAGATACACCAGAAATTGCTGGCGTAAAGTATCAACAAGTCGCAACTCGTGCCTATCCTTTACGTGAGGCTGCTGCCCATATAACGGGATATGTAGGCGAAGTAACGGCAGATGATATCGAAAAAAATCCAACTTTGCAAGCTGGAGATGTGATTGGCCGTACAGGGCTGGAGCTTGCTTTTGACGAAGAATTGCGTGGGCATAACGGTGGAGAAATCTACATTGAAACCGCTAATGGCGAGAGAAGAGCAACGATTCAAAAGATTGATAAGCAGGATGGACAAACCATCGAAGTGACAATTGATGCGAACTTACAGCAAGTTACTTTTGATGCGCTAGAAAATGCTGCCGGTTCGACTGTAGTTATGGAGCCGAAAACCGGGAACATACTGGCGCTTGTAAGTAAACCATCTTACAACCCAAATCAGTTTGTTGTTGGGATTTCTCAATCTCAATATGATGCGTATAACAATGATGAAGACAAGCCTTTCATCAGCCGACTGACGACGCGCTATGCACCAGGCTCGACCTTCAAGCCAATTACTGCTGCTATTGGCCTTGAGTCAGGTACCACGACAGTAGATGAAACACATAAAATATCGGGCTTGCAATGGCAAAAGGACGAATCTTGGGGGAACTATAAAATTTCCCGTGTTTCAGAAACGGCTAGTGTCAATTTAAGAACAGCCTTGGTGAAATCAGATAATATCTATTTTGCACAGGAAGCTTTAGAAATGGGCGAAGATACGTTCAGAGCAGGCTTGAATAAGCTGCCATTTGGCGAATCCTATGAGCTGCCGTTGAAAATGGAGGCTGCCCAAATTTCGAATGAGGATAAATTTGGTTCAGAGATTTTGCTAGCTGATACAGCCTACGGTCAAGGTCAGCTGCTAATGTCCCCAATTCAAATGGCGACAACCTATTCGGTAGTCGCAAATGAGGGAGTCCTAACTTATCCGAATCTTATCGTCGATTCGGAAGTGAAATCCAAAAAAGTGTTCGCGAAAGCTACGATTGATACAATCAAACCGATGCTAGTTGAAGTGGTAACAGCGAAAGAGGGGACTGCCCATGAACTAAATGGATTGGGCAAGATTGCAGCAAAGACAGGAACAGCGGAGTTAAAGAAAGCACAAGGTGAGCGCGGCGTTGAAAATAGTCTAGTAACAGTTTTTGATGCAAATGACGCAAGCTATTTAACGGTTTCTGTCGTGGAAGATCATCGAAAAGTAAATAAAACAGCGACAGAATTAATCAAACCAGTAGTACAGTATCTTGAAATCTTGACGCAGTAAAATATCTAGAATAATGGCTGTTCAAAGTCTATAAAAGGACATTTGAACAGCCAATTTTAATTTCCAAATTATTCTATAACTTTTGCTGGTAGTATACTGAAAGAACGTGGGATTTTTGAATGGCTTAATTATCTGTTATATTGGCTTAATTTAGACAAAAATTGGCTTAATTAAAAGTGGAAATGGCTTAATTCTCATTAACAATGGCTTAATTGCATCATCCGAATAAAATGATGAACTCACACGCTTATGCTATAGTAAACAAAGGGATTTGATTGAAAGGATGTTTTAAAAATGGCAAAAAGCTTAGTACTAGCCGAAAAACCTTCAGTAGCGCGTGATATTGCGCGTGTATTGAAGTGCGATAAAAAAGGAAATGGCTATTTAGAAGGTGCACAATATATCGTAACTTGGGCATTGGGCCACTTAGTAACACTGGCTGATCCAGAAAGCTACGATGTGAAATATAAAACGTGGAATTTAGAAGATTTACCGATGCTTCCTGAGCGCTTAAAGCTGACAGTAATTAAACAATCGGGAAAGCAATTTAATGCAGTAAAATCACAGCTGAATCGTGCAGATGTCAACGAAATCATTATCGCAACAGATGCGGGACGTGAGGGAGAATTAGTAGCACGTTGGATTATTGAAAAAGCAAAAGTGAAAAAGCCAATTAAACGCTTATGGATTTCATCTGTTACCGATAAAGCAATTAAGGACGGCTTCCAAAACTTAAAGCCTGGCAAGCAATATGAAAACTTATACCATGCTGCAGTAGCCCGTTCTGAAGCGGATTGGTATATCGGTTTAAATGCTACTCGCGCACTAACGACACGCTTCAACGCACAGCTAAATTGTGGGCGTGTTCAGACTCCGACTGTTGCCATGATTGCAGCACGAGAGGACGAAATCAAAAACTTCAAGCCACAGACCTATTACGGCATAGAGGCTCAAACGGATACAGTTAAACTAACATGGCAGGATGCGAACGGCAATAGTCGTAGCTTTAACAAAGAAAAAGTCGACGCAATCGTAAAATCGCTCGGTCGCCAGGATGCAAAAGTTATTTCGATTGATCGTAAGGCGAAGAAATCATTTGCACCAGCGCTCTATGATTTAACTGAATTGCAGCGTGATGCCAATAAGTTCTATGGCTATTCAGCAAAAGAAACGCTAAATATTATGCAAAAACTGTATGAGCAGCATAAGGTGCTAACATATCCTCGTACTGATTCAAGATATCTATCGTCTGATATTGTGAACACACTGCCAGAACGTTTAAAAGCTTGTGGAATCGGGGAATTTCGTTCGTTGGCGAACAAGGTGCTAACGAAACCGATTAAGCCTTCAAAAGCATTCGTGGATGATAGTAAAGTAAGTGATCACCATGCGATTATCCCGACGGAAGGGTATGTGAATTACTCTGCTTTCTCAGACAAAGAACGCAAAGTTTATGATTTAGTTGTGAAGCGTTTCTTAGCTGTTTTATTCCCAGCGCATGAATTCGAGCAGTTAACGGTACAGGCTGAAATTGCTGGAGAAAAGTTCATTGCAAAAGGAAACACAGTACTGCAAGCCGGTTGGAAGGAAGTATATGAAAATCGTTTCGATGAGGATGACGCAACCGATGATGTAAAAGAGCAGCTACTGCCCCGTATTGATAAAGGGGATGTGCTAAAAACAAAGCTAATCGCTCAAACTTCTGGCCAAACAAAGCCACCTGGCCGTTTTACTGAAGCAACTTTACTTTCTGCGATGGAAAACCCAACGAAGTATTTGGAAACAGGGGATAAGAAGCTGGCAGATACATTAAAATCTACTGGCGGGCTTGGAACTGTTGCGACACGCGCCGATATTATCGAGAAGCTTTTCAACTCATTCCTAATTGAAAAACGAGGCGGCAAGGAAATTTATATCACTTCAAAAGGTCGTCAATTGCTAGATTTAGTTCCTGAGGAATTACGTTCACCTGCAACAACAGCCGAGTGGGAGCAAAAGCTTGAATTGATTGCAAAAGGCAAACTGAAAAAAGATGTCTTTATTAACGAAATGAAGGAACATACAAAGGAAATCGTTTCAGAGATTAAAGGAAGCGATAAAAAATATAAGCACGATAATATTTCAACAAAGTCATGCCCAGATTGCGGGAAGCCAATGCTTGAGGTAAATGGCAAAAAAGGCAAAATGCTTGTTTGCCAGGACCGAGAATGTGGCCATCGCAAAAATGTCTCACGCGTTACAAACGCGCGTTGCCCACAATGTAAGAAAAAGCTAGAGCTGCGCGGAGAAGGGGATGGCCAAATCTTTGTATGTAAATGCGGCTACCGTGAAAAATTATCAGCCTTCGAAGCACGCCGCAAAAAAGATGGTGGCGGAAAAGTAGATAAACGAAGTGTACAAAAGTATTTGAAAGAACAAGAAAAAGAATCAGAACCAATCAATAATGCCTTTGCAGATTTATTAAAAGGAATGAAGTTCGACTAATCTCTAAATTAAGCAGCAGCCTGAAATTGTCCAAATTTCACGCTGCTGTTTTTCTATTTAAATTTATTTTAAGGGTGAACAGCAAAAGTTTGGGGATAATACATTAGGGAAGTTTAATCGAAGATAAATTAATAATAATATCACTAAGATGTTTTGCAAGCATGAAAATTGTGAACGTTTTATTATTCTATTGTAAACGTATTGTAAATTTTATATTTCAATTTTGTAAGAACATTTACATCACGTGTAGAAAAATGAATAATAGTGTCGACAACATCGAAAGGGTGAATCAAATAGATGGATTGGCAGACGATGATTTTCCAATTTCTTGGAGGTCTAGGATTATTCTTATTTGCAATTAAGTACATGGGGGACGGTCTCCAAAAGGCAGCTGGCGACAGACTCCGCGAAATTTTAGATAGATTTACAACAAACCCGATCATGGGTGTGTTAGTTGGTATTATTGTTACGGTTTTAATTCAATCGAGCTCAGGTACAACGGTAATTACGGTTGGTCTTGTTAGTGCTGGATTTATGACATTGCGTCAAGCGATTGGTGTCATTATGGGGGCGAATATCGGGACAACGGTGACAGCCTTCATTATTGGCTTTGATGTTGGAGCTTATTCGTATCCAATCATGGCTCTTGGTGCAGTCTTATTATTCTTCTTTAAGAAAGATCGAATCCAAAATGTTGGACAAATTCTTTTTGGATTTGCAGGTCTGTTCATCGGTCTAGAGATGATGGGCGATGGGATGAAGCCGTTAAGAGAATTGGAGTCGTTTGTTGATTTGACGGTTAGCTTTAGTGATCATCCAATTTTAGGCGTAGTTGCAGGGACAGTCTTTACATTAATTGTTCAATCTTCATCAGCAACTGTAGGGATTTTACAAGGACTCTATGCAGAAGGCTTAATTCCGCTTGGGGGCGCGTTACCTGTTTTATTTGGAGATAATATTGGAACAACGATTACTGCAGTTTTAGCGTCATTAGCTGCTTCAGTAGCAGCGCGTCGTGCAGCAGCTGCACATGTAATTTTCAACGTTATCGGTACAATTATTTTTATGATTTTCTTACCGTTATTTATTAATTATGTTGAATGGATTTCGGGTGTGTTAAGTCTTGAAGATAAAATGCAAATTGCCTTTGCACATGGAACATTCAATGTTATTAATACATTAATTCAATTGCCGTTTGTTGGGTTATTAGCAGTTTTAGTAACAAAATTAGTTCCTGGTGAGGATGCAACAGTTGAGTATAGTGCAAAATACTTGGACAAAACGTTGATTGGGCAATCCCCATCAATAGCACTTGGACAAGCAAAAGAAGAAGTAGTGCGAATGGGTGAGTTTGCTGTAAAAGGACTCCAAGATTCGATGGATTATTTATTTACTGGAGATACAAAGTATGCGAATATGACTGTTCAGCTAGAAGATGCCATCAATAATTTAGACAGAGTAACGACGGATTATTTAGTTGAATTATCGCAGGAATCCTTATCCGAGAACGATTCTAAATTGCATCATTCACTATTCCAAAATATACGAGATATTGAACGAGTAGGGGATCACTTCGAAAACCTAGTCGAGTTAATACAGTCCAAGGATTCCAACCGAGTGAAATTTAGTGAGGATGCATCTGAAGAATTAAAGGAAATGTATGAATTAGTGCTAGATACAGTAAGCTTATCAGTGCTCGCATTAGACAAACAAAGCAAGGAATTTGCTAGAGAAGTGTTGAATAAGGAAGATCGCATTGATGAATTAGAAAGAGTTTTACGTAAACGCCACATTCATCGTTTAAACAAAGGAGAATGTTCGGGACAAGCAGGAATCATTTACGCAGATATTATTAGCAATTTAGAGCGTGTTGGTGATCATGCAGTGAATATTGCTGAAACGATTTTAGAAGATAATCATCATATAATGTAGAGGGAAAAAGTGCAAAGCTTCATGCTTTGCACTTTTTATATGGTAAAAATGGTAAATATCATCAAACCAATTGTAAATATTTTATAAATAACTTACTATAATATGTACATTATGTGAAAATTTAAGAATGGGGGGATATCAGTGAGAATTTCGAATAATCTAAACAACGGAGATTTTGAAGAACGTCGGCGTGCAATGCAGCGCAGGGAAGCAAATAATGCTTATAAGAAGAATGCCACTTATATGCAAGTAAATACTAACAAAGTGTTAGAGATTCTTCAAAATCTATTATCAGGAAAAACGGAGAAAGAATTGTTTGAACTGGACCAAACACTCTTAAATGAGAAGAGTGAAAACGCTAAAATTACTTCAATCGAAGAGAATCGTGACCTTTCTTCTGTAGAGTTGCTTCAGAATGATATCGGGGAAATTGTTCAATCAGTTGAAGCAATAGATAGTGGAAAGCAAGAGGGAAATATAAATCGCATTTCAAAAGAACAATTTGAGTTTTTAGTGCCTAATTTGTTGAGCGATCATTCAAATTCAACTAAGACAACTACTCCCCATCAGAAATTAGATAACGTATTACTTGAAAAAACCTATTCAAAAGCCATTTCAAGCTATACCAACCATATGTTAATGGCAAAAAAAGAACTGAAAATGAATCCCCAACGATATTCATATATTGCTTAAGTAAGGTTGTCTCAAATACTTAAGATGACTTTTTTGTTGCCATTTTAATATTAAAAAACTGCCTAAAAGCTTGGTGTACAAACTTTTGAGGCAGTTTTTTTGTTATTTAAGACTTGGTATCCATAAAGAAAGTGCAGGAATATAAGTCAAGATTAATAACACGATAATCGAAACCACTAGGAATGGCCATAAGGATTTAACTAATGAGCCAATGGATACTTTTGTAATCGATGAAGCGATAAATAATCCAGAGCCAACTGGTGGAGTTAAAATCCCAACAGTTAAGTTAATACAAATAATAATTCCGAAGTGAATAGGATCTACATTGTATGCTGGCAATAGAGGCATGAAAATCGGAACTAAAATTACTAAAGCTGCGATTCCATCCATGAACATTCCGACTATCAATAAGAAGATATTTACTAATAACAAGAAGACAATTGGGCTATCAGATAAGCTTACCATCCAGGCAGCAATTTGTTGCGGCACCTGTTCAAAGGATAGCATCCATCCAAAAATATTTGCCATGGCAATTAAGACCGTAATAACGGAAGTTGTAATGACCGTGGATCCCAAAATTTTAGGGATTTCTTTAAAGTTCAGTTCACGATAGATAAATAATCCAACCACTAAAGCTATTACACTAGCAATAGCTGCTGACTCTGTTGCGGTGAAAATCCCTGTTAAAATCCCTGCAATAATAACTACTGGTACTAGAAGGGCCGGGATTACTTTGATAAACGAATCCAACTTTTCTTTCCAAGAAGTGCGTTCTTGTTTAGGCCATTGTTGTTTCATGCCGATAATCGCGATAATCACCATGAAGGATAAGCCCAATAGAATTCCAGGAATGACCCCGGCCATGAACATTTCACCGATGGAAGCACCAGAGCTTACACCATAAATGATGAACATCATACTTGGTGGAATAATAGGGCCTAGAAGACCAGCAGCAGCAGTAATTGCTGTACTAAACTCTTTTGAGTAACCTGATTTCTCCATTTCTGGAACCATCGTTCTACTCATCATGGCAATTTGCGCAGTAGCAGATCCAATAATAGCGGCAAGCATCATGTTAGCAATAACGTTTACATAAGCTAGCCCACCTAAATAATGGCCAAAAAATTGTTTGGCTACATCTACGAGTCGTTTTGTAATCCCACCTGAATTCATAAGCTCACCAGCTAACATAAAGAGGGGGATAGCTAATAGTCCATAATTCTCCATACCAGAATACAATCGCTGTGGCACGGTTAATAACAAGCCCATATTATCTGTAGCAAAGATATAAAGAACTGTTGTGATCCCTAAAACATAAGCGATGGGAACACCTAACAATAAAAGAATCGCAAAAGCTATTAACGCTAATGTCATTGTAGGGACCCCTCCTGCTCAGAATCTGTGAAATCTAAAAGTATATTCGCAAGAACATGAATTACCGAAAAGACAAAACTAATTGGAATACTGAAATAGAAGTAAATTTTAGGTATATTCATGGCTGTTGAAGTTTGTACCATAATGCTTGGCATGCTAATCCATTCAATCGCAAGATACAATATGTAAGCAACGAATAATAAAAGAATGATATTACTTAATGCTTGTACGTACTTTTTAAATTTACTAGATACCAAATCTGTCAAAATCGTGATAGAAGGAGATGCCTTTTCTTTCAGAGACATACTTCCTCCGATGAAGGTAATCCAGATTAAACAGAAAATCGCTAACTCATCTGACCAGAACAGAGGGGACTTTAGCACATATCTGAAAAGAACACCGGCTGCTAATGAACCAAGTAATCCAATGGCCAAAATAATGGCTAAAATCTTTTCTACATTAAATACAAGATCATTTACTTTTTTAACAATCTTCAAAAGATCACCTTCTAACTTTTAGAGTGTGTATTAATCTGTCGGCGGTTTGCCTATTTAAGTGAAAGGGGACTTACAGACATATCTATTAAAGATATGAGAAAGTCCCATTTTGATATTCATTCTAGGTTATAGAGGTTTGTTATTTTTTACTTTCAGCTGTTTCAATGAACGATTTGATAATGTCTGATTTACTAGAAAACTCTTCGCGAACTGCATCTGTTACCTCTTGGAACTTAGCTGTATCGATTTCTTCTAACACTTCAACACCAGCCGTTTTTAATGCTTCGAGATTAGAGTTTTCACGTTTAATAGCTTCTTCTGCACCCCAGTCAACTGCTGTTTTCATCGCTTCTTTTACAAGCTCTTGATCTTCTGGTGCTAAACCGTCAAAGACTTGTTGGCTCATTACTACAACAGTTGGGAATGTCATTTGGTTTGTTAAAGTTAAGTATTTTGCATTTTCGTAGTATTTTTCAGTTACTAAAGCATCTAAGTCAATATCAATACCGTCGATAACGCCAGTTTGCAGGGAAGTGTATACTTCAGTTAGAGGCATTGCTGTTGGACCAGCCCCAACTTTTTCCCAGTAAGATTGCATTGCCGGACTACCAATGATACGTACCTTTTTACCTTTTAAGTCAGCAGGTGTTTCAGCAAATCCATCTTTCATAAGAACGTGACGGTTACCTGCAAATGCAAAGTCAAGTCCAACTAATCCCTGTGAGCTTAAAGATTCAAGCATTTGTTTAGCTTCTTCGGAATCGCGCATTGCAACTGCTTCTTCTAAGCTACTGAATAAATAAGGCATGAACCAAGCATTTAGTGAGACTTCGCGAGTACTCATATATGCATTTGTCATAAATCCAAAATCAATCGCACCTGTTTCAATTTGCTGTACCATATCTGCTTCGGCTCCAAGCTGAGATGCAGGGTATATTTCAACATTTAGTCTACCGTCGGAAAGTTTCGATAATTCTTCTCCAAATTTTTGTGCTGTAGCGTTCCAAACATGTGACTCCTGAACTACGTGAGCAATTTTAAATGTACGTGTATCGCCTTCAGTTGCACCTTCGCTATTTGCTTCAGCTGTCGTAGCTGAGTCGCTCTTTTCAACGCATGCTGCAAGAATAAGAGCAACGATCGATAATGTTAATAATAACCAATACTTTTTAAATTTCATGAATAATCCCCCTCGAAATATCCCTTTTATGTATATAAAGACCACTTCAGCAGAAGTTGTTAGTCTAAATATCGATTAAATCGTGTAAGTAAGAGTTAAATCCCCATCTAACTTCTTCTTCTAAAATAGTAATTTAATTATTCTGATAAAAAAGCGTTTTCATTTTGACTAAAAAAATATAATTCTCGATATAGTGAAATAGATACACTTATAATATAAAAAATAGACACAAAAATGTCAAATAAATTTTGAAAAAATGAAATATTGTAAAATTTGATGTCTTATTTTGACGATATTGAACAAAATTTATTTACAAATAAGAAGGGTGGAATTTAGATGGCGGTCTAAATTCTACCCTAATTTTATAGAATAATAATTTTATTACTATTAGCGGAATGCAGCTTTGAATTCACCTGTAATCGTTTGGTGACCATTATTTGAATCATATGCTTGCTGTTGTTCTAATTCGAAACGATCCATAATCGGAATATCGTTTACAGAGAATAGGTAAGTGTCCTGAGAAGCGACATGCTCATACCAAGCCCAGTTTGGAACAACGAAGTAATCGCCTTTTTTCCAGTCAAAACGAACGCCATTAATAACTGAATAACCAGATCCTTTATGCACATGGTAAACAGTAGAATGTGTATGACGCAAAGCTTTTGTATGGAAATCCTTTGGTAAATGCTGCATTCTAGTTCCTAAAGTTGGGTTAGCAGATTTACCTGTAGATGGGTTAATGTATTCTACTGCAAAGCCGTGATGTGGGTCTGGATCGAATTCCATTAAGCCTTTAATGCCTTCGACTGTACGATCCCATTTGTAGTTTGCAAGTGGGGCAACAGTATATTTATCATCACCAACCGGACGAACCATACCGCCGCGGTAACGTTTTTCAGTAAAGTTGTCTGGAATATCTGGTTGTTGCAAACCATCCGCATACGGCTCAAAGAATGTACCGCCGATTGAGTAAATCGTCGGAATATCAAGCGCATCCATCCACATCATTGGTTCTGTACCAACATGTTCATGCCCGTGCCAAAGATTTTTAGGCGTGATTAAGAAATCTCCTTCTTCCATAAAAATACGTTCACCTTGAACGATTGTGTACGCACCAGTACCTTCCGAGATGAAGCGTAGGGCACTTTGAGAGTGACGGTGTGATGGTGCTTTTTCTCCAGGCTGCAGCATTTGTACAGCAGCGTAAATTGTTTGTGTTGTCGAAGCCCAACCCCAAGGCTTACGATATGTTAAACCGGGATTTTGGAAGTAAATTGCACGACGTTCTCCTCCGCGTTCTGGAGTAAAGATTTGTGCTGCTTCGGCCATTTTCTTTTTAATTAACTCATCGCTCCAAAGGTAAGCTTCTGCATGTGGTTTCGGAGTATGATTCATAATTTCAGGAATAGCTTCCCAAAGTGGTCCTAAGTTGTATTGTTGAATGTCCTTCGTGTAATCGGTTACAATTGAACTTTTCATAAACTCTTTAACTTCTTGACTTACTTCAGCCATATTGCATTCCCCTTTACAATTAAAATTTTTATAGAGAAAAGGGGAGTAGTGAATCCACTACTCGACCTTCCAATCCTTTAGACTTAAACCGTTGCAACCACTTCTGTAGCTCTTACTTTGTTTTCAAGCGTTCCAACTTTATCGATTTCAATTGTCACAACGTCTCCATCTTTTAGGAATTGCTGTGGGTTCATCGCAAATCCTACACCACCAGGAGTACCTGTTAATACAACGTCACCTGGCTCTAGTGTCATTAAGTTCGATAAGAAGGCTACTAACTTCTTAACATCAAATACTAGATTTGCAGTATTTGTTTTTTGGCGAACTTCACCATTCACTTTTAATATAACATCTAAACCAGATGGATCCTGCAATTCGTCAGAAGTTACTAAATATGGTCCGATTGGTGCAGTGCCATCGATTGTTTTTCCTTGCAGCCATTGAAGTGTACGGCGTTGAATATCGCGATATGTTACATCGTTGGTAATCGTGTAACCTGCAACATAGTCAAGTGCCTCTTCTTCAGAAATGTTGCGAGCTTGTTTACCGATAACAAAAGTAAACTCAGCTTCATAGTCAAGTTGGTCTGAGATTGGGTAGAATGGAATATCATCGTCTGGCCCTAAGATTGTATTAGCAAATTTTGCGAAAATAACAGGGTTAGACGGCAGTTCACGACCCATTTCTAAAATATGTTCACGATAGTTGTGGCCTACGCAAATAATTTTTCCAGGTTTTTGAACTGGTGCTTCAACTTTTACTTCGTTTTTCTTGTAAACTACTTTTTTATCAAAGCTTTCTGGGTTGGCTAAAATGAAATCGATTGCATTTTGAGCTAGTTGAAGAGATTCTTTTCCGCCTTGGTACAATTCGTCTGCTGTTGCTGGAACGAATGCATGAGCGATTTCTTCAAAGCGGTATTTACCTTCAGCTTTAAGCTGTGCTTGGTATGCATAATTTAAGTCGATTACTTGATCTTCAACGATAGCTCCTGCTCGTGTATGACCTGCTGATGTGAAGTTAATAAGTTTCATAATAATCCCCCTATAATTATATTCTCCTATGGCGAACGTTGTTCACTATTTATAAAAAGATTAATATCTTCTTCCAAAAAAGTCAATGTTATTTATTTTCAGAAAAATAAAATGGTATTGAATGACTCTACGGATTTTATTTGGTAAATCCATAGTAGTCGGATACTTGCTGTGAAATCTCAAGCACCTGCTGACCGATAGGGTGATCGGCTGTTTTAGGGACGATTTCCGTATATCCAACAACCGTAATCGCACCGATAATCTCCTTGTTAAAATTCAAAATTGGCACGCTAAAGCTCGATACATGCTCGATTAATGGCTCGATTTTAGTGGCAAAATAAAATTCCCTAGCATTCTTTTTTTCATTTTCATAATTTTGAAGTGCCTCTTCATCCAGCTTCGAAATTTCACTTTCCAGCCAATCCTTTAGCTGTAAATTTGGAAATGCGGAGTAAATAATCCCTGTTGAGGAGGATAAGGGTAATGTTGTTCCGATTTGCGCGCCAATGTTTACACCATAATCAGCACTCGAGATATAAGTGATAATAGGTCCGTTTATAGAAGGAATAGCAAGTAATGCTGTTAAATTTGTCGTGTCATTTAATTTTTTTAAGTATGGAATAACAAGCTCTATAATAGAGGATTGTCCTAATGCCATATTGCCGAGCTTAATGAGTTTTTGCCCCAAAGAGTAGGTATTGTTATCTGGATTGCGATGAACTACACCAAATTCACATAGAGTTGAAAGATATTTATACAAATTGCTTTTAGTCATAGAAGTTAAATTTTGAATATCCGTAAATTTTAATGGTTCTTTTTGTTCTGCCAATAAATCCAAAATATTAAGTCCGATTTGTAAAGATTGAATGACAGAAACTTTATTTTTTGTTGTCATCTTGCTCCCCCTTAAAAATGCCTTTTTCTATTGCACCCCTTAATTTACACTTTCTAAAAAACAGAGAAATTCTGCATAAAAAAGATTTTTCTTACGTTAGTTCGCTATTATAGCAAAAAAATTCTTTAACGGAAATTTCTAAATTTTTTTAAATTTGTATTGACGAAAGGGTGAAAAATGTTATAAATTTCTATTAACGAGAACAGTGTTCTCTATTTGTGGAATTATAGCAGATTAGGAGGAGAATGAATATGACAAATGTAAGCGATATCATTGTGATTGGCGGGGGAATCGGTGGTTTAGCCACTGCTTTATCAATCTATAAAAACACTGGTAAAACGATTTCTGTATTTGAGCAAGCACCTGAATTTGGTGAGGTAGGGGCAGGGATTCAATTAGCTCCAAACGCCCTAGAGGCATTAGACTATTTAGGTGTGAAGGACGAAATTTTAAAAGTTGCAGTACAGCCTAAACGTTTAGTGCTTAAAGATGTATATACAGCAAAAGAAGTTGCAACATTAGATTTAGGGGAAGATTTCCAAAAGGAATTTGGTCAACCATATGTAGTGTTACATCGTTCGGATTTACATCGTGTACTATTTGAAGCATGTCAAAAACATGAAGCTATTAAATTCTTTAATAATCAGCATATCGAAAAAACAGAACAAAAAGATGGCGTCGTGACAATTACAAATCAAGATGGCGAGCAATATACAGCTGAGGCAGTAGTTGGAGCAGACGGATTAAAGTCAAAAATCCGCAAAAACTTTGTGGATGATGAACCAATTAACTCAAATTACGTAGCTTACCGTGGCACAATTCCGATTAAAGAAGTATCGGCTGATGCAAACCTTAACATGGATGACGTAATCATGTGGATCGGTCCGAACCTTCACATGGTTCAATACCCAGTACGTCGCGGCGAATTATATAACCAAGTAGTTGTATTCAAAACATATGATGCGACGAAAGAAGATTGGGGCAATCCAGAAGAAATGGCAAAACGTTTCGAGGGTGCACATCCAATGGTAGAAAACGCGCTTACTTACATTAACCGTCAATTCCGCTGGCCAATGTTTGACCGTCTTCCAATTGATAACTGGACAGAAGGAAACGTTACTTTAATTGGAGATGCAGCACACCCAATGCTTCAATATCTTGCACAAGGTGCTGTTCAAGCATTAGAGGATTCTTACATCTTGGGTGAACAATTAAAAGCCAATGATTCATATGAGGAAGCATTCAAAAAGTATCAAGAAATTCGTATCCCACGCGCTACAATGGTACAAACAAGTGCGCGCAACTGGGGTGAAATTATTCATGCAGAAGATAAAGTGATCATGATGCTGCGTGATGCCATTTTTGAAAAACACCAGCCAAAAGATTTCCATCGTGTAGATTTCTTATATGGAATCTTCAACAAATACAAAGCAGAAAAATTAATCAAAGCTTAACTTTTAGAGAATTTCAGCAATCAAGTTTAGTAGAAAAATAAAAAGCGTTAGAGGAAAACTCTAACGCATTTTTGCTACTATCCTTTATAACCAAAGGCGCGGGACATCTCTTTATTAATCTCAATGATTTGCTGAACGACCTCGGAGGTACTATCCTTTGGGACTTGTTCCGAGAAACCGATGATGGTACATGCCGCAAGCAGTTCGTTTTTATAATCTAGAATCGGCAAGCTTAAAGACGACACATGCTTTGTTAATGGCTCTTTTGCAAAGGCGATATGCGAGTTTCGGATTTCCTGTATTTCCTGTTGGAATTCTTCAGCCGGGAAGTCCGAAACTTTTGCTTGTTCCTGTTCAATCCAGTGATAGACTTCTTCGCTATTTGCATAGGCTGCATGCACTTTTCCTGCTGCTGAAAGAAGAGGGAGCTTTGTACCGATTTGTGCCCCGATATTTAAGCCGTAATTCGTGTTCCAGATATTCGTAATAACCGGTGTATCATTCAACCAGACAGATAAAGAGGTTGTCATATTTGTAAGATTACTAATTTCTTTAAAGTAGGAAGACAGTTTACTAGTAATGTCATTATTTTTCATCGCTGCATTTCCATACTCGAGGAATTTGTAGCCTAATGAATATTGGCCTTGCTTCGCATCTCTGTATAGAAGGTCTAATTGGGTTAATGTATTTAAATATTTATAGAGATTACTTTTTGAAATTCCAGTAAGCTCTTGAATCTCGGTAAATTTTAAGGGGTTATCACTTTGCGCGACGACATCAATAATATTGACGCCATGAGCGAGTGAACCAATCGTTGAAGCTTTGTTCATTTCTATTAATCCTTTCTGGTTTCATCTATTTTAAAAATATTTTTGTATTATTTGAAGGAATTATTTAGTTTTTACTAAATTATACTATTATACATTATCAAAAAAGTGATGTTAATTCACTATTAATGAATTAGAGGAGGTTTTTTTGTGACAACTGCTATTTTAGATGAAAAAGTTGAAGTATTTAAGAAAAGTATTGAGGGTATGGTGAAGGTGTTAGAAGAAACAGAGGACGCAACACTTTATATCAAACCATCTGAAGCAGAATGGTCAGGAATGCAGGTTATTTCTCATGTATTAGAAGCAGTTGATTTTTGGTTAGCAGATTTGGAAGCATTATTAATCGTTCCAGGTGCGAAATGGGGACGTAATCATGAGCATGTACGTCGTTTGGCAGCTGTGGATGAAAAGGTGGTTTCCCAGCTGAAAAAAGATGCAGCAATTGAAGCTTTACAGAGTCTTGTGCCACGAGTAGAAGAATCACTAGGAAAAGTGAAAGAAGAAGATTTGACACAAACAGCACCGAGCTATAATCCAAATTTTGAAGGCAAACCGCTCTCATTTTTAATCGATCACTTAATTGTTAAGCATGTTGAAGGACACTATGGCCAACTAGTACGTCATTTAGCAAAAGTTCAATAACAAAATATTAAATGTCCACCTAGATTTTTGGTGGGCATTTTTTAGTTATAAACTATTTAATACAAATGAACATGATAGAATTAAATCGATAACTTGAGTAGGGGTAGGAGTGTTGCAGATGAGTAAACAAAAGGTAACAAAAACAAATGCTGTTCGTATACTGGAGCAACAAAAAATCAACCATAGCTTAATAGAATATACGATTGAAGAGAACCGAGTTGACGGAGTGACGGTAGCGGGGAAAGTAGGGCATCCCGTTTCACATGTTTTTAAAACGTTAGTAGCAACTGCTGGTGCCTTTAAATTCTTTGTTTTTGTCATTCCTGTTTCAAAGGAGTTAAATTTAAAATCCTGTGCCAAAGTTGCTGGGGAAAAGAAAGTTGAAATGCTTCATGTAAAAGAGTTGCTGCCAACAACGGGATACATTCGAGGTGGTTGTTCACCTATTGGCATGAAAAAGCTGTATCCAACCTATATTGACGAATCGGCTTCACAATTAGATTACATTGTGGTAAGTGCAGGGAAAATTGGTATGCAAATTCAGCTGAATCCGAGTGATTTAATTCGCGTAACCCATGGTAATTTTGAAAAGTTAACTGTATGATAATAAAGGTTTATTAGAATAATACTTTGTGAGTTTGATTGCAAATGCGAATATAAATGAGCTTATGTAAATAATTAGAAAGAAGGCTTTAAAGTTGAAAAGAGAATTAAAGTGGAAATGGCTATTCTTCTTTGTTGGGTTAGCAGTAATGTCTTTCGGCGTTTCCATGATTATTGAAGGAAAAGCACTGGGGGTTGGTCCCTGGGATGTGCTACATATAGCATTATTTGAAAGTGTTGGATTATCTATCGGTTCTTGGGCTGTAATTACTGGGGTAGTTATTGTAGGGTCAACATCCCTGCTATTAAAAGAATGGCCAAAGCTTGCCACATGTCTCAATATGCTTCTATGTGGAGTGTTTATCGACTTTTTTAACTGGATATTACCGAATTCTGCAGGGGTATTTTTTGACGTATTTTATTTTCTAGTGGGTGTAATTGTGATAGGAATGGGTTGTGCCTTGTATATTTCACCAAAGTTAGGTGCTGGTCCCCGTGATACGCTAATGATGCTTTTGGCTAAAAAATTTGGCTGGTCCATTGGGAATGCCCGCTTAGCTATGGAGGCTTTGATCGCCATAATTGGTTGGCTATTTGGAGGTCCGATTGGTGTCGGTACAATCATAATCGCGTTATTTACGGGCTATATAGTGCAGTTTTCATTACCGTTTTTCGAAAAAATGCTTAAAAATAGAATTGACAATGAAGGTCGAGCCAATAATCCTTCATTAAAGAATATAGATTATCTCGCAAAAGAAAGTTAGCTTTTGCGAGATTTTTTTGGTTATTGATTTTTCAGATAATTCTCGCATATCGAAAAATCAGTTGATTATGCTAAAATCTAAATAACAAGATGTAAGGGAGATGAATCCATGTCTAAAATTTTAGATACATTCCTAAACGAAAATTTAGAAGTATTACGTGATCAAGGCTTGTATAACGAAATTGATGCGGTTGAAGGGGCTAATGGTCCAATCATTCAAGTAAACGGCAAGCAATTAATCAATTTATCATCAAATAACTATTTAGGTTTAGCAACAAATGACAAGCTAAAACAAGTTGCGAAAGATGCAATCGATAAATATGGTGTAGGTGCTGGAGCGGTTCGTACGATTAACGGCACGATGGATTTACACGTGAAATTAGAAGAAAAGCTTGCTGAATTTAAAGGAACAGAAGCGGCGATTTCTTATCAATCTGGCTTTAACTGTAACATGGCTGCGATTTCAGCTGTCATGGATAAAAATGATGCCATTCTATCTGATCAACTAAATCATGCATCCATTATTGATGGCTGCCGTTTATCGAAAGCGAAAATTATTGCGTATAATCACTCAGACATGGAAGACTTGCGTGCAAAAGCAAAGGAAGCAACAGAGTCAGGTTTATACAATAAAGTAATGGTTATTACTGACGGTGTTTTCTCTATGGATGGCGATATTGCGAAATTACCGGAAATTGTTGAAATCGCTAAGGAATTTGACTTAATCACTTACGTGGACGATGCTCACGGCTCTGGTGTTACGGGCAAGGGGAAAGGAACTGTAAAACATTTCGGTCTTGAAAAAGAAATCGACTTCCAAATCGGTACACTATCTAAAGCAATTGGGGTAGTTGGAGGCTATGTTGCCGGGAAGAAAAATTTAATCGACTGGTTAAAGGTTCGTTCTCGTCCATTCCTATTCTCAACTGCGGTGACACCGGGTGATGTAGCAGCGATTACTAGTGCCATCCAAATGATTATCGATTCAACAGAATTACACGACAAGCTTTGGGAAAATGGCGATTATTTAAAAGCTGGCTTGAAGAAGCTTGGATTTAACATTGGTGCTTCAGATACACCAATCACACCATGTATTATTGGTGATGAAAAGCTAACGCAAGAATTCTCGAAACGCCTAGTAGAAGAAGGAGTTTACGCAAAAGCAATCGTCTTCCCAACGGTACCAAAGGGAACAGGACGTGTCCGCAACATGCCAACAGCAGCACATACAAAAGAAATGCTAGATGATGCCCTAGCGATCTACGAAAAAGTAGGCCGCGAATTAGGCGTAATTCAATAACGACTTATCCGAATGCGAATTAATTTTGCATTCGGATTTTTTTATCATTCTAATGAAGGCTTCATTATGATGATTCAGGTGAAACCGTGGCAAAGAGAGCGGTAATGCGACGATGTAGCGGCTCAGGGTATTCACAAGGTAGCAAACGGAGCAGTATTGCGACGATGTAGCGGCTCGGGGAGTTCAAAAGGTAGCGAAGAGAGCAATAATGCGACGATGTAGCGGTTCAAGGTGCTCAAAAGGTAGCAAAGAGAGCAGTATTAAGACGATGTAGCGGTTCAAGGTGTTCAAAAGGTAGCAAAGACAGCGGTAATGCGACGATGTAGCGATTCAAGGTGTTCAAAAGGTAGCAAAGAGAGCAGTAATGCGACGATGTAGCGGCTCAAGGTGCTCAAAAGGTAGTAAAGAGAGCGATAATCCGACGACGTAGCGGCTTAAAGGAGTTCAAAGGATCTTTCATAAAATCCTGCGTGTAAAAAGCTTAGTACTTTTTGCGTTAATGTTTTCTTGTTTAAATAGTGATATGCCAAGCACCTATATTAGGCAGTTAACATAGATATAAAGTTAACGAAACTATGGGAGGTTGACGTTAGATGAGTGGTAAAGCAACACACTTTTTCGGGCAAGCGTTAACAGGTCAAGGTATGAAGCATGTGTATGATGAAGTTATGAACGAAGCGAAAACGGTCTATTTAATAAACGGTGCGCAAGGGTTTAAAGTAGCGGACTATTTGAATAAGCTTGGGAGCTTTTACGATAGTAAGGAAGTGGACATTGACTATTTCCATGACCCATTTTTTGAAAATACGATTCAGGCACTTTTTGTAAAAGAGCCGTACAATATTCTTTTCCTCGAAGCAACAAATCTTACAATTGACTCAAATTCCTCACATACACAAGTTATTTCTTTAGAAGATTGTGTAGATAAGCAATTGGTGATTGAAAAGCAGCAAGATTTCTTAAGCTTATCTACTAAGAAAGATGAATATTATGCAAAATGTTTTCAAGCACTTTCAAATGCGCTCAAAATTCATGATGATTGGGAAGTGGAAACTCGACGGTATATGGATTGGAAGGGGTTAGACGCGAAAACGGAAGAACTAATGCTGAAGGTGTTTGGTAATCAAAAGCTGGATAAAAGTGGAACAAAGACACATAGATTACTAGGCACGCTAACTCCAGCGGGTGCGCGTGATACTGTTCAAAGTATCACGCAAAATCTTGAAAAACGTCTGTTTATCAAAGGGTATCCGGGTACAGGGAAATCCTCTTTGATGAAGAAATTGGTTGAATCTGCACTAGAACGAGGATTTGATGCTCGGATCGTATGGTGTGGACTGGATTCAAATTCCGTGGATATGATTATTTTACCAGAATTAAAGCTATGTATATTTGATAGTACGGAACCCCATCAATATTTTCCTGAAAGAGAAGGCGATGAAATCTTCGATATAGCAAGCCTCTGTCATCCTACAGAGGTGGAAGAAGCGAATATCAAAAAAATCGTAGAGAACTATCGCAAGACAATGAGTGACGCCATCGTGTATGCAAGCCTCTATGCTGAAACTGAGGGAGCTGTACGCCAGTTATTTGACGGTGCAATCATCCAAGATGAGTTAGAAAAAAAGATGGCAACACTATTTTTGAATTGAATTGTGTAAGGACTAAGAACGCCCACAATTTAGAAACAATGCACCATTTAAAAATGCACCAGGCGCTCAAACAGCTGCCTGGTGCATTATTTTTAAGCAGATTCCTCATTGAGCACAAGTGCTTTTCTCCAAGAACGTTGGGCAAATAACAACAGCACTAGCGCGAACAAACCGATAGCGGCAATAATCGCAAAGCCGATGCTATAAGTACCTGTGATTTGATTTAAACTCCCGAGTAAGTTTGGCACGAAGAATCCGCCAACTCCACCTGCAGCACCAACGACTCCTGTAATGACGCCAATTTCCTTTTGGAAGCGCTGTGGGATGATTTGGAAAACAGCACCGTTCCCCATGCCAAAACATAACATTCCCACGAACAAAAGGGCAATCACCATTGCAAGAGGAGGTAAGGTACTAACCCCGAACATACAAGTTGCTAGAATGATAAACAAGAAACTTAAAAGTTTGGTACCTCCGATTTTATCTGCAATATAGCCAGCCACTGGACGGGCAAAGCTTCCCGCTACAATAAGAATTGTTACGAAATCCCCAGCTTGTACACTGGACAAGCGGTATTGATCCACAAAAAATATACTCAAGAAATTAGTTAACCCAACAAAACCGCCAAATGTCACGCTATAAAGCAAACAAAAGTACCAAGTATCCTTTAGCTTGAAAATATTAAAATAGTTTTTTAATGGCTCTGGTTTTGGCTGAGTTGGCGGGTTTTTCGAAATGAAACTATAGACGATAAAAGTAATCGCTAACGGGATTAAGGCAACACCCATCACGCCATGCCAGCCAATATGCTCTGCAATGCGTGGTCCAAACAATGTTGCTAATACTGTTCCGCTATTTCCGGCACCAGCAATCCCCATCGCTAAACCTTGCAAATGGGGAGGATACCATCTGCTTGCCATAGGAAGTGCCACTGAAAAGCTTGCACCCGCTATCCCAAGCAAAATGCCGATGAGAATAAGCTCGGGAATTGAATTGCCGAAGAAGAATCCCCATAAAAGTGGGAGGGATGTAAGGATCATGCCTCCCATAGCTGTTTGGCGAGGGCCGATGCGGTCGGTTAAAATGCCAAGCACAATACGGAAGAAGGACCCTGCAAGTGTCGGGATGGAGACAATTAAGCCTTTTTCAGCTGGAGATAAGTTAAAGTCTTCTGTGATGTATACACCAAGAGCGCCGAGAATAACCCAAATCATAAAACTAACATCAAAATACAAAAAGGACGCGAATAAAGAGGGACTATGACCATTTTTTCTTAAACTTGCAAAAACATTCATACATACATCTCCTTTTAAGCTATATTTTTTTGGACATAGATTTATATATCCAGTGTGATAAGTAATCTGTTAATCACGTTAAATAATCTAACATAAAATATTTCGAAAATACAGAAAATAAATTGACTTTTAAATTAAAATTATTTATCGTGTTAGATAATATAACAAATATTCATGATATTTCTTTAGTGTGATAAAGTGGTTTTATTTTGATGTAACATTTTATAACTTTTGATAATTCCGAGAAAAAAAGATTCACGCTGTGGGTCCTCTTAAACTATTAATAACAAGGAGGAAGGGTACGTGCGTAAAAGAAAGTTAGTTGTGATAGGGAATGGGATGGCCGGAGTTCGTTGTGTAGAGGAAATTCTAAACAAGAGTGCAGAGGCATTTGACATTACGATTTTTGGAAAAGAGATACACCCGAACTATAACCGTATCTTGCTTTCAAAAGTACTTCAGGGCTCGACAACCATTGAAAGTATTATGTTGAATGACTGGGATTGGTATCAAGAGAACGGGATTACTTTTTATAAAAATGAAATGGTCACAGACATCAATACCGATGAAAAATGGGTCCGTTCAAGCGAACGACTGGTAAACTATGATGAGTTAATCATCGCAACGGGTTCAAATCCATTTATTCTTCCGATTCCCGGTGTAGAAAAAGTGGGAGTAACGGCATTTCGGACAATTGACGATTGCGAAAAAATTATTGATGCCTCAAAACACTATAAAAAGGCGATGGTCATTGGTGGGGGTCTCCTTGGTCTAGAAGCTGCGCGCGGATTACTGGATCTTGGGATGGAAGTAACGGTGGTCCATCTTGCTGAAACGCTAATGGAACGCCAGCTCGATCAAACAGCAGCCAAAATGCTGCAAAAGGAATTAGAAAAGCAGGGGATGCATTTTCTTTTGAGCAAAAGTTCGGCTGAAATAACGGGTGAGACCCGAGTGGATGGAATCCGTTTTACTGACGGCAGCTGGTGCGAAACGGATTTAGTCGTAATGGCGGTAGGGGTAAGACCGAATATTCAAGTTGCAGCAAATACTGCTATTGAAGTGAATCGAGCAATAGTTGTCGACGATTATATGCGTACCAATATTCCGAATGTCTATGCGGTAGGCGAGTGTTTGGAGCATCGCGGGATAGTTTACGGTTTGGTTGCGCCTCTGTATGAACAAGGAAAGGTGCTGGCCTCTTATTTATGTGGGGAGAATTCAAAGGGCTATGAAGGTTCGGTTTTATCTACCCAATTAAAAATTTCTGGAGTGGATGTCTATTCCACAGGTGAATTTATGGGGGATGACGAATTACAGTCCATTGAATTTTATGATGGCATTAAAAACACATACAAAAAAATCGTTGTACGCAATCAAATAATCGTCGGGGCTGTGTTATTCGGCAATATTGAGGAGAGTACGAAGCTCGCTGGAATGATTAAAAGAGGCGCGAGTTTTACGGAGCTTGAAATGGATACGGAAAAAAATGAGCAAAAAGATTCCTTTGTAGCGACAATGCCCGATCATGAGGTCGTTTGTATGTGTAATGGGGTTTCGAAAGGGACGATTGTTCAAGCGATTTGCGAGCAGAGCTTAGAAAGCGTGGATGAAGTAAAAGCCTGTACGAAAGCATCTAGTTCTTGCGGGGGATGTCGTCCAATGGTGACGAGTATTCTGGAATATATTCAGCAAAATGGAAGAAGCAGTGAAGCGAAAAAAGAAGCCATCTGTGCCTGTGCAAATGTATCGCATGAAGAGATTATCGAATTGGTTCGCCAATATCCAAGAGAAACGCGCGAGGAAATCATGATGAGGCTTGAATGGGCGGATTTAGCGGGCTGTTCTATCTGTCTGCCTGCACTAGATTATTATATTGGAGTACATGGAATTTCGGATCATCAGCAAAAAGAGCGTTCATATACTTCACCTGGCCGTATGTATGGTGGTGTAACGAGTGCTGAGCAGTTAAGAGTAATTGCAGATTTAGTAGAAAAGTATAACATTCCTTTAGTGAAACTTTCAGAGGGGCCGAAATTGGAGTTTTACGGAGAAAGAGATCCTTATTTGACTGGGATACCTTCCTTTGGAGAGAAGCTGCAGGCTGTTTCAACAGATGCTGGCATTCATTTTGCAAAGGATGCCATGATGGATTCCATTAAAATTGGGATGCGACTGGAACATTCCTTGGAATCGATTGAATTTCCAACTGCATTAACATTAGCGGTTTCATCAAGTCCACATGACGAAGCAATGGTAAAGCTAAAGGATGCGGGTTTAATCGGAACACCTTTAGGCTGGGAAATTGTTGTGAAAGAGGAACGACTATTTTCGGGGCTATCAGAGGAAGAAGCAGAAAGTCTGTTTAAGGCATTGATTCATTTGTATCGGGAGAATGCTTTTTACTCAGAAACAATTGCTCAATGGCTTGAACGAATTGGTCTGATAAAGGTGCGCGAAGAGGCTTTTAGGCAAAAAGAGAATAGTAGAGATGAAGCGTTTAAACAATTAGCAATCCGGTAAAGGGGGTTAGGGCATGGAAGCAATTATGGATTCGCAATGTCCGTTTTGTTCAGTTCAATGTAAAATGCAAATTGTTGAAAAGGAAGTGCAGGGAAAGAAAACCTATACAGTTCGTCCAAAGCAAAACCACGCTTCAGAAGGAAGGCTTTGCATTAAAGGGATGAATGCCTATCAGCATGCGTTAAGTATGGAGCGAATTACAGAGCCGATGATTAAGAAAAATGGGGGATTTTCCAAGGTTTCCTGGAAAGAGGCATTTAGTCATATAGCAGAAAAAATGACCTCATTGCAAAGAGCATATGGCAGAGACGTAATCGGTGTTTATGGTGGCGGTTCTTTAACAAATGAAACCGCCTATTTGCTTGGGAAGTTTGCCCGCGTCGCTCTTGGGACGAAGTATATCGACTATAATGGGCGTTTTTGTATGTCAGCTGCAGCCACAGCGGGGAACAAAGCATTCGGAATTGACCGTGGTTTAACAAATCCTCTTTCAGATATCCGAGAATCCGAATGTCTTATGCTTGTTGGAACGAATATTGCAGAGTGCCAGCCAACATTAATGCCATACTTTCGAGATGCGAAGGAAAATGGTGCTTATATAATCGTCATTGACCCTCGCGTAACCCCAACCGCGGAGCTTGCAGATTTACACTTGAAGGTAAAGCCCGGCATGGATGCAGCACTTGCGAATGCCATGTTAAAGGTATTAATAGAAGAAGCCTATCTCGATGAAGCCTTCTTAAAAGAACGAACGACTGGGTTCGCTGAGGTAAAACAGCATGTGGAAGCACTCGAGCTTGAGAGTTTAGCAGAAATGACTGGGGTTCCAATGGAAGAGATACAGGAGGCGGCGAGAAGATTTGGTAAAGCAGCTTCGGGAATGATTATGACGGCTAGAGGCGTGGAACAGCAAACAGATGGCTATATGGCGGTGCGCAATTTTATCAATATGCTGCTTGTCACGGGGAAAATCGGAAAAACTGGCAGTGGCTATGGAGCGATTACTGGTCAAGCAAATGGTCAAGGCGGTCGTGAACACGGTCAAAAAGCGGATCAGCTTCCAGGTTACCGTTCGATTGAAAATATAGCAGATCGCACATATATCGCCGAAGTTTGGGGTATAGAGGAAGCGGACATTCCAACTAAAGGTGTGTCAGCCTATGAAATGATGGTGAAAGTGCACGAAAAGGAAATTCGAGGGCTGTTTTTAATGGGCTCGAATCCAATTGTTTCGAATCCGAATGCTGACTTTGTGGAAGAGGGAATTCGAGGCCTTGACCTATTGGTTGTGGCGGATATGTTCATGTCCGAAACCGCACTTTTAGCGGATGTTGTTTTACCAACAGCTGCTTATTTAGAAAATGAAGGGACGTTTACGAATCTAGAGGGGCGTGTCTTACTGAGAGAAGCGGCGCGCTCGGTACCGGGAAATGTGAAACAGGATTGGGAAGTGCTTTCTGGTATTGCAAAATCACTAGGTAAGGGCTATTACTTTTCCTATGAAAATGTTGAAGAAATCTTTAATGAGCTTCGTATTGCTAGTCGTGGTGGAATTGCGGATTATTACGGCATTACATATGAGCGTCTGCGAAAAGAAGAAGGGGTATACTGGCCATGTCCAAGAGTGGGGCATCCAGGAGAACAAAGGCTATTTGATAACGAATTTGCCCATCCAAATGGGAAAGCGGAGCTGATTCCAGTAGAAAACGTTTATCCAAAGGAAAGGGCGACAAGTTCGTATCCATTAACGCTTACAACAGGGCGAGTTCTTAGTCACTATTTAACAGGTGTGCAAACGAGAAAAAGTGCCACACTGGTAGCGCATCAAATCGAGTCCTTTATAGAGATTCACCCGCAAACAGCCAAAAAACTGAAAATTCAAGACGATGAATTAGTTAAAGTAAAATCCAAACGTGGAGAAGTCGTTGTGCGGAGTAAGTTAACGCCTGCGATTCGGGAGGATACTGTCTTTATCCCGATGCATTGGGCAGGTATTCAATGTGTTAACAAGTTAACAAGTGAAGAACTTGACCCTACTTGTAAAATGCCGGGATTTAAGGTGTGTGCTGTCAAAATTGAGCCTTTATTTGCTTAAACTATTCTTATAGAAGAAACTCTGTGAATTTATAGGAAGGGATTCCCCAAAAAGAGGAATCCCTATTATTTATTTTATTTTGTTGCTGATAGGGTTTCGTTTTGAAATAAGCCCAGCTTTTCGATGCGGGCAATTGCTTCTTTCAATCGTTCTTCACTCACTAATAATCCCACGCGAATATAGCCTTCCCCGTACTCGCCAAAGCCATTTCCGGCAGCAACGGCAACATTTGCTTTCTCGAGTAAAAGTTCGGCAAACTGCTCACTTTTATAGTCTTCCGGAACCTTTAACCAAGCAAAGAATGAGCCACGAGGTGCGGTCACATCCCACCCGATGCGACGAGCTTCTTCGATTAAAACGTTCCGTCTGCTTTCATAAATAGCGCGTTGCTCTTCTACACAGGCTTGGTCCCCGTTTAAAGCTGCTGCGGCTGCATGCTGAATTCCGGGGAAGATACTGCAGAAAAAGTGGTCTTGTATTAAATTAATCGCTGCAATGATTTCTGCATTCCCGACAGCAAAGCCAACACGCCAACCTGCCATATTATATGTCTTCGATAAAGTATAAAACTCTACGCCAATGTCTTTTGCTCCGTCAGCCTGAAGAAAGCTTGCTGGACGTTTCCCATCAAACCCTAATGCCCCATAGGCAAAATCATGCACAACGGCGATTTCATTTTCCTTTGCAAACTGCACGGTGTTTTCGAAAAACTCTAAATCAGCTGTGCCTCCAGTCGGATTGTTTGGATAGTTTAAGTACATCAATTTTGCGCGGTTCTTTACTTCATCCGCTAAAGCATTGTAATCTGGCAAGAAGTTATTTTCCTCTAGTAACGGGAATGTGTCATATTGTACATCTCCAAGGACAACCCCAGACAAATAGTCCGGATAGCCAGGGTCTGGAAGAAGCATCGAGTCCCCAGGATTTAAAATCGCCATTGGAAGCTCGACCAACCCAATTTTCGCTCCACCTAAAATGGCCACTTCTGTGTTAGGGTCAATGTCCACATTATACTCTCGTTTATAGAAATTGCTGGCAGCTTCTTTTAGCTCCTGAATTCCTTGGAAAGGAGAGTAGCGATGCGTTTGTGGATCTTCTGAAGCACTTTGCAATGCCTTGATAATATGTGAGGGTGTTGGACGATCTGGATTTCCTTGTCCCAGGTTAATGACATCGCGTCCTTCAGCAACCGCTGCAGCTACTTTTTGGGCAAGTGCAGCAAAGAATTGAGTAGGGAGCTTTTGAAGCTTGTTTGATAATTCCATGTGTATACCTCATTTCCGCTAGATTCATTGATTCACAGTTGGACAGAACAGGCTGAACGCTATACTTTGTATAGAATTCAGAATATAATTACAATTAGATATGTAGGAATAATAGTACTTTTATGGAAAAAAGTCTAGGGGGTTTGTGAGATGAAAATCGGCTGTATTCAAATGGATGTAAGGTTCGCTAAAGTCGAACAAAATTTTGCGCATGCAGAAGAACTGATTCGAGAGGCGGCAAGTAAAGGAGCAGAACTTGTTATCTTGCCTGAAATGTGGAATACCGGGTATGCCCTTGAAAAACTTGGGGAGCTGGCAGATAAAGAAGGAGCTCGTTCTCAAGCGTTTTTGCAAGGTTTAGCGAGTGAACTGGGTATCCATATTGTCGGGGGATCTGTCGCAACAGAGAAAGACGGCAAATTCTACAATACGATGTATGTCTATGATAATGAAGGAAAGCTAGTTAGCGAGTATAATAAAGTTCATTTATTTAGATTGATGGATGAAGATAAATACTTGGAATCGGGTAATGAAATGAACCGTTTCGCCCTAGGTGACATTGAAGCGGGCGGCGTGATTTGCTATGACATCCGTTTCCCGGAATGGCTGCGCGCCCATGCATTAGCTGGAGCGAATGTACTATTTGTATCTGCTCAATGGCCAACGCCTCGTGTCGACCACTGGAAAACGTTATTGCAGGCACGTGCCATTGAAAACCAGTGCTTCGTCATTGCTGTTAACCGCATTTCACGTAAGGTAGAAAACTTTAACGGACAGTCTATGGTGATTGAACCTTGGGGTGAGGTGCTGTGGACAGGAGCGGAAAACGAAGAACTTGCAATTGTCGATGTTGACTTTTCGAAAGTGGAAGAAGTGCGCGGTCGAATTCCAGTCTATGATGATCGCCGCCCAGGATTATACGCTGGGGTAGTGGAAGAGTAATATTTTAATAAGAATCACCAACATACCAACATTTTTGGCCAACTTCTTTTGGGAGCTATGCCAAAAATGTTGGTTTTTTAAGTATGAATCGCTTTTGTTTATCCCGGTGGCAGACGAGGAATAGATGAATAACTTGTCTAAGGGAAATAGGGGGGATTCATTTGGAATTTTATGTGAACATAGCGGCGAAATTACTAGTCGCCTTAATATGTATAGTAGTGGTTGTCCGATTAATCGGTCAAAAAGAATTATCCCAAACAACACCAATTGACTTGGTTTTCATGATTCTGTTAGCGGATATCGTGGGTGGCATGATTCACGGGAAAGGATTCAAAATTCCACATGTTGTTTTTATCGTAGCAATCTGGGGACTGTACATGTGGGGTGCTGAAAAACTAACCCGAAAAAAATCTTTCGAGCGCTGGATTGATGGTGTACCGGAAATCATTATAAAAAACGGCGCAGTGAACGAAAAGCTCATGAAAAAAGAGCACCTCTCCATGCAAGAATTAAAAACACAGCTACGAAAGCAGGGTGTTTTTAATATTAAAGATGTTAGATTGGGAATTTTAGAAATTGATGGGAGTATTTCGGTTAAGGTGGTTAAGGAGGAGGAAGAATCGTAAGTTTTAAAACATATTTTTAATTAATGAAAGTTTATAATAGAAAGAAATAGTGTAATGGGGGATGGGAAGAATGCCAAAGCAAGCTCTAATCATCGTTGACATGAGCAATGATTTTGTTGCGGATAATGGCAGTTTGACAGCGGGACAACCGGCGCAGGAAGTCGTTCCGTATATTATCGAGCAAGCGAATGAATTTTTGGAGAATGACCAAATCGTTGTTATTGCGATGGATGCTCATCAAGAAAATGATGCGCATTTTGAATTGTGGCCAGCTCATAATGTAGTTGGCACAAAAGGGCAAGAGCTTTATGGGGAATTGTCCGCTTGGTTAGAAGAAAATGAGAATCAGCCTAATGTGATTTATCAGCCGAAAACGAATTATAATGCCTTTTTTAAAACAAACTTAGCGGAGAAGTTAAAAGCAGTAGGTGTAGAAAAAGTGCATGTTGTGGGTGTTTGTACGGACATTTGCGACTTTTTAACAGTGGCAGGAGCTGATGCAGAAGGGTTTAAAACAGCCGTACATAAACGGGGGGTTGCAACATTCACTGATTTGGGCGACACGTTTATCAAACATATGCAAACCTGCTTTTTTACGGAAATTATCGACTAGGATATAAAATAGCGCCCGCAAACAATGCGTTGGCGCTATTTTTAATTTCTGTTCAAAATTATCCCTACCTATAATTTCAAATTGTTAACTCAAACCACTATACTTAACACGATAGATTGTTTTCGGAGGTTTATAAATGAATGTGCTTAAAAGCTTGCTTCTTGAACATAAAATTTTTTTCATCCTACTTGCATGTGTTTTTATCGGTTCCCTTATTTTCGTTCATCATAACTATTCCTTTTACAATAGCCCAATAGCTGAGGTCGTCAAAACGGAGCTCGTGGATGCAACGAATGTAGAAGATCAAAATAATAATAAAGATGTAGTATCTAATCAGCTTCTAACTGCCGTTTTGAAAAATGGTCAAGATAAAGGAAAGGAAATTCATCTGACCAATGAATTCTCGAAATCCAAAGCCCTCGATAATGAGTTTAAAGTGGGCAATGAATTATTCGTTAAAATTGAACAAGCAGATACGGAACTAACCGGAACCATTCAAGGAGTTAAACGCGATAAATATTTAGTAATGATTGCATGGGTATTTATTTTTGTCTTGTTGCTTGTTGGGAGAAGGCAAGGGCTATTATCGATAATTAGTTTAGCAGTAAATGCCGTAATTTTATCCTTCGCCTTAGATCTCTATATATCGAATTCAGAGCGAAGTCTGTTACTGATTTGTAGTGTAAGCATTGTTTTATTTACAGTTATTTCTTTGCTGCTCGTGAACGGCTTCAATGAGAAAACCTATGCAGCGATAATTGCGACCTTACTAGGAACCTTTAGTTCACTGTTAATTACATACCTAGCTCTTTTGGTAACGGGTGAACACGGACTGCGCTATGAAGAACTTCAATTTATCACTCGTCCTTATAAAACGGTCTTTATGGCTGGGTTATTCATCGGTTCTTTAGGGGCTGTGATGGATGTGGCGATTACGATGTCTTCTTCGATTTTTGGTTTGTATGAGAAAGATAACACGATTTCGGTAAAAGCACTTATACAATCCGGTATGGAAATCGGGAAAGATATTATGGGCACAATGACTAATATTTTGTTTTTCGCCTATGTAAGTGGTTCGATTCCGACGCTTATTCTCTATTTTAAGAATGCTTCTCCATTTGGTTATACGCTTTCGATTAATCTTTCATTGGAATTGGCTCGTGCATTAGCTGGCGGAATCGGAATTGTTTTAACCATTCCTATAGGGCTGTATACGACGATCTTTTTTGTGAATAGAAAGAGGGCGAGACTATGAATGTATTAGTGCTACTAGCAGGAATCCTATTCCTATTAATGACATGGATTGGCGGAAAAAAAGGTGTAAGGTCTTTCGTGGCTCTATTTCTTAATTTTGGCGTTATTATCGTCACGCTTTTCTTTATGAATGTTCCAGACATTAATCCTGTGGTTTTAACGTTGATTGCCTGTGTCGTAATTAGCTGTATCAATCTTTTTTATATTAATGAAGTGAACCGAAAAACAAAAACTGCCTTTCTTGCGACGATTATTACTACTGTGATTCTGGTTTTATTCATAAGTGTTATTACTTACAAGGCGATGATTCAGGGCTTTGGTGAAGAGGAAACAGAGGAAATGGGGATGTTTTCCTTCTATATTGGCATTGATTTTGTGAAAATCGCGGTATCGGTGATTATTATGAGTACGATTGGTGCGATTGTAGATGCGGCTATGGCCATTGCCTCTCCAATGCGTGAGATGCATTACCATCATCCGGGGATTAGCCGAAAGGAATTGTTCCGCTTTGGATTAAGCATTGGCAGAGATATTTTAGGGACTAGTACGAATACGCTCTTTTTCGCCTTCTTTGGCGGCTATTTGGCATTGCTCATCTGGTTTAAGGATTTATCGTATTCAATAGGGGAAATCGTGAACTCCAAGATTTTCAGTTCGGAAATGATAACAATCTTCTGTGCTGCAATTGGTGTAACAGCTGTCATTCCCGTCACTTCTTGGATTACGGCTTATTTTTTAGTGAAAACTAAAGAAGAAACTAAATAAATTTTATATAAGCTTTGTTAGCCTCCGAATAAATTCGGGGGTTTTTCTTATTCTCATAATTTCCTAAATATTCCTCTTGCCGTCTCACTTGTCTCATTTTAAAATGAATAAAAGAACAAATGTTCGTGTATAATAATCGTATGAAGTTGGAGGTGGAAGGATGTGCGCTCTAGAGATACGTGAAGGTTCTGATTCAAATGCTTTTAAAATTTACGAACAGGCACCGAATCGTTCAATTATGTGTATTGATATGCGCTGCTTTTTTGCAAGCTGCATGGCGATGCTGGAAAATCTCGACCCGCTCAAAGTACCGATTGCCGTGGTGGGGAATTTCGAGCAAAAGGGAAGTATCGTGCTTGCCGCATCACCGCCGATGAAAAAACGATTTGGCATAAAAACAGGCTCGCGCCTTTTTGAAATTCCTAAACACCCTGACATCCGTTTATTTGAACCGAAAATGGAATTCTTCGTACAAATGTCGATGGAAATTACAAATTTGATCAATCAATTCGTTCCAAAAGAAGCGATCCATGTGTACAGCATAGACGAAAGCTTCGTTGACCTCAGTGGTACCGAAAAGCTATGGGGACCCCCGGAAGAAACAGCTAAAATCATTCAAAAAAGCATTTTTCGCCAATTTCAAATTCCGAGTGCAGTAGGGATGGGGCCTAATATGCTTATGGCAAAGCTAGCCCTAGATTTAGATGCAAAAAAGACTGGTTTTGCAAAATGGACCTATGAGGATGTTCCGACAAAGCTTTGGACTATTTCGCCCCTTTCAGAAATGTGGGGAATTGGCCGAAGAACAGAACTTTCCTTAAATAACATGGGGATTTTCACAGTGGGTGATTTAGCGAAGGCGGATTTAAAAACTTTAGAGGACCGCTTTGGGATAATGGGGAATCAGCTTTACTATCATGCGTGGGGAATCGATTTGTCGCCACTTGGAGCACCGCTTGCACAAGGGCAAATTAGCTTTGGCAAAGGGCAAGTACTGATGCGTGATTATCGCAATCGAGATGAGCTTCTTGCGGTTATTCTTGAAATGTGTGAGGACGTGGCAAGGAGAGCAAGAGAGGCTGGGCAGGTTGGACGCACCATTACCCTTGGTGTTAGCTATAGCAAGGATGCCTTTGGTGGCGGTTTTAACCGAGCACGGACTATCGGGGAACCGACAAATGACACGATGAAAATTTATAAGGTATGCAAGGAGCTGCTCGATGAATATTACGCAGAGCGACCGGCAAGGCAAATTGCTATTAGTATATCGAAATTAGAATCGGAACGCTCCATGCAGCTTAGTTTGTTTGATCATCGAAAATGGAAAAAACGAAAGCTTGGAGCAACGATGGATTATTTGCGAGAAAAACACGGTTCATCAGCCGTTTTACGTGCTGTTTCTTATACAGCGGCTGGTACTGCAGTTAAGCGTGCACAGCTTCTAGGTGGACATAAAATATAGGGTAACGATGGGTCACGAACGAGGTGGTTATACAAACTATAAAAGAAAGTGGTGGAAGGAAATGATTCGTGATAGAGGCAATATTAAGTGGAATGCGATGATGCTGCCAGAACATGTAAAATTATTAAGAGCATACAATGCAAGTTTGGATAAAATTGAAAAACCGGTTCTTGATGAACAAAAGTATGAAGAATTTAACCAGCTTGTCTGTGAGGCGATGGAAGAGAATGTTTCACTACAATTCAGCTACTATCAAAATGGGGAAATGAAACAGCTTGTCGGCACTATCCATTATATTAATTATTTAAAGGGCGAGTTGAGTATTGTTGATGAATTGGCTAAAAAACAAATTTTAAAGCTAGAGGATATTATTGAAATGACGAGATGTTAGATAGTTTGATGGATAATACAAAAAGAGCAATGCCAAAACAATTTACGTTAACGTAATTTAAAATAAGGTTGACGTACTGATTGGATTTAAATATACTATTCCTAATATTGGATTTTGGGAGGTATATGATGACGACTGCAATCGAAAAAACAACAAACTATTCACGCACTTTACAAATGGTTCAAATCGCAATGTTTTCTGTATTAATGATGATTGGTGCCAACATTTCCTCATTCTTGATTATCGGCGGTGTGCCTATCACACTTCAAACCTTCTTCGCACTACTAGCCGGAATTTTACTAGGCAGCCGCACGGGCGCGATTGCTATGTTATTTTATGCTTTTATCGGATTAGTTGGATTACCGGTATTCGCTAATTTTTCAGGTGGTATAGATACACTTCTTTCACCTACTTTTGGATTTATTCTTTCATATATTCTTACAGCTTATATTGTTGGAGAAATCGCTCGCAAATTTCCAACGACAAAAGGGTTTGTAATCGCTGCATTAGTTGGAGCAGCCGTAAACTATGTAATCGGAACTAATTGGATGTACGCAGCTTATAAGCTATGGTTTGCAGCACCAGCTGGCTTTACTTATAAAATGGCCTGGGCATGGATGGTTGTACCGATGCCAAAAGATATTATTCTAGCAATCTTTGCAGGAGGTTTTGGCTATCGACTAAAACCTCTTATTCAAAAGTATAAAAAATAATGTTGAGCAGTAAGTACCAAGGGGAGAGAGTAAAATGCTGATTCATGGCCACGAAGTAAAAGGAACTGGAATCGACAAAGAAACGCGCTGTCAGCATTATCACTCAGAAATCGATCGAATCGCCATTAAATTTTACTGTTGCGAAACGTATTATCCTTGTTTCTCCTGCCACGAAGAAGAAGGCTGCAATGCGCCGCAAGTTTGGCCAAAGCATCAATTTCATCACAAAGCCGTGTTATGTGGGACTTGCGGCTATGAACTGACGATTAGTGAATATTTAGAGTGCAAAGCTGCCTGTCCATCCTGCGAGAGTTCATTTAATCCGGGATGCAGCCTTCATAAGCACTTGTATTTTGAAGTGTAAATCAATGGCTGATAGAGTTGATACTTTGACAACAGGCGATAAAATAAGCTGGATAAAATAATTTCATTTAAAAGCATCGAACGTAAAAATGCCAACGTTCGATGCTTTTTATAGCATTTTAAACTTAATTTATCGATTAATCGGATATATTGTCGAGCTTTTTCTTGTGATTTTCTAGTAGATGAAACCTAAGATTACTAGCTCGCTTTTGATATTAAAATGCAATGGATTTGTAATAATCTATCGAAATCCCTCATAATGACAAGTTTTTTATTGTAATATTAACATGAATATGGAAGAAAATAGTGTTGGAAATGTTTAGCTTTAAACCTCCTGGGAATATAACGAATAAGCTTATCCCAATAAGCAAAAATACATTTTTAGGAGGAATTAGAAATGGCTAACAAACGCAATAATAACGATAACAAGAATGGTAAAATGACTGTTCAAGAAGCGGGACGCTTGGGTGGAGAAGCTACCTCCAAAAATCATGATCGAGAATTCTATGAAGAAATTGGTCGTAAAGGCGGGGAAGCTACTGCAGAAACTCACGGCAGAGAATTCTATGAGGAAATTGGCCGTAAAGGTGGAGAAGCCACTGCGGAAAATCACGACAAAGAATTCTATCAAGAAATTGGCCGTAAGGGTGGAGAAGCTACTGCAGAAAAACACGGTGAAGAGTTCTATGAGGAAATCGGCCGAAAAGGCGGAGAAGCCAATCAAAACAACAATAATAACAACAATGATGATGACGATAACAACCGAAGCAACGACAGCAAAATGAGCCGGGAAGAAGCTGGCCGAAAAGGCGGAGAAGCTAGCAGCCGAAGCCGTCGCAACAAAAGAAATAATAAATAAAACTAGCAATCACACTATAGCATTATAGTAAAAAGCGAAAAGGGATATTAGAAGCTAAAAAAGCTTCTAATATCCCTTTTTATGATTGCCTCAAAAATGACCGCAAAATAAAAAAGGCTCATTAGTGCCTAGTGTTATAAGGGATTTAATGCAATTAATCGTTAACTTGCTTGCTTGAAGCCCGCTCCCTACTGATGGTATATTAAATCTCGTTTGATGCATTTAGTGGATTTATGAATCCGAACATAAAAGGGGAAATGAAAGCTGATGCAAGACTACAAAGATAAAAATCTTTTTAACTTAATTACAACTACGATTCAGGCTGTAGCGATGGAGATTGCGTTAAAGCAGGATGAGTCGGGTATTAATATGAGCTATAATTTTATTAAGAATTGTGTGGGATTTGATGCAGAGCGTTTGGTAGAGGCGTGGAAAGAGATAGAAGCAGCCATTCCACTGGAACAATATGTGAAAACGCTGACGATGCATGAGCTTGGTCATGCTATGGATCGCGAGACGTTAATGCAATCCCTGGATCGAACACTAGAAATCATGGAAATAAAAGATCGCCATTCTGAAACAGAGCTATATACAGATGAGTCTCTTTTAGCAATTATAATAGAAGAGCATGAAATGAACATTGGCTTTGAAGAAACTGCCTGGCAAAATGCAAAAATATTAAATGAAACAGCCATGTTAGTTGATGAAATCACTTTCGAGCTGATTAAAAAACATAGTCTGGCTACTTATCAAACAATCTATGAAGAAGATTTAGCGATTTACAGACAGGCAAAAGAAATCAGTCTGCAATCGGTATAGTCTTTACATATGATAAAAAATTGTACTCCTTCAATTGGCTACCCTGTATTTAGCCAGCGTAAACCAAACTTGTGGGAAAAATTTAAATAGCATCTCTAATTGTGTTGAAAACGAACAATTAGAGATGCTTTTTTGTTTGAAAATACGGGTATTTAAATTACATAAAGTCGTTTTCTAAAATAAGTTGGCACGTGTCAAATACCCAATTTTAAAGGGTTGCATATGATAGGAAGAGTAATGAGTGAAAAGACAATAAAATTTCATATTGTCTTTATTAAAAGAACGAAGTATAATGAAATTCGCTAGAAACGTTGATATAACAATATTTAAGTGTATTTATGGAATGTACATTTGTTTGTGTAGATAAGAGTTTTGAAAATTTCGAGAAGAAGATGCTAAAGCAGAAGTAGTGGATATTTGTTTTTAACATCAAGGGAGGGTGCGATCATGAAAAAAATAATTGTCACGGGTGCCTTAGGGCAAATCGGTTCAGAGTTAATTGTGAAATTGCGTGATATCTACGGTGGGGATAATGTATTAGCGACGGATATTCGTAAACCAGAAAACATTTACGGTCCTTTCGAGGTATTGGATGTAACGGACGCAAAGAAGATGTATGAGCTATCGAAAAGCTTTGAGGCAGATACGATGATTCATATGGCAGCATTACTTTCTGCAACTGCGGAAAAAAATCCTCAGTTTGCATGGAATTTAAATATGGGCGGCTTGATGAATGCCCTAGAAGTATCACGTGAGTTAGATTTACAATTTTTCACGCCAAGTTCAATTGGTGCATTTGGTCCGTCAACACCTAAGGACAATACACCCCAGGATACACTGCAACGCCCAACAACGATGTATGGAGTGAACAAAGTAGCCGGAGAGCTATTATGTGATTACTACTTCACTCGCTTTGGCGTAGATACGCGCGGTGTTCGATTCCCAGGGTTAATTTCATATGTCACTCCTCCTGGTGGCGGCACAACGGATTATGCAGTTGAAATTTATTATAAAGCAGTAGAGCAAGGCCGTTATACTTCATATATTGGAGAGAATACTTATATGGATATGATGTATATGCCTGATGCATTGCAAGCAATTGTGGATTTAATGGAGGCAGATGGATCGAAGCTAACACATCGCAATGCCTTTAATATTTCGGCAATGAGTTTTGAACCATCAGAAATCGCCACAGAAATTAAAAAGCATATCCCATCCTTTAAAATGGACTACAAGGTCGACCCAGTACGCCAAGCGATTGCAGACAGTTGGCCAAACTCCATCGACTCTTCTGCAGCAATAGAAGAGTGGGGCTTTAAAGCAGAGTACGATTTAGAGAAAATGACAATCGACATGCTAGAGAAATTAAAAGCAAAATTAAATCAAAAAGCAATTTCGTAAATTATTAAACTAATAGAAAGCGCATCTTCTAAATAGAGGGTGTGCTTTTAATTTTGGACTAATGGACGAATCCAAAAAATTCCTTTAGCGCTATACTTAGCTAATATAGGAGGTTGAGAACATGATTAAAGGAATTTATGAAGCGCATTTACCAGTGAGTAACTTAAACGTTTCCATCGAGTTTTATAAAAAATTAGGATTAGAATTGGCCTATCGACAAGAAAAATTAGCATTTTTTTGGATAGTTAAAGGAGAGAGCTGGTTAGGTCTATGGGAAAGTGAGCAAGTTCAGCTACCATATCATCCTTCTATCCGCCATTTAGCTTTTAAGGTTGATAGTGAAGATTTAGAACATGCAAAGGAATGGTTGAAGGAGTTAAATATACCTGTTCGTACCTCTTTCGGGTTTACGGAAGAAAGACAGCCGCTTGTATTACCGAATAGTCCACATGCACATGGAGCAATTTATTTTGCTGATTCAGATGGAAACTCCATTGAATTGATTTGTCCACTTCGTCTTGATGTAGAGGAAGAATTTAATATGATGACTTTGGAAGAATGGAAAGCGAAATAAAGCAAAAGAGGCATCACCTAATATCGGTGATGCCTTTTTAACTACTTCACAGCGGCGCCCTTTGAAGTGACCACTAATGCTTCAATCGTTGCCCAGTCTTCCATTACTAAGCTATCAACAATTTTACTGCCGACGATGACGCCGCTGCAGAATGCGCCAAAGTCTTGGACATGTGCAGGAGTGGATATGCCGAAGCCTGCTAACACAGGTGTGTCTGTGTAGGATTGGATTTTGTTGAAATGCGTTTCCAATTCATTTGCAAAGCTTGAACGAGCGCCAGTAATCCCGTTAACAGTGACTGCGTAGATGAAACCTTCACTTGCTTTTGTTAAGCGTTCCATACGTTCAGGTGTGCTAGTTAAAGAAACCAGTTGAACAAGGGAAACGCCGGCTTCAGAAAGGGCAGGGCGAACAATTTCGCTTTCCTCTAAAGGCATGTCAGGAATAATCAACCCGCGAATACCTGCCGCCTTGGCGTCAACAGCAAACTGCTCGACACCATAGGCTAAGATAGGATTTAAATAAGTCATCGCTACAAGCGGCACTGTAATCTCATCAGCAAAGCTGGACAAAGTTTCAATTACTTTACGTAATGTAGTACCACTTGCTAAAGCGCGCTCCCCAGCTCTTTCGATAGTTGGACCATCTGCAACAGGGTCTGTAAATGGAATCCCGACTTCAATCGCGGTTACGCCAAGCTGTTGAAGCTTTAAAATTGTAGGCATTAATTTTTCTAAGCCACCGTCTCCAGCCATGATATAGGGAATGAATGCTTTGTCGCCTGAAGCGGTAGTGGATAAAATAGCATCTTTTAATTGGCTCATACTAGGTCACCTCCAAGTACTTCCGAAATTGTGTGGACATCTTTATCGCCACGGCCAGATAAACAAATAACTAAAATCTCATCAGGAGACATTGTTTTTGCTAGTTTTGAAGCAAAGTAAACAGCATGGGCACTTTCTAAAGCAGGAAGGATGCCTTCTGTGCGGCATAATAATTTCACGCCTTCCAGTGCTTCTTCATCCGTCACATTGCCATAGGTTGCGCGGCCGATATCATGTAAGTAACAATGCTCTGGACCTACACCTGGATAGTCAAGGCCGGCAGAAATGGAATGTGCTTCTTGAACAAAACCGTTTTCATCCTGCAAAAGATACATAAAGGCACCATGTAATACGCCTGTTTGGCCCTCGTGAATGGCAGCAGCATGCTTACCCGTTTCGATGCCTTTACCGGCAGCCTCCACACCGTACAATGCAACTTCTTTGTCTTCAACAAATGGATAGAACATACCGATTGAGTTACTGCCTCCACCAATACAAGCGACAACAGCATCTGGTAAGCGATTCTCCACTTCGAGAATTTGAGCTCGTGTTTCATCTCCAATGACACGCTGGAAGTCACGTACAATTGTAGGGAAGGGGTGGGGCCCCATTGCTGAGCCTAGAATATAATGCGTATCTTCAATATTTGTTACCCAGTGACGTAATGCTTCATTTACAGCATCTTTTAATGTTGCTGAGCCTTTATCGACAGCCACCACTTTTGTACCAAGAAGCTCCATTCGGAAAACGTTTAATGCTTGGCGTTTAACATCTTCTGCTCCCATGTAAACAATACATTCCAGGTTCAGAAGGGCACAGGCAGTCGCTGTTGCAACTCCATGTTGACCAGCGCCAGTTTCAGCAACGATTTTCTTTTTCCCCATACGCTTTGCAAGTAGCGCTTGCCCTAGGGCGTTATTAATCTTATGGGCTCCTGTATGGTTAAGATCTTCACGTTTTAAGTAGATTTTGGCACCACCGAATTCTTGTGTTAAACGTTCTGCAAAATAAAGCGGTGTTTCTCGGCCAACATAATTTTTTAAGTAGTAGCGAAGCTCTTTCTGGAAGGCGTCGTCATTTTTCACTTTGTCATAGGCTTCATCAAGTTCTCCTAAAGCGTTCATTAATGTTTCAGGAACGAACTGTCCACCAAAACGACCGAAACGTCCTTTTACTTCTGTTGTCATCCTAAGTCACTCCCTAACGACGCTATATAAAGGTCGTAATTTTATAGTTTATTTCAATACAGCGGTAGTTTTCGAGATTGTTGCAGCTTCTATAAATTGTTGAATCAGTTCACTGTTCTTTACGCCGTCCTTCTCAACACCACTTGAGACATCTACGCCAAATGGCTCTACTTGGGCAATTGCACGGGCTACATTTTGGCTGTTTAGTCCACCAGCCAAGATTACACGATTCTTTGGTATGGAAAGTTGTTTTAATAAGGACCAGTCAAATAGATGGCCACTTCCACCAGCAAAATCCGTACCAGGTGCATCGAATAAGTAGAAATCCACATCATAGTGACTCGCTTTTTCCACATCTTCAGCACTTCGTATCGAAAGAGCTTTGATGGAAGGGTAGCCTAAATCGTTGATAAAGGTAGGCGTCTCGTTGCCGTGATATTGAACGTAATCAAGTCCCACTGTTTCAACAGCTTCACGTACCTCATCCTCTGTTGGATTGACGAAAACACCAACTTTTTTAACATGAGCGGGTATCAACTTTGCTAGTTCGCTTGCTCGTTCCATGGAAATTTGGCGCTTACTCGGAGCGAACATGAAGCCGATCCAAGCAGCTCCTGCATGAATTGCAGCATGAACGTGTTGTTCTTCCTTTAGACCGCAAATTTTGACTTTTGCCATTACTTCACGTCCTTCACAAGGAGGGGAAGAGGCACTTGCAATTCAGACAGAGCTTGCTCTACATTGCCGCTTCGCATTAAGGATTCACCAACTAAAACGCCGCTCGCCCCGGCCTTCGCTACTCGATTGGCATCATCGGCATTCCAAATGCCGCTTTCACTGATAAAGGCGATATCTTCGTGGGCATTGATGAGTTCTGCCAGTTTTTCAGTTTGAGCAAGATTTAAGTCAAAGGTTTTTAAATCACGATTATTCACGCCAATAATTTTAGGGTGAATCGCTAAAGCGCGTTTTAGTTCTTCTTCGTTATGCACTTCCACTAAAACATCGAGCCCTAACACACTTGCGTAAGTATAAAAGGCTTTTAACTTTTCATCTGAAAGGGCCGCGACGATTAATAAAATCACCGACGCACCTGCAGCCTTTGCATAATCAATTTGTACTTCATGAATGATAAAATCTTTATTTAAAATGGGAATATCCACATTATTTGCAATGTCCGTTAAATCTTGAAAGGAGCCCTTGAAAAATTTGTCCTCTGTTAAAACTGAGATACATGCAGCCCCAGCCTGCTCATATTTT
>Ga0182745_1000406_pt1 | contig 49146 bp, 31 predicted proteins | sample eDN3rd30CKraftBY_FD_128523 | JGI IMG/M metagenome (GOLD analysis project Ga0182745, IMG submission 128523) | Enriched backyard soil microbial communities from Emeryville, California, USA - eDNA 3rd pass 30_C Kraft BY (version 2) (version 2) | ecosystem: Environmental > Terrestrial > Soil >... | reverse complement strand
GGGAATTGATGGACCTGGCCTCCATGACCAACGTCAACGACGTGCTGATGAACGTCACCGGCATCAATGTCAGCTTGTACGACACCCAACGACCGTTGTACTTCGCACGCGGGTTCCAGATCACGGACTTCCAGGTGGACGGTATTCCCACCTACAGCGGCTCCACCAACCAGGAATACGACACCGCCCTGTACGAACGCATCGAAGTCACACGCGGCGCCAATGGCCTGGTCAGCGGCGCCGGCAAGCCCTCGGCCACCGTGAATCTGATCCGCAAACGAGCGCAGCGTGAATTCGGCGCCTCGCTCGCCCTGACCGGTAGCTCCTGGAATACCTGGCGCGGTGTCGGCGATGTCTCGGTGCCGCTTACCGAGGATGGCCGTTTTCGCAGCCGGCTCGTCGTCGCATACCAGGACGGCGACAGCTTCCGCGACCGCTACAGCGAGAACAAGACCGCCGTGCTCGGCGTAATCGAAGGCGACCTGGCCGATGACACTACGCTCACGCTCGGTTATCAGAACCAGGACAACAACCCCACCGGCACCCTGTGGGGCACGATTCCTCTGTTCGCGGCGGATGGCACTCGCGCGCGCATGCCCAACTCCACCAGCTTCGCGCCCCATTGGACCCGATGGCAACGTGAGTCCAGCACACTGTTCGCCAATCTCGAGCATCGCTTCACCGCACGCTGGACGCTGAAAGCAGCCGTGAATCGCACCGCAGGCGACGTCTTCAGCCTGCGCGTGTACGAACTGGGCTTTCCCGACCGCCGCACCGGCGCGGGGGCACGATTATTGGCTGCGGTTGGCGCGGGTGAGGACACCCGCGATGGGCTGGACTTGTATGTCACCGGCAGCTTCTCAGCCTTCGGGCGCGCGCATGACGTGGTCATTGGCGGCAATGCCTCCCGTCTCGAAGCCACCACGCCGCTGTTCACCTCGATCGCGGATTGGAGCTACCAGGTCCCTGATGCCTGGCACTATGACGGCTCAGCCCCCAGACCCGAGTACTCCCGTACCGGCGCCCACCGAATCGCCACCACCGAGCAATATGGCGTCTATGCTTCGACCCGGCTGCGCGTCACCGATGCACTGTCCATCCTGCTGGGATCGCGGCTCAGTTACTGGAAGACCGGTACCGACAACTACGATACCCGTGGCACCTTCACTTCCCGCACCGGTAGCTACCGGGTCGAGAACGAGGTTACCCCCTACGTCGGGCTGATCTACGACCTCGACGGGCGCCTGTCGCTGTATGCCAGCTACACCGACGTCTTCAATCCGCAGAACTACAAGGACAAGCACAACGATCTGCTCGCGCCGGTACTGGGCAGCAACCTGGAGGCCGGCCTCAAAGGCGAGTTCCTGGAGCGGCGCCTGAACGCCTCGTTGGCCCTGTTCCAAACTCAGCAAGACGGCCTCGGCGTGCTCGACACATCGCAACCGGAAGGTTCGCTGCCCGACGGCACCTCGGCCTACGTGGCGGTGAATGGCACCAAGAGCAAGGGTGTGGAAATCGACGTGAGTGGCCAACTCAATGCCGACTGGCGCATCAATGCCGGCTATACCTACGTGAAGGTCGATCGCGCCCCCACCGACCTGATCTGGGCCAACCCGCCCGAGCACTACGTTCAGCTATCCACGCACTATCGACTGCCAGGCGTGCTGAACCGGCTGACCGTGGGCGGCGGCATCAACTGGCAGAGCAAAACCGTAGGTCACAACGTCGACCACCCGTTGCTCGAAAGCGGCGCCACGTTCACCCAGAACCCGTTCACCTTGGTCAACTTGCATGCGACCTGGCGTTTCGACCAGCGTCTGCAGGCCACACTGAGCGTGACCAATGCGCTGGACGAAACCTACTGGGCCAATATCGATTACGCCAACTACGGCGCGGCGCGCAATGTTTCACTGACAGTGCGTTACAGCTACTAACATTTGGCATCGTATTCTTCGCTGTTACCTCCCTTGCCGATTCCGCTGCTGCGGCGCGGTGGGTTGCTCACCGAAGATCGGATGGAAATGCCATGCAGAGTGGCTTTGTTCCGTATTGCGGAAGGTGTCCGGCGCAAGGCATGCGCCACCATTTCCAGTGACACATGCTGCGCAGCCAGCTCACGCAGCCTGCGAACCTCATTGATGGACCAGGGCGCATTCACGGATGGAGTCGAACTTTGTAGTCTAATCACCGGTTGCAGGCTATACGAAGCGCGCTGGATCCGCGTTATCAAACAGTTTGAAACTGTATTCGGTGAAACCCTCGCCGCGGCTTCCACCATGTGTGCCATTCGTCGGGCATCGCGGAGTTGCCGTCTCCGTGCAAAACTCCTAGTACCGGACGCAGGTATGCTCTCCTGACTACGCTTTCGAAAACTTTTGAAGTCGTACAGGACTGGGAGGGGGGACAATGAACTCAACGCAAGCGCGGGATTTACCCAGAGCTGCAACCGGCATATTGCTCGCGGCCCGGACGGCGGCGTCCTGAACATATGAATAATAATGTGCCCACTCAAGTTCCGGGTTATTGCAGCAGAACCGGCGGAATAATCGACGAAATGCGGGTATTCATGCGCGCCGTGGATCTGCGCAGCATTTCTGCCGCGGCACGTAGCTTACGCCTCACCCCAGCCGCGGCCAGCCATCGGATCATGCAACTGGAAAACCGCATCGGCACAAGGCTGCTGAATCGGACCACGCGCAGCCTGCAGCCTACCGAAGAAGGTCGGATCTTTTACGAACACTCCGTGGAAGTCATCACGGCATTGGAGCGGGCTGAAAGCCGCATGGCTTCCGCCAGCGGACTGCTGTCCGGCTCATTGCGTGTTACGGCGCCGCTGGGATTTGGCCGCCGGATATTGGCCCCTCTGATGACGCAATTCAATGAGCGTTTCCCCAATGTGCAGCTACGGCTGCGGCTATCCGACCATCTGCTGGATTTGTTGTCTGAAGCGGTGGACGTGGCCATACGCATGGCGGTTCCGGACGACAGCAGTTTCATCATTCGCAAGCTGGCGGACTGCCCGCGCGTGCTATGTGCCTCACCCAGCTATCTCAAACGCCATGGCCATCCGGTTGAACCGGAGGACTTGTTGGAGCACAACTGCCTGCTACTGCGCTTCCCCGGCAGCAAGCAGTTTCGCTGGCAATTGACCGGTCGCCCGGATCCTATCAGCCTGGCGGTCCAGGACAATTTCGACGCCGACGATGGCGACGTACTCACCGAGTGGGCCTTGCGAGGCACAGGCATAGTCATGAAGCCTTACTGGGAAGTAGCCGATCAGTTGCGTGCCGGCACCCTGGTTCAGGTACTGGAGAAATACCCTCCGACGCCGGTAAACCTGGTCATACTGTATCCACACCGACAATTGGTGTCGGCGAAGATAAAGACTTTCGTCGACTTCCTGATGCAGGCAGAGAATTTGATTGAGCAGCCGGCTCCTGCGGCAGCCGTAACTCAACCCGCCATGGCCGCCGCTCCCTGAGCGCTTACGCGCTTTCGCATGACAATTGATTGTCAAATTTGATTTGAAACTGTTTCAAGACTTGCCCGTCTCCGACAATAGATCGAATAGCGCTCGTGCCACCACTTTGGTGGCACGACGTAAATCTTCCAGGACCAGATGCTCATCCGCGCGCTTGGCATTGGACTCGAGCACCGTTCGTGGCCCAGCACCATATATCACAGCGGGCACCTCATGCTCGCAATACAGTCGCATGTCCGTGTAAAGCGGGGTGCCGGAGGTAGGAATAGGCTCACCAAATACTGCCTGCCCGTGGCGCTGTAAAGCATCCACCAAAGCCTTGTTGCCAGCCAGCGGCCGTGCGGCGCGCGCCAACAATATGCGCCGGCAACTCCTCGGGGATCATGCGGCGATCCAGCTTGAAGACCACTTTGCCAGGCACCACGTTGGTATTCGTCCCGCCTTCGATCAGGCCCACGTTGAGGTAGGGATGACTGATCCCCGGGACCTGGGAGTTGATCTGACGATAGCGGATGTTCTGTGCGTACAGGGAACTCAGAATGTCACAAGCAGATGCTGGGCTTACATCAATGGGTGACGCCTGCCGTACAAACGATACATATTCTGGCTATCACGGTGATCATGTCGGCGGTATTGCTGACCGATCTACGCGCCATCGGCTGGATCGGCCGCGACGTATCGACCCGACAATTCTCCGCGCGCTATCTACCATGGATGGGCATTACCCTGCTGATCTTGCTGCTATCCGGCGCGGTCCTGGTAACGAGCGAACCACAGCGTTCGCTTGGGAACCAGATGTTCTGGCTGAAGATGGGGCTGCTGCTGTGCGCCGTCGCCCTGACCGCGGCAATTCATTGGCCCATACTTCGTCGAGAAGATTTCTGGCAACAACCAGGCCGCCGGATTGCGCTGCGAACTCTCGCTGTCGCTTCCCTGGGAACCTGGATAGCCATCATCTTCGCCGGTCGCTGGATCGCCTATTCGGCTCGCTGAGGTTCCCTGCGACATGAGCATTCACGAAATATTCGCTGCACTTGAAAACTCCGCACTGGGGTTATCCATCGCTCAGTCCTCCGTTCTGTTTCCGTGGATTGAATGCGTGCATGTGCTGAGCGTTGCCGCGACGATCGGTATGGTATTCGTCATGGACTTTCGCCTACTGGGATGGGGCGCGCATCGCAGCAGCGCACAAAAATTGATGGCGGAGCTCCTTCCTTACACCTGGGGCGCCTTTGCGGTCGCTGCCGTCTCCGGATTCCTTTTGTTCTCATCCGCCGCCACTTCCTACGCGGCCAACATTGCCTTCCAGCTGAAGTTCGTGGGGCTGCTGTTCGCCGCGATAAACATGCTGATATTTCATTTTGTAGGCGCTCGGGGGATCATGCGCTGGGACGAAGACAAGCGGCCGCCCGCCGCGGCCCGGATTGCCGGCACGGTCTCGATCATCTGCTGGGTATTCGTCATCGCCGCCGGTCGATGGATTGGCTTCACCGGCTAATTCGTTCTGTTCCAGCGACGCTAAAGCCTGCTCTTCAAGCCACGGCTGACGACAGTCTCCCACGCTTCCTCGGCGCTGTCGGCGAACGAGAACAGCTCGAGGTCGCCGGGCGAGGCCATACCCTCTTCCACGAAGCCCTCGAAATTGATCAGCCGCTGCCAGTACTTCCGGTCGAATAGCACGATGGGAGTGCGCGGCATCTTGCCGGTCTGGCACAGGGTCAGCAGCTCGAACAGTTCGTCCATGGTGCCGAAGCCGCCCGGGAACACCACCAGAGCATTGGCCCGCATGGCCAGATGCATCTTGCGCATGGCGAAATAGTGGAAGCGGAACGTCAGCTCCGGGGTGCTGTAGGCGTTGGGTTTCTGCTCGTGCGGCAGAGTAATGTTGAAGCCGATAGTGGGAGCGCCGGCTTCGCGCGCGCCGCGATTGGCAGCTTCCATGATGCCAGGACCACCGCCAGTGGCGATGACGTTGTCGCGCCAACGTTCCTTGGGTTTAAGCGCCCCGCCGCGTTCCGACGCAATGCGCCCGAAAGCCCGGGCGGCCTCGTACCAGGACACCCGGGCGGCGCGACGCTCCGCCTCCTTGCGCACTGCCGAGTCGGTTGCCGCCGCCAACAGCTGCTCCGCCTGTTCGGGCGAAGGCACGCGGGCGCTGCCAAACACGATGATGGTCGAGCGAATGCCCCAATCCCGCAGCAGCAACTCCGCCTTGGCGTATTCCAAGGCAAAGCGCACGGCACGCATTTCGTCCCGCAATAGAAACTGGGTGTCCTCAACGGGGAGAAGGTAGCTGCTGGAACGTTCCTGCGCGCTGGCCGCCTCCGGCATCTGCGCATCCAGCTTCTCATTACTCAACATGCCGGCACCTTTGAGATCCGAAGAGCGGTCAGTCTACGCGGTCGGCCTCGGCTCTGACACCTCTGGAGACCCATTCGCTGCTCCCCAGTTGCCCAGCTGTCAGTAACTGGAAACGTTTTCCTTGCTAGATTATCCTCGGGGATTGCCCTGACCTACCAGGTCGGCCTTATCATGTGGCGAAAACGGGGGATGTGGATGCGCGTAATGACCTGCATCGAAGATCTGCGCGTGCTGGCACAGAAGCGCGTGCCGCGCATGTTCTACGACTATGCCGATTCCGGCTCGTGGACCGAGGGTACCTACCGTGCCAACTCGGAGGATTTCCAGAAGATCAAGCTGCGCCAGCGGGTCGCGGTAAACATCGAGAATCGCAGCACCCGCAGCACCATGATCGGCCAGCCGGTCGCCATGCCGGTGGCCATCGCTCCCACCGGCCTGACTGGCATGCAGCACGCCGACGGCGAAATCCTCGCCGCCCGGGCCGCCAGGCAATTCGGCATCCCGTTCACGCTCTCGACCATGAGCATCTGCTCGATCGAGGACGTGGCCGCCGCCACCGGACGACATCCGTTCTGGTTCCAAACCTATGTGATGAAGGACCGCGATTTCATCCTGCGTCTGATCGACCGCGCCAAGGCCGCCAACTGCTCGGCCCTGGTAATCACGCTCGACCTGCAGGTGATGGGCCAGCGCCACAAGGACATCCGCAATGGCTTGTCGACACCCCCCAGGCTGACGCTGCCCAACCTGCTCGACATGATGCGCAAGCCGCGCTGGGTACTGGGCATGCTGGGCACCCGGCGCCACGGCTTCGGCAACATCGTCGGCCACGCCAAGTCGGTGAGCGACTTGTCCTCGCTCAGCGCCTGGACCCAGGAGCAATTCGACCCCACCTTGAACTGGTCCGATCTCGAATGGCTCAAGCAGCGCTGGGGCGGCAAGCTCATCCTCAAAGGCATACAGGACGTGGAAGATGCACGCCTGGCGGTGAACAGCGGCGCGGATGCCCTGATCGTCTCCAATCATGGCGGACGCCAGCTGGACGGCGCGCCATCCTCCATTTCCGCACTGCCAGCCATCGCCGCCGCGGTGGGCGACAAGATCGAGGTGCATATGGACGGTGGCATCCGCTCCGGCCAGGACGTGCTCAAGGCCCGGGCGCTCGGCGCCCGGGGGACCTATATAGGTCGCGCGTTCCTGTACGGCCTGGGCGCGTTGGGCGAAGCCGGCGTCACCCGGGCGCTGCAACTGATCCACAAGGAGCTGGATATCACCATGGCGTTCTGCGGCCGCACCGACATCGACACGGTGGATGACAGCATCCTGGTCCCTGGGACGCTCCCCACAGGCGGTTGATCACCTCACTCGGGCACGATGGGCAGCAGTAGGTGCGAAGGATGCGCCGCCGAGTGATGGATGCTGTTCTCGGCAACCACCCACCGGGTCTCGTCGAAGTTATTGCCGCCAGTATTGAGATTGCGCTCATAGATCGGGAAGTTGCTCGAAGTCACGTCCAGGCGGATCCGATGACCGGCCGGGAAATGACTGCCGGTCACCATGTTGGTCAGACGAATCTCGTACACCTCGCCCTCGCGCATCAGCACCTTCTTGTCGAAGCCCTCGCGGTAGCGCACGCGGAAGGCGTCTTCGGACAGATTGATGGCCTTGCCGTCGGGATAGACATCGATCAGCTTGACCATGAAGTCCGTGTCCTTGGCCGAGGAAGACACGTACAGCACCACCTCGACCGGCCCCGCCACCGTGACCGGCTGTTCCAGCGCCGGCGTGCTGTACGACAGCACATCGCGTCGCATTTCGACGCCTCGCTGATCCACCGCCATATCGGTGCCGCAACAGCCGCCACCGCGCGTCGGTACCGGCGTCGCCGGATCGTAGAGATAAGTATCCTTCTCGGTCCCCTGGGGCATCCGGGTCGACAGTGACTGCGTCGTTCCCTTGACGCCAGCGGCACCGCTGCTGGCCAGGTAGTACTTGACGAACTTCGTGCTCTCGAGCGGCCAGCGCTCGCCGTGCAGCCAGCCCTTGCCCGCCACATGCAACTGCACCTTGGGCATGTCGGTCACGCCGTTGTTCTCGCCCTTGAGGAAATGGCTGAACCAGCGGGTGAACAAGGTTTCATAGCCATCGTCGCTGTTGCCGTAACGCGCATCGCCCACGTCGAAATCGCCGAACTTGAACTTGGCCAGCTGCGCGCCACCATGCAGAAAGGAGCAATGCGGCCCGGAGCCGATGATCAAGTACTGATTCGGGGTGTTCTGGTCCTGCAGATACTTGAACATGCGGATCATCTCGCCCGCGCCGATGTCGTGCCAGGTATTCATGAGCAACGCCGGGGTGCGCGAGCTGAAACCGGCCTTGGCCAGCGGCACCTGGTTCCAGTATGCGTCACCCGGCGTCTTGGTGACGAAATCGTCGAACGGCGTCAGCGCGCCACCGACCCGGCGCAGCACATTCCGGCTCGGCAGCTCCATGAACATTTTCTCGGCATCGTGCTTCGGACGGGTCAGATCGATCTTGTCGGGCTCGATGGTGTAGAACCAGGTCTGCGGCAGCAAGCCGAAACTGTCGCGCAGCCGAATCCGCTGTTCCTGTGTGCTGTTGGGTGGCAACAGCAATCGCTCCCGGGGCGCCATGTCGTGATACCACCAGGCCCACAAACCGATCAGCGGCACACCGCCGCGATAGACGGCGCCCTGTGTATCGTTGCCCGGGATGGAACCGATGGCGGTCCCCGAAGCGCCGGGAATCATGGCGGCATGGGCCGGGTGCTTGCTGTTGGCCATCGGCCATTGCTGCTCGCCGGTGGAGGAACAGCCGATGGTGCCGACCTTGCCGTTGGACCAGGGTTGCTTGGTAATCCATTCCAGCGTGTCGTAACCGTCGGTGCCGGCGCCGGCGAGATAGGTGCTGTAAGTCCCCTCGGAGAAATTACGGCCGCGTTCGCTCTGCAATACGAACGCATAACCCTGACTCAGAAACTTCTTGTACTGGCTCTCGAAGCTTCTGGCTTCCAGGGTCGATTTGTCATAGGGCGTGCGCACCAGGATGGTCGGCAGCGGTCCGGTGGCCCCTTTCGGTAACATGACGTCGGTCGACAGATGGACCCCGTCGCGCATGGGCACGAAGATTTCCTTCTCCGTCGACCATTCCGTATACGACGCCCTGGCTGGCTCCGCCATGACGGCCGAAATTCCCATGACGACCAGGGTGGTCGCTGCCATGACCCGCATACCCGCTGTATTCATGTAGCCCTCTCCAGCTGACCCATGACTACAAAGACGCGCCACCTGGCTCGACCCGCAATGACGCCAGGTCGATCCGGCGTAGCGGCGTTTAGCGCGGCTGCGACATGAAAGCCAGCGAGCTGGTGACCAGGGCACGGGCGCCGACCTTGAGCGCCTTTTCGTCGATCGCGAATTCAGGGGAATGATTGGGCGCGCCGTCCTGGTCGGCGAACGGCGATGCCCGCAGCATCCAGAACACCACCGGAATACCGCTGCTGCCAAAGGAACCGAAATCTTCGGACCCCATCAAGGGCCTGATCTCCAGCAGCTTGTCCGGCCCCGCCGCCAACGACAGCGCCGGCAGCACCGCAGCGGTGACCTTGGGATCGCTGACCAGCACTTCATAGCCGGTGTCGATGCGCACCTCGGCCCGCACTCCGGCACTTTCGGCGATTTTCTCCGCCTTGAGCCGCAGGTTGTCGTGAGCGATCTTTTGATTGGCCGCCGACAGGGAGCGGATGGTGCCGCCGATCTCCGCGGTCTCGGGCAGGATATTGACGCGGTTGCCACTCTGCAGCTTGCCCACCGTGACCACGGTCGTGCCATCTAATGGGTCAACCTGGTGGCTGACTATGTTCTGCAGCGCCAGTGCGATCTCGGCCGCCGCCAGGGTGGGCGACTTCGCGGTCCAGGGCGAGGAACCGTGACCGCCTTTACCCTGCAATGAAATCTGGAAGACATCGCCGCTGGCCATGATGGCGCCCGATCGATAACCGATGGCTCCGCTGGGGGCTCTGGCATTGATGTGCTGTCCCATCACCACGTCCACCCGTGGATTTTCCAGCACGCCGGCTTGCACCATGGCCTTGGCGCCACTGGCGACCGGCCCCGGTCCCCACTCCTCCGCCGGTTGGAACAAGAACACGACGGTGCCCGGCAACTCGGCACGCAGCTGCGACAATGCGCGGGCCGCGCCCAGCAGCATGGCTACGTGGGCATCATGGCCGCACGCATGGGATACCGGGGTTTCCTGATCCTGCCACAGCGCCTTGACCGTGGACCTGAAAGGCAGCTCGTTGCGCTCCAGTACCGGCAGGGCGTCCATATCGGCCCGCAGGGCCACCACCGGGCCGGGTTTGCCACCGCGCAACACGGCTTTGATGCCGGTTTTGGCAATGCCGCTGTGCACTTCGATGCCCGGCATGCGAGCCAATGCCTCAGCCACATACGCGGCGGTGCGTTTCTCCTCGTAGGACAGCTCGGGATGCTGATGCAGGTGACGGCGCCACTCGATGATTTGCGCTTCCGCCGCGTCCACCAACGACAGGCCACGCTGCTGTAGCGCGGTGGGCGTTGCCGTCAACGCGGCACCGGATTGCTGCGCGCCAACGACGGAGCAGCCCAGAGACGCGGCAACGGCGAGCAGCAGCGATTTTACCGGACGAGCATTCACGCGCATCGGCACTATTGGGTACCGGCATCCACGCCACCGCCCAACACCTTGTACAGGGTCACGCGGTTGCTGCGCTCGGTGAGCTGCAAATTGATCAGGCTCTGCTGCGCCCCATACAAACTGCGCTGCGCGTCGAGGGTGGTGAGGTAGCTGTCCACACCATTGCGATAGCGGGCCTCGGCAAGCGTGTAGCTACGCGTCGCCGCGTCCACCAAAGCCTTTTGCGCATTCAGCCGCTCATCCAGCGTAGCCCGCACCGCCAAGGCGTCGGCCACTTCGCTGAACGCGGTCTGGATGGTCTTTTCGTACTGTGCGACGGAAATGTCACGCTCCGCTTTCGACACACCCAGCGAGGCGCGCAAACTGCCGGCATTGAAGATGGGGACACTGATGCTGGGCACGAACGACCAGGTCCGGTTCACACCGTCGAACAGGTTGGACAGCTCGTTGCTGCCCCGCCCCAGGGTACCGGTCAAGGAGATGGTCGGGAAGAATGCCGCCCGCGCGGCACCGATGTTAGCGTTGGCCGCCTTGAGCGAGTGTTCGGCGGACAGCACATCGGGGCGCAGCAACAGCACCGACGAATCCAGGTTGGTGGGAATCTGCGCCAGCGCCACTGGATTGTCGGCAGCCGCCTCCGGCAGCAGGTCGTCAGCCACGGCGGCACCCACCACCAGTTCCAAGGCATGCCGGTCCTGTTCGACCCGGGCCGCGAAGCTCGCCGCATCCGCCCGCGCGCTCTCGACGCTGGTCTGCACCTGAGCCAGGTCCAGTCCGGAAGCGATGCCCTGCTGATGACGGGACTCGACGCGCTTGAGCGATTCGAGCTGACTGTTCAAGGTCTCCTGCGCCAGCTTCAGCAATTGGCGGTCCGCGGCCAGCGTCAGCCAGTCCGCCGCAACTTCCGCCACCAGGCTCAGCCGCGTGCTGCGCTGGGTCTCGGCCGTGGCGAAATAATTCTCCAGCGCCTGGTTCTTCAAGCTGCGAATCCGGCCGAACAGATCCAGTTCGTAGTTGCTGAAGCCCACGTCGGCGGTGAATTGCCGACTCACCCCGGCCACTCCGGTCGGACTGAGTGAGGCCGGCGTCCGTGCCGAGTTCTCCCGGCCAGCCGCGTTGATCGCCGGCAGCAGTTCGGCACGCTGGATCCGATACTGCGCGCGGGCCTTCTCTATGTTGAGCATGGCAATGCGCAGGTCGCGATTGTTGTCCAGCGCCAGAGCGATCACCCGGCGCAGACGCTGATCCTGGAAGAACTCCTGCCAGTCGATCTGTGCCACCTGCTTGTCGGTGGTCGTGGCGCCCTCCGCCGCCTGCGCGGCGGCGGTATCCCGCCATTGCCCGTCCACCGGCTCGGCCGGGCGTTCATAGCGCGGCGCCATGCTGACGCACCCGGCCAGCAGCAGCGCCGGAACCAGCAGCATCGATGAGTGCAGGCGGCTCATGCCGTCACCTCCGCGTCACCGCTCGCCGGCTTGCGCTTGCCGGGAAACAGGGTACGCACGATCACATAGAACAGCGGCACGAAGAAAATACCGAACGCGGTCGAGAACAGCGTTCCGCCCAGCACACCGGTTCCCAGCGCATGCCGTCCGCCCGAGCCCGCGCCGAAGCTCAACACCATGGGCAACACACCCAGCATGAAGGCCAGCGAGGTCATCAGGATCGGACGCAAGCGTTGCCGCGATGCGTGCAGGACGGCATTCAGCAGCGACTGGCCCTGCTCTTCCAACTCCTTGGCGAACTCGACGATCAGAATGCCGTTCTTGGCCGCCAGACCCATGGTCGCCAACAGGCCGACCTGGAAATAGACGTCATTGGACAAGCCGCGCAGCCAGGTGGCCAGCAGCGCGCCGGTGATGCCCACCGGCACCGCCAGCATCACCGAGATGGGAATCGACCAGCTCTCGTACAACGCCGCGAGACACAGGAATACGAACACCATGGACACGGCGTACAGCAGCCAGGTCTGCGAACCCGACTTTTGCTCCTGGTAGGAAACGTCCGACCAGGAATAGCCCACCTCCTGTGGCAGGGCCTCGACCAGACTGGCAATTTCCTTCATCGCGGTACCCGAACTGACGCCCGGCACGGCCATGCCTGAAATGGGCATGGCTTCCACGCCGTTGAACCGGTCCAGTACCTGCGGCGCGTAGCCCCATTCGCTGCTGGAGAAGGCCGAGAAGGGCACCATGCCGCCCGAGGCATTGCGCACGTACCAGCGGTCGATGTCCTGCGGCAGCATGCGGGACGCCGCCTCGCCTTGCACATACACGCGCTTGACGCGGCCGTTATTGAGGAAATCGTTGACGTAGCGCCCACCCATCACGGTCGACAGCGTGTCGTTGATGTCACCCTGCGCCAGGCCCAGAGCGCCCGCTTTCTGGTCGTCCAGCCTGACGCGGAAGGTCGGCGCATCCTCCAGGCTGTTGAACCGCACGGCGGTCAGCTTCGGGTTGCTGTTGGCCTTCTGCAGCAGTTCCTGCCGCGCGGCGACCAGTACGTCATGCCCCTTGCCCGCCACGTCCTGCAATTGCAGCGTGAAACCCGAGCTGGAGCCCAGGCTGGGAATCGCGGGCGGCAACAACGCAAACACCATGGCGTCCTTGAGCTGGCCCATCATGGTGAAATTGATGCGCGCGGCGATTTCCTGCGCCGATGCCTCGCGTTCGCTCCAATCCTTCAGACGAATGAAGCCCATGCCCGAGTTCTGGCTGCTGCCGGCGAAGCTGAAACCCGCCACATTGAACATGGAATTCACTTCAGGCTGCTGCAGCACGAACTCCTGCACCTTCTGCATGCTCTGCAAGGTCCGTTCCTGCGTGGCGCCGGGCGGAGCGTTGTACATGACCATGAGCATGCCCTGGTCCTCTTCCGGCAGGAACGAAGTGGGCAGAATCCAGAACAGCAATCCCATCAGGCCCAGCACCGCCAGGTACACCAGGCCGCCCAGGCGACGGTGCCGCGTTACACGCGCAACTCCCAAGCGATAACGCTCAGCGTTGCGGTCGAACATGCTGTTGAACCAGGTAAAGAAGCGTGCCAGCGGCCCGCGGGCCGAGACGTGCCCGCCCTTCTCGATCGGTTCGAGCATGGTGGCGCACAGCGCCGGCGTCAAAGTCAGCGCCACGATCACCGACAGGATCATGGCCGCGGCGATGGTGATGGAGAACTGGCGATAGATCGCGCCGGTGGCACCGCCGAAGAACGCCATAGGGACGAACACCGCGGTCAATACCAGCGCAATGCCGACCAGGGCGCCGGTGATCTGGTCCATGGATTTGCGGGTTGCCTCCAGCGGCGACAGCCCCTCCTCGGACATCAGGCGCTCGACGTTCTCGACCACCACGATGGCATCGTCCACCAGCAGCCCGATGGCCAGCACCATGCTGAACATGGTGAGGGTATTGATCGAATATCCCAGCAGCGACAGCACCCCGAACGTGCCCATCAACACCACCGGCACGGCGATGGCCGGAATCAGGGTGACGCGCCAGTTCTGCAGGAACAGGTACATGATCAGGATCACCAGCACCACGGCCTCGCACAGAGTCTTGACCACTTCATGGATCGAGATGCGGACGAATGGTGTGGAGTCGTAGGCGACGGTGTATTTCAGGCCCGGCGGGAAGTATTGCTGCAACTCATCAAGCTTGGCCTGCACCGCCTTGGCCACATCGAGAGCGTTGGCTCCGGTCGCCAGCAACAGGCCCATGCCCGACGCCGTCTTGCCGTTGTACTTGGTGATGGACGAGTAGTTCTCGGCGCCCAGCTCGACCCGGGCCACGTCGCGCAGGTAGACAGTCGCGCCGCCGGGGCTGGACTTGAGCACGATGTTCTCGAACTCCTCCGGCGTCCTGAGCTTGGTACGCGTAGTCACGGTTGCATTGAGCTGCTGGCCCTTCACCGCCGGCAGGTCGCCCAGCGCGCCGGCGGACACGTCGGCGTTCTGCGCCTGGATCGCTTTGCTGACGTCGGATGGCATGAGCGCGTAATGGCTCAACTTGTCGGGGTCCAGCCAGACACGCATCGAATACTGCGCACCGAACACGTTCACACTGCCGACGCCGTTGACACGGCTGATCGGATCGCGCAGAAACGACACCATGTAGTCGGAAATATCCGTGTTGGTCATGCTGCCGTCTTCCGAGATGAACGACAGGACCATGAACATGCTGCCCATGCGAGCCTTGGAGACGCTCACGCCCAGGGTCTGCACAGCAGGCGGCAGCCGCGGCAACGCCAGCGCCAGCTTGTTCTGCACCTGCACCTGCGCGGTATCCGGGTCGGTCCCGGAATCGAAGGTCAGGGTGAGCGAGGCGCTGCCGTTGGAACTGCTGCTCGACGACATGTAGAGCAGATTGTCGAGCCCGGTCATTTCCTGTTCGATGATCTGGGTGACCGAGTTCTGCACAGTCTCGGACGAGGCGCCGACATAGTTGGCCTGTATCGAGATGGCCGGCGGCGCGATGTCGGGATACTGCTCCAGCGGCAGCAGCTGGATGGAAATGATGCCCGCCAGGGTGATGATGATGGCAATCACCCAGGCAAATATCGGCCGATCGATGAAAAAGCGGGCCATGATGGCGCTCCCTTAGCCGCGGCTTTCCGCTGGGGTTGCCGCCGGTGCGGCGGACTTGCCGGACTTGTTGGCGGCTGGAGGGGTGGCGGCCGGGGGGGCAGCCTCGGGCTTGATCGCCTCGCCCTCGGCCTTGGCCGCCGCCACGTCGACCGCCTTGACCGGGGTGCCGGGCGGCACTTTCTGGCCGCCTTCGACGATCACCTTGTCGCCCGCCTTCAGTCCATCCTTCACCAGCCAGCGGTCGCCCACGGCGGCGCCGACCTGCAGCGTACGCAACTGCGCCTTGCCTTCGCCGTCGACCACCATCGCCACGGATTCGCCCTTGTTGGTGCGGGTCACCGCGCGCTGCGGCACGAGCACGGCATTCTCGTCCACCGCCATCGCCAGTACCGCCTTGACGTACATGCCCGGCAGCAGCACCTGCTTCGGATTGGGCACCACGGCTCGCAACGTGACTGTACCAGTGGAGACGTCAACTGCATTGCCCACCACTTCCAGCGTGCCCTGCTCGGCATAGGTGCTGCCATCCTCGAGCAGGATCTTCACCACCGCCTTGCCGTCCACCGCCTTCAAGGCGCCCGAGTCGAGCTGCCGCCGTAAGCGCAGCAGTTGTTCGCTGGACTGCGGCACATCCACGTAAATGGGATCCAGCTGGTTGATCTGCGCCAGCGCGGTGGCCTGGTCGGCGGTCACCAGGGCACCCGGGGTATAGGCCGAGGTGCCGATGCGGCCGGAGATCGGCGCCACCACCTTGGTATAACCCAGGTTGATCCGGGCGGTCTGCAACGAGGCCTTGGCCGCGACCACGGCCGCTTCGGCGCGACGCAGGCTGGAAATGGCGTCGTCGCTGTCCTGTTTGCTGACCGCATCCATGTCAACGAGATTGCTGTAGCGCTCCGCCTTGGGCCGCGCCGACAGCACTTCGGCCTCGGCCTGCGCCAGCGAGGCCTGCGCGTTGTCGTAGGCGGCCTGGTAGGTCGCCGGCTCGATTTCATACAGCACCTGCCCGGCCTTGACGGTGGCGCCTTCGGTGAACAGACGTTTGCGCAGGATGCCGCCGACCTGGGGCCGGACATCCGAGGACTGATACGCCACGGTGCGGCCGGGTAACTGGGTGTCAAGCGCCAGGCGCTCGCTGGTGAGGGTGAGCACGCTCACTTCGGGCGCCCCCATCTGCGGCGGAGCTTGCTGCCCTGAGCAGGCGGCCAGGGCCAGGGTGGCGGCCAACAGCAAAAGGGGCTTGGCGCGCGATGCAAGCGCGTTCGTAGGCGCGTTCATAGGGGAGGTGCCTGGCATGGAAAAACGTTTGGACTGGTTCTGGATGCTTAACAGGATGCAGGGCGAATGTGCAGGAAGTATGGAGATTGCGCGGCAGGCGCTCTGGTTCCCTTGATTTCGACCTTCTGCGAGGCGCTAATAGTTACAAATTGCAAGCCGCTTCTCAATCAACCATTCGTCCAACCGTTCGCCCATTGCGCTTATTTCGGAAGCAGTGAAAGCCAGCATCACCGCCAAGCTGTTCCTGGCCGTCCTGGCCGCCTGTGTCACCGTTCTGGCGGTGCAGGGGGTGGCCACGCGTATTGCTTTTCAGCGCGGCTTTCTCGACTACCTTAACGAGCAGAGCAGCGAACGCATGCGGGAAGTGCTGCCCCGCCTGGCGGCGGCCTATCGCAGCCATGGCGACTGGGAATTCCTGCGCAATCGGATTGACCCCTGGTTCGAGCTATTGGTTCCCAACGCGCACCTCAACGATACGCATTTGTACGATTCGGCCGCCGACCTGACCGGCGCGCTGAACCGCATGGGCCTGTTGGACGCTCAATTGCGGCTGGTCAACGGCAATCCACGCGTCGGCGGCCCGCGCGGCGATGGGGATTCGATCCGCCTGCCGGTCAACGTCGATGGCAAGGTGGTGGGTTGGCTGGCCATGGTGCCGTTCCAGCAGGCCATCCGTTCCGGCGACGTGCGCTTCCTGGAACAGCAGCGCCAGGTGCTCTGGCTGATCGGTATCGGCTGCGTGGGCGTGGTGGCGCTGCTGACGTTCCTGTTCACCCGTCGGCTGCTCGGGCGCCTGCGCGGCCTCACCCAGGCCACCCACGCGCTGGCGACGGGCAACTACGCCTCGCGCATCGAAACCGGCACGCTCGACGAAATCGGCATGCTGGCGCGGGACTTCAACCGCATGGCGCAGGCGCTCGAACACAACGAACGAGCGCGCCGCACCTTCATGGCCGACGTATCGCATGAACTGCGCACTCCGTTGGCAGTGATCCGCGCCGAGATCGAAGCCATCCAGGATGGCATCCACCCCGCCGATGCCACCTCGCTCGAAGCCATGCACAAGGAGGTCGGCCAGCTCGGCAAGCTGATCGACGACCTGCACGACCTGTCGCTCACCGATGTCGGGGCGCTGGCCTACAAGCGCTCGCCCATCGATCTGGTCACGGTGCTGCGCACCGCGCTGAGCGGCATGCGTCCCCGCTTCGATAGCGCCGGGCTACGCCTGGAGACTCGCCTGACACCCGCTCTCCTGACAATGAGCGCCGACGAACGCCGCCTGCACCAGCTGTGCGCGAACCTGCTGGAGAATTCGTTGCGCTACACCGACCGTGGCGGCCAGGTCCGGGTCACCGCGGAACGGCGTGGCTCCACCGCAAGCGTGATCATCGAGGACAGCGCACCGGACGTCGCTCACGACAAGCTCGAGCATTTGTTCGAACGCTTCTACCGTGTCGAAGGCTCACGCAATCGCGCCAGCGGCGGCAGCGGCCTGGGCCTGGCGATCTGTCGCAACATCGTCGAGGCGCACGGTGGTCGGATCCACGCCAGCCCGTCCCAGCTCGGCGGCCTGCGCATCAGCATCGAACTGGCGTTGGACACCCCATGAGTTCCGGTCCCGGTTCCTCATCTGGACATGTGCTGATCGTGGAAGACGAGCCCCGCCTCGCCGCCATCCTGGGCGATTACCTGACCGCCGCGGGCTACACGCATCACTGGGTTGCTGAGGGAACGCAGGCGGTGCCAGCCTTTCTGGCGCAACATCCCGACCTGGTGCTGCTGGACCTGATGCTGCCAGGGCGCGATGGCGTGGACATTTGCCGCGAGCTGCGCCGCAATCACGCCACCCCCATCATCATGGTCACCGCTCGCGCCGAAGAAGTCGATCGCCTGCTGGGCCTGGAAATCGGCGCCGACGACTACATCTGCAAACCTTTCAGCCCCCGTGAAGTCGTGGCACGCGTGAACGTCGTGCTACGCCGTCATCGGCATGATCCACGGCTCGACACGACGGATACGCTTTCCATCGATGAAGTCACCTGCCGTGCCAGCGTCCACGGCCACGCGGTGGATTTGACTCCGGTGGAATTTCGCCTGCTGAACATGTTGTACGGCGCCCAGGGCCGTGTATTTTCCCGTGATCAGTTGCTCGATGGACTGTACGACGATCATCGCGTGGTGGCCGATCGCACCGTGGACAGCCATCTCAAGAACCTGCGCCGCAAGCTGGTCGAAGCCGGCGGCAGCGAGGACTGGATCAAATCGATCTACGGCGTCGGCTATCGAATGGAGCTGTAGGCCGCGCCGGGGTTCTGGCGAGTAACCTTGCTGCCTTCCAAGGCGTAAGACCCCTTGCGTACGATGATGCCGTCGATCGCGGCATCATAGCCGCGCACGAACTCGACCCTGAGCGGGGTATCGTGCCAGTCCATGGCGAAATGGGTACGATCGAGCGGCACCAGGCGCTCGCCGCGCTTGCTGTCTCCCTGTCCCATGTACAACGTCGCGCCGTCGCGCCAGACACGGTAGCTGGTCACGGACTCGCCCCAACGCGTGGCGACCGGACTGTGCGTGTCGGCAATGGCGTAGACTCCGACGAACTCGTCCAGGGCGGCGGCATCGAGCGTCACGGCGGGTGCCAGCAACGTTCCGCTTCGCTCCCATCCTTCCGCAGCCGCAATCGCCCTGGCGATTTCAGGAATGAGCTGGGTGCCATTGGCGCCGTTGGTGACGATGACCGTCGCGTTGCCGGAATACGGGAAAGCCTCGAACCACGCGCGGTACGAATCATTGGCGCCGCTGTGATAGAAGCGCCGCTGCCGGCCCTCGCCGTCGAGCATCGGCCCGAGCCCGAAGCGGCTGACGCCCACCTCGGTCAACATCTGACCGGCCAGGCGGGGGCTCAGGAAAGTGTCCTTGCTGCCCCGGTACGACTCGATCAGCGCGATCAACATCCGGGCATATTCACTGGGCGTGGTCCACAGGCCCGAAGCCGCCATTTCCGGCATGGCTTCCCAACCCCGCGGCAACGCCGTCGGGCGTCCCTGCTCGTCATGGGCCTTGGCAATATTGCCGCGTTCGGCCGGTATGGGGTTCTGATAGGTGCTGCGTTGCATGCCCAGCGGCATGAACAGGTACTTCTGCGCCGCGGCCACGAAGTCCAGCCCCGACACCGATTGAATCACCAACTGCTCGACCGTGGTGCCGCCGCCTGAATAGCTTTGCCGGGTGCCGGGTGTATAGAACACGCGCACCGGTTCCGTCTTTGACGGCGGCCGCCCTTCCAGGGTGTCGATCGCAGTGGGTAATTTTTCGCCGGGCAGGAAGTCCGGAAAGCCGCTCAAGGTCAATCCCGCCGAATGCGACAGGATGCCGCGCAGGGTGACTGGCTGAATGACCGTGAACTCATTGCCAGGAACCTGCCAGCCCTTCAAATAGCCATTGACGTCGCGATCCAGATCCAGCAACCCCGCATCCACCATGCGCAAGGTGATCGACGCGGCGCCCACCTTGCTGACCGAGCCCACCGAGAACAAGGTATCGGTATCGACCTTGTCATGGGTCCCAGCCTGCTTCACCCCATAGCCCCTGGCCCACGCAAGCTTGCCATCACTCACCACGGCAATGCTCACGCCCGGCACTTTCCAGTGCGCCATGCGCTCTTCGATGGTCCAGCGGACGGGCTTTTCCCCCTCGATGGAGATCGCCGGGCGCAGTCCGGTCTCCACCTCGCGCACGCGCTGCGTCGTCGAACCGTCAGCCGCGAACGCCGGCGCTGCAAGCAGCGCGGCCACGACGGCAGCGAGCGCGAAAACACGGGACGCGGTGTGGGTACGCATAGTTGCTACGGTCACTGAAGTCCCCTCATGATGTCCAACTATTATCGAGTTCAGCAGAATCGCGGGTCGCAGCTGAGCCGGCATCCGGGGAAACACCGGAAAACACCGTTCCAGGCACCATGGCTCGGCACCGACACCGCTAGTCCGGCGCGGGCACCAGCGGCAGCAGGACGTGAGACGCGCGCAGCGAGTCGTGATACACCTCCTGTCTGGCAATCACGGGGGCACGTGAGTCCGTCATCCAGTTGGACGCATCGGTTTGCGGATTGCGCTCGAAACGGGAGAACCAGCTGGATGCAAGCTCGATACGGATACGATGTCCCGGCAGAAAGCGCACTCCCGTAGCGGTCATGTCGATCTCGAAACGGGTCGCCTTGCCGGGCTCCAGGAATACCGCCCTGTCGAAGCCCTGCCTGAATCGGGCACGCAGAATGCCGTGACAGAGAAACCGCGCCGTACCATCCGGGTGCACGTCCACCAGCCGGGCGTGCCAATCGCAATCGCGGGCCGAGGAAGCGGCATACAGCACCATGCTCACCGGCCCCACCACATCCAGGGGTTCGTTCAGGGTCTCCGAGGTGTAGCACAGCACATCCGGACGTACGCTGACTGCCCGATCGTCTACCGGCCCCTCGTGCAAATTCCACAGCACTCGCACCGGATCCAGCGGATCGGAAACGTAGCTGTCGCGAGGCTCCCGTCCCGGCTTGTGCGGTGACAACTTGCCGTCGCCGCGATGCGAGTTCGCGCCACCGGCGCTGTGCAGGTAGAACGGAGTCGGACGCATTCCGGGCAGCGGCCATTGGTCGGCCTGCCACCATTCATTGGCGCCGATCACGAATACATGGACAGGCGCATCCTGGTCGAGCCGGTTGTCGCCCGCACCGCGCAGCCAACGATCGAAGAACCGGAGAGTGTAGTTCTCCAAGGCCGTCACCGAGTTGGGCCCGAAATCCAGGCCGCTCAGGCTGCGGGAACGATTGACCCAGTGCGGCCAGGGGCCGATCACCAGGCGCTGCCCGGCACGTGCCTCGGCGGTGGCGCCATGCCGGCGCATGCCGGTGAAATTGCGCGGTGCACCTGGAAAGTTCATGTCCCACCAGCCGGTGACGTTCAATGCCGGCACCCTCATCCGCGACCAATACTGTTCATACCCGTGCGACTGCCAGTATTCGTCGTAGGTCGGGTGCGCCAGCCATTCGTGCCACCACGGACTGGCCGCTCCGATACGTTCCGCGATCCTGGCCACCGGCAAGGCCTCGAGATAGTCATGCGTCTGGGTGTAGATACCCTGCAGGCCCGGGATCTGTTCGCTGCGGCGTCCCATGGCGAACATCCATTCGGGCACGCCCATGATCATGGCGCCGCCGTAAAACGGCTCATTGAGGAACGGATGTCCTGGCGGCGATGCCGTGGGCACGATGGCTTTCAGCGCCCTGGGGGCCTCGGCTGCGGCATACCACTGCGTCTGCCCAACATAGGAGCCGCCGATCATGCCCACGTTGCCATCGCACCAGCTCTGCGCGGCCAGCCATTCGACCGTGTCGAAACCGTCGTGCCGCTCCTGGCGATACGGATCGAACTCGCCGTCGGAGTTGAACCGTCCGCGACAATCCTGGATGGCGACGATGTAGCCGCGGCGCGCCAGTTCGGGAATCAAAGTGTTCTTGCCGCGCACCGACACCTTGTTGTACGGGGTACGATCCAGAATCACCGGAAATGCCCCCTCGGCGTCGGGACGGATCAGGTCCATGGCAAGACGCACTCCGTCACGCATGGGCGTCAGCACGTCGTACTGACTGCGCAGAGTATGACGAGCCGGCGCAGTTGGACCGGATGGCAAACCACTCACGACACGAACGGCGCCCGGCTTCTCGGCGTTGCTCCCGCCAACAGTCACGCGTGCAGTACCCGCCGCAAGACCAGCAGCGATGGAGCCAGCGAGGAACGAACGCCGTTTCATGCGACGGTCTGGCTGCGCAGGTCCTTGGCAGTCCTGGTCAGCAGACGCGGCTTACTGCCCACCACCACAGTATCGTCGTGCCGGAAGCCGCCCAAATCGTATTGATAAAGTCCGGGCTCGATCGAGAAACACATGCGATCGAGCAGCGGCTCGATATTGAAGGCCATATCCACCGGATAATCATGACCTCCCAACCCCAGCCCATGGCCGGTGCGGTGATGTACCAGGTCGGCCACGCCTTCGCGCTCGAACACCGCAAGTGCCGCCTCGTCGATCGAACTGATCGGCTTGCCCGTGACGGCCGCCTCACATGCCGCTTCCTGCGCCATGCGCGCCGCCTCGAACAGTTTGATCTGGCGCTGCGTGGGTTTGCCACAGAACCAAGTCCGTTCGTTCTCGACGAACAGCCCATCGATGGAAGGATAGACGCTGACCACGAGCACGTCGCCCTTTTCGATCCTCGCGCCAGCCAGATTGCCGAAACCATAGCCATGAGGCGAAGCACTGGTGGCACCGGACACGCTCCAGCAATAGATCTGCAGGTCGGCGCCGGGGAAGCGACGTGCGGCCTCCTCGACCTTGAGCGCCGCCACGCTCATGTCGAGCTCCGACACCAGGCGGCCGGGACGGATCTGCTCCCGATATTGGTCCTGCGCCCAGTCGGCCAGCGACGCGGCGGCCTGCATCACGGCGATCTCCTCCTCGTGCTTCACCCAGCGCATGCGTTGGCATTGACGCTCGACGTTCTCCAGCCGCAAATGCGGCAACAACGGTGCAACCCTGGCAAGGCCGCCGGTATCGGTGCCGATGCGGGCGCGCGCCAGGCCGGCCCGCTCCAGCCTGGCGGCCACCAGTTCTTCCCATTGGGTGACCGAGGGCAGGCGGCCACGCACCTGCGGATGCTCGGCATAGAAATGGGCATCTTTGGCCCAGGCACGACCTGATTCCAGCATGAAGCGCCAATTGTTGGTCGACAGCTCGTTCAGGATGACGAACGGTGCGCCGTTGCGTGGAATGATGCAAACCACCGGCCGCTCGAAAAACTCCACGTCCACGTTGAAGTTGATGGCGAACTTGATGTACGCCCCGGAAGTGAACGCCAGCGCATCGAGCTGTTCGCGATCCATCAGGTCATGCATCAGCTTGGTACGATACTCGCGCGTCGCCGCACCGACGCCGACGAAGCCGCGTTCGGTGGGACCGGGCAGCCGCTGCCCCGGCGCCGCCCAACCGCGCCCAGTCATGGCATACGTGGTGGCGGCCAGCATCGCTCCCATGGCCTGGCGGCGATTGAGGCCTGGAATTCCTGGCCAGGCGGCTAAGCGGTGCGGCGTTTTTTCGCTCATCGTGCACTCCTGCGGTTCAGTTCTCTAGTTCAGGTTCGCGCGGCTGCGGCAGCGCGCTCAGGATGGCCGCGAAATGTCGGTCGATATCGAACGAAGCCGCTCCCGTGGTCCAGCCCAGGCGGACAATAACCGCTTGGCGCGAAGGAACGATGGCCACCAGTTGAGTGTTGAAGCCGTGGGCCAGATACGTGTCGGCAGGCAAATTGGGGTACTCGCGCTGCGCAGCCCCGTCGTGCGACGTACCCGCCGGATGTGGCAAGTTCAACCAGAAATGCGCTCCAAAGTAGTGACTGGCATCTGCCGGACTCGGTTGACGCACATAGTCCACCCATGCCGGGGACAGTATCTGCCGGCCATTGAGTTCGCCGCGGTTCAGGTACAACAGGCCGAAGCGTGCCCAATCCCGTGCGGTCGCGTATGCAAAGGAACTGCCGACGAATACCCCTGAGGCGTCGGGCTCCAGGATGAAGCTGCGCATGGCCGCCGGCTCCAGCAAACGGGTTCGGGCGTAGTTCAGGTAGCTGGCCAACGAACCTCCCACCTGCTGCCAGACCAGGCGCGACAACAGATTCGTGGTGCCCGATGAGTACTGCCACACTGTTCCTGGTGGATGCAGCAGCGGTTTGGCTGCCGCATAGCTCCCGGCATCTCCATTCAGGAACAGCATGCGGGTGCTGTCCGACCCAGGGTGATAAGGCTCGGCGAAGGCCAGGCCACTGGACATTTGCATGAGCTGGCCCACGGTGATCCCGGCACGGGCGTCGCCGGGCTGCCGCCATTCCGGCACAGCAGCAGGTGCGGCGAGCGACATGCGCCCGTCCGTCACCAAGGTACCCACCAAAGTGCCCAGCACGCTCTTGCTGGCCGACCAGCCCAGCAATCTGGTTTCGGCGGTAAACCCAGGAGCATAGCGCTCGGCAACGATGCGTCCGCCGTACACGACCACCATCGCGCGAGTATCGATCTCGTGGGCCGGCGTGTCCTCTTCGAATGCCCGTGTCACTGCTTGTCGCAAGGCGGGCCTATCGATACCCGGCGGCAACGCCGCCAGTTCGACTCGATCTCCCAACGGCCAGAGTTCCTCGCGCGGCTCCTGCTTCGGCGTTTCGATGCCGCTGGCCTGTTGTAACAAGCGGGCAAGACCGGTGCCGTTGGCCAGCGTGCACCCCACGCCCGGTCGGTACACCGCCGTGCGCTGCGCCAACCCGAACAAACTGGCAGTCACCGAATGTCGCGCCGGATCGAGCTGGTAGTGGACCGGCCTGACCAACGGCGACAGACGCTCGATGTCCTGGCTGATCACGCTTTGCAATGGACGCTCGGATACGAACACGCCGGAACACGCCAGCTTGGCGGCAATACCAGTAGCCGTTGGCAAGCCATAGCGCAGATAGGCGCGAGGCTGTTCGAATGCCATCAGGGCGGCCACCAACAGCAATGCCGTTACGAGCAACCATTGGAGAATTTTGCGCCAGCGCATGAACTATTCTCCACCCGATTCATGCGGGCGCGCCAGCAAGGTCACTTCGGGATAGTCGGCGGAAACGCCTTGCAGCAACGATGCGGGTTCGTCACGCAAGTATTGATCGAAGAAGGCACGTACATAAGCCGATGTCAGCTCCAGCATGCGCCGGGTCTCGATACTGCCGCTGGCGCCACTGAGCTTTGCCAGCGGCGAAAGCAATGGCGTATCGGTGAAATCCAGGTGTTCGGCCCCTGCCACCTTGATGAAGTAGCGTGGCCCCTGGTCCAGGTCCATGAACACGACGTTGCTGTCCGGACCATCGTGATTGAAGTACAGGAATGGCTGCCGGTGGGGCGGATTCTCGATGGCCACATCGCCGAAACCATCGAGGTTGATACCGGCACGGCACCTCGAATCGAGCGCACAGGTGCGCGCAGCGGCCACTCCGCCGAAGGACATGCCAAGCACGCCCAGGCGCTGTAATTGGAGATGTCCCGCGAACGGGCTGGGCACCTCGCCCGCTTGCAGCCGTTCGATCTGATCGAGGACGAAGCGCTGGTCCCGCGACCAGGCTTCGTAGCGTTCTCGGCGCATCCGCGCTTCCTGTGGCCGTTCCTGGATGGTACGGCGGCTCAATTCGAGCAACGCCCCAGGATCGAGACTATCGCGCAAGCGAGCTTCGGCACTGGCCAGCTCCGGGGACGGCGGCGGGTCGTTGACCTCATAAGCCGTGGTGTCGAACAAGGCAACCCGGCCATCGGGATAGACCGTGGCCAGCCCATCGTAGGCATGATTGATGGAGAACACCACATATCCGTGACTGGCCAGTGCCTCCATCAGCACCGTGTTCTGTGCGGCGTGGCCGAGAGACAGACCGTGCGAGAACACCAGCACGGGATAACTCTGCCCATCTTGCGACAAGGGCGCGTCCCGCAAGGAATGAGTCGAAACCAGTTCGAGGTGCTCCAGGAAATAGCCATACGGCCAATGCCCGCGGTTGATGGCCTCACCAATCGCCTTGGCGTTCTCCAGATAGACGGCGCGCGACTGTGTCCCACTCTCTGTAGCCGGATACCACACTCGTACCATCAATTCGCGGGGCCCGGTCGAGCTTCCCGCATGTGTTTCCCGGCGAGTCGTATCGACCCAGTGGAATACACGGGTGCCTATGGCCGAACTCCCGTCCGGACGCGGCAGCTCGAACAGTGGGAAGCACCAGGACGCCAGCACCGACGATCCCAGCAATAGACCCGCGGCCACCGACAGCACCAGCCTGAGCCTGGTCCCCAAGCGCTCGTGTGCCTCCAGCCAACGCCGCACGAGCGGCCGGCACGTCACAACTGTAAACACGAGTGTCGCGCCGAGAACCCAGTACGCGGGCCACATCTGCCAGCGCGGGCGCTCGACGACATAGTGAGCCACACAGGCCACGCTGGCCGCTGTAAGCAACACGCCGAACCAGGTGCGCCAGCGGCGGGCCGGCACCAGGACACACACCAGCATCGCCATGAGCAGGACCACAGTCAGCGTGTCATAAGTCTCCATGCCTCAGAACCTGGTTCTCACCCCCAAGGTGACGAATTGGCCGACATAGTCCGCGTAGGCGTAGTCACTGGGCAGGCCGGTGGTACGAATGGCGGCGTAGAACGGCACCTGTTCATCGAACAGATTGTCGACGTTCAGCCAGAACACCGTATTGTCCAGCAAGCCAGACCCTCCGCCGGCGGTGCGCTTGCCGAAGTCGTAGGTAATGGTCAGGTCGGCGGTGGTATAGGCCGCTACAGTGGCAAACTGGTAGAAGCTGTTCTTCACATTGCCGAAGTAATTACCGGTCAAGGTGAGATTCCAAGGGCCGATTTCATTGCTGGCGACCAGGCTGGAGCGGAACCTCGGGATGGCACCGAACGCGGTGGTCAGACCCAGGCCGCTCTGCTTGCCGGTGCCGTCGCGGTCGTCGTACTCGAACTTGGTGGTATAGGTATTGAACGATGCCAGATTCAGGCGTCCGAACCCCGTGTCCATGCCATACGCCAGACTCAGATCGATGCCCGCCACGTTGCGGGTCGCGGCGTTCACCACACGGTTGGTCACCGTGGTGATACGGCCGACGGATTCGCCCGGCAGCGCCACCGGACTGCGGACCACCGAGCCCGGCGCATCGCCATCGATCACCGCCTGCGCCAGCGGATAAATGAAGGCATCCTTCTGATCCAGCTTCCATACGTCGGCGGTCAAACTGAACCCCGGCAGGAAGTCCGGCTTCACGATGACGCCGAAATTGAAATACTTGCCGGTGGTCGGCTGCAGGCCGGGATTACCGCCGGAAATCACCGTCATGTCATAGCGTAGCGGATCGCCATTGACATCGCGGATCAGAGGATCGGCGTTGGTAAGCAGGTTGGAATCGCCGGTGGGCAAGGTGTCGAACAAGTCAGGCGCGTAGAAGCTCTCGCTGTAGGAGCCACGAAACACCAACGCGTGACTCTCCAGCGGCTCCCAGCGCAGGGTCGCACGCTTCACGGTGGCATCGCCAAAGTCGCTGAATTTCTCATGCCGGGCCGCCAGACTCACCTCCAAAGCCCGCACGCCGGGCAGATTGCTCGCATCGCTCGCCAGCGGCAGATGCAGTTCGGCGAAATACGCGTCCACGTCCCGTTGTGCACGCTGCCCCACATCGTTCAAGAATGGCAACGAAATCGAATCACCGAAGCGGCTGAGCGCCTCGTCCAGCGCCACTTCGAAACCCTGGGTACGCAGTTCGAACCCCACCGCCACACCGACCGGCCCAGCAGGCAGATCGAACGGTTGCAAGGTCGCAAGACCGGAGACGGAGCGCACGAAGTCACGGAACTCCCGCTGGAAAGTTGCCCGCGCCGGAGCCAACTGATCGGCCGTTACCGCGGCGTTGCCGAACAGATTCAGGGCTCCGGCATCGCTGCGTGCCAATTGATCGATGATGGCGGCCCGGCTCAAGCCATCATGCTTCTGTACATCGTCGGTCTCATAGGTGCTGTAGGCCAGGCTGTAGTCGACCGGCCCGAGCGTGCCACGTATTCCCGCGATAAACATGCTGGTCTCGATATCCGAACGCAACGTTTCCAGCGGCCGTTCGCGCCGCCCCGGAGCTGTTCCGTAGTCCAGCAGGTAGCGCACGTGCACGTCCTGGCCGAACGGGTTCCAGTGGTTGCCGGCGGGCACATCGAGGTCCAGATAGGTGCCGCGGTGATCCGCATAGGTGACCGCGCTGGACTTATAGAGAAACTCCGAGAACAGCTCGGCCTTGCCGTCGAACAGGCTGTACTTGCCACTGGCGAACAGCGTGGCCACTTCCTTGTCGTTCTGCAGATTGTTGGGACGGCGCTTCTCGATACGCTGGTCGTATGCCGGCACATAGTCCGCCGGCGCAGCGCCGGTCTGGCCCGCACCGAATGACGGCCCCAACATCAACTTGGTGCCATCCTCCAAGGTCACCAGGCCAGGGTTGTTGCGCGCCACGCGCATATCGGGACCGCCCCACGGACGCTGGTCATCGCTGCGGCCAAGGTCGTGCTCCAGGCTGGAAATCGCCCGCTGCCGCTCGTACTGACCGGACAGCATCAAGCTGCCGCGCTCGCCCTTGACACCGCTGAGGAACGCGGCATTACCGCGAGTGCCGTCGTTATAGTGCGTACTGGTGCCATAGTCGCCGGAGAACTCAAACCCTTGGTAGTCTTCACGCAGTATCACGTTGACCACCCCCGCCAGGGCATCGGAGCCGTAAACCGCCGAAGCCCCATCCTTGAGAATCTCGATACGCTCCACCGCCGCGAACGGCACGAGATTGAGATTGTTCTTGGCGACACGCCGCCCGTTGATCAGCACGAGAGTGTACTGTGCCCCCAGGCCACGCAGGTTGACCTGCTTGGTGTCCTGTGCACCCGAGCGCGTATCGTTGTCCGCCAGGCCGCTCAGCTCCGGCTGGCTGCGCAAGGCTTCGTATACGGTAGCGGCGCCGCTGTTGCGAATCTGTTCGATCGAGATAACCTCGACGGGCGCCGCGCCTTCCTCGGCAGCGGTGTTGCTGCTCAACATCGAACCGGTGACCACGATCTCCTCGACCATACCCTGCTGTCCGCCCGGCTCTTGCGCCGACGAGACGTTGCACAGCAGAGCCAGACTCGAACCCGCGAGCAGACATCGTATCGATGTAGCCATACTTCCCCCTTTGGATTATTCGTTGTTCGGCCGAATGGATCAGCCGCCCCAGATCTGAGAAAAAACCCTGAGAAAATTTCTGCCAAGCACGCCTTGCGCCTCCTGCTCGGAAAAGCCGCGGGCCCGCAAAGCGGGAGCGATGCTGCCGGCATCACCGTGCCCAGCAATGCCGGCGGGAAATACCCAAGGTGGCTTGGGGACGTAACGCTCGTCATAACCGAAGTACACATAGTCGTCCTCGTCCTCTTCGACGAAATCGAAGCCGAGGCCGACGTGATGCACACCGACCAGACCGGCGATGTGCACGACGTGATCGATCAACATATCCAACGTGGCGGGTCGGTCCCGAGTCAGGAAGAACGGCACGGCACAGACGCCGATCACACCCCCGGAAGCCGCTACGGCACGGATCACTTCATCGGTCACGTTGCGCGGCGTGTCGAACAGCGCACGTGCATTGGCATGCGAGACGATGATCGGGCGAGTAGCTACCCGTGCCGCTTCCAGCGCCGTGACGGTTCCCGCATGCGCCAGGTCCACGACGATGGACAGCTCCTCCATACGTTCGATCGCCTTGCGGCCAAACTTGCTCAGGCCCGCGTCGGTCGACTCGAAGCAGCCATCGCCAAGCCGGTTGCGCGCGTTGTAGGTCACCTGCATCACCCGCAGGCCGCTGGCATGGAACACGTTGAGCAGGTCGATCTGGTCCTCGATCGGTTCGGCCCCCTGGAAATGCATCACCACGGCCAGTTCACCCGCCGCCTTGGCCGCCAAGATATCGGCAACCGTGCGCGCGATGCGCACTCCGTGCCGGCGAGCGCGCTCGATCTCGAGCCAACCCGCGATCGCTTGCATGCTGGCGCGAAAATTCTCGATAGAGGCCACGGTAGCGAGCACCGCGTCGACTCCGCCGCGTTGCAGTTCCGGCAAATGTCTGGCCAGGTGGCGCGGCTGCAGCATGGGCGCAGTGGCGTCGAGCAGGACCGTCGGCGCCGAATTGTGTCGAGTGAGTGCCAAGCCGGATCTGCTCCGCTGCAGGTTTGAGTCGTCGATCTGGTGGCTAAGTTAAAAAGATGCAGTGATGCCGTCCAATGTTAAGTTCTCATTGCCTGATACTTGGTAAGCATCACTCAGGATGCTAACTTCCCGTCCATGAGCAACATCGAAATGCGGCACTTGCGCGCCTTCATAGCCGTGGCTGAGGAACTGAACTATCGCCGGGCGGCCAAGCGTCTGCATGTGGCCCAGCCCGCACTCAGCCGCACCATCCAGCAGCTCGAATCCGAATTGGGCGCAACCGTGCTGGAGCGCAGTACCACTGCGGTGCGGCTGAGCGAAATCGGAGAGTTCTTCCTCGAACAGGCGCGGACCATCGTGGGCTCGCTGCAGGCGGCCCACCGCACCGTGCATCAAATGACGCTCGGGCAACGAGGTCAACTGGTGGTCGGCTTCAACGACTTCACCATCTCTGAATTCCTGCCGCCCATTGTGCAGCGTTTCCGCAGCAGCTTCCCGCAAGTGGGCATCGACCTGGTGGATCAGACCAGCCCGCGCATGCTGCAAGCGCTGCAGGAGAATCGAATGGACATCGCCTTCCTGTCCGGCATAGCCGCGCCACCCGAATTGGACAATCTGGTGCTGCGGGAGGAAAGGTTCGTGGTCATCTTCCCGGTGGGCCATCCACTGGCGCGCCGCAGGCAGCTCCATTTGAAAGATCTCGCCGACCAGCCGTTCGTCATGGGGGTGCCGGACTGGAGCGTGTTCCTGAACGCCGTGGACCGCTACTGTGAAAACGCCGGTTTCCGACCACAAGTAGTCCAGACCGCGGTCCACAGCAATGGCATCCTGAACCTGGTTGCCGCCGGCCTCGGCATCACCATTTACGTCGATCGCGATTGGCTGCGACATCGCAGCGACGTGGTGGTACGCCCTCTGCCCAAGCCGCGCAATAAATTCCGCACCCTGGCCGTCTGGCGTGGCAACGGACGCTCGGCCGCGCTCAGCAATTTCATCACGGTAATGCGTGAGGTCATGCGCGATAACCGCCACCCCGGGTGATGCCCGCTGCGCATCACCTGATGAGACGCATCTATTGGACAAGGAGTCAGGGCGTACCGTAGCGTTTCGCCGCATCATGACCAGCGGGGAATCCACTTCAATCGACGATCCCGGAACCGTGGCGCTGCCCGATAGCGGCCCTGCCGGCGAACGCCGGCCGCGCTGGAAACACAGATATTCGGTACTCGGTATTCTGTCGGCCGCCTATCTGCTGTGCTACGCGGCGCGCATGATGATGGCCAGCGCGGCTCCATTCATCGCGGCCGAGCTGCACCTTTCACCGTTGCAAGTCGGCGCGGTACTCAGCGCGTTCTTCCTCGGCTACTCCTTGATGCAGATCCCGGGCGGACTGCTGGTCGACAAGTTCGGTCCACGCCGGATGCTGACCATCGCCATCGCCGGCTGGTCCGTTTTCACCGCCGTTACCGGCTTGATCGGTTCGCTGTCCGGGTTGCTGTTGATGCGAGTCTTGTTCGGCGCCAGCGAAGGTGCGTTCCCCTCATCCGCCTCCAAGGCATTGGCCGCTTGGTTTCCACAGCGCGAAGTAGGCAGGGCAAACGGCATCATGCTTGCCGCGACGCAACTCGGAGCCTCCGTGGCTCCCTCCTTCGTGGCCGTACTCGTGCTGACCTGGGGCTGGCGCTCGGCGTTTTACTGTCTGCTGCTGCCAGGGCTGCTGCTCGCAGGGCTAATCAGGACCTGGGTGAAGGATTCACCCACGCAAAGCCACCGCATGTCAGCGCGGGAGCTGGCCGAATACGACCAGGAAGGCATGAGCAGTCCGAGGGAGAGTTTCACCGGCTTTCGAGCACTGAGTTCGCCGCTGCGAACGCCGGCAGTCTGGTGGTGCTTCGTAGCCGCCTTCTTCAGCAATCTGGCCACCTGGGGCCTGATGAACTGGCTTCCGACTTATCTCCTGCAGGCGCGTGGTTTCAGCGCGACGGAAATGGGATTATTCGCCGCGCTGCCTTCGCTGGCAGGCGCTGTCGGCTATGCCTTGGGCGGACAGATTTCGGACCGCTGGTTCGCCCGCAGACGGCAGATTCCAGTATCCATCGGGCTGATCCTGAGCGCCGGCTTCACCTACCTGGCCGCCACTTCGTCCTCCGGTGAGGCCAGTGTGGCCCATCTCGGCGCAGCCTTTTTCTTTCTGCTCAGCGCCGATCTGGGCATATGTACGCTGCCGATGGTCATCGTACCGCGGCACTCCATCGGCAGCGCCTTCGGTATCGTGAACACCGCGGCGCAATTGGCCGGCTTTCTATCGCCGCTGCTGACCGGCTACGTTTTGAACCTGACCGGCAATGATTTTCCGCTGGTGTTCCAGGGATTCGTCGCCTGTCTGCTGCTCGCCGCGGCGGCTGCGAGCCGGATCACTTGCCTGGAAAACCCCCGCCCTGCCGATTGAGCGCTCAGCGCGAATCCCCCCACCCCAGTTGCGCAGCCAAGCGCCGCAACGCCACTTTGTCCACCTTGCCCACCGGCAGCAGCGGCAATTGCGGCTGCAACACGAAGCGCTTGGGAATCTTGTAGTTCGCCAGGCGCTGCTGGCACCACTGCGTCAGGTCCTGTTCGGTGACCGGCGAGCGCGTCACCACGAAAGCCATGCCCGCTTCCTGCCACAAAGGATGCGCGACAGCGACCACTGCCACCACGGCAACCGCGGGGTGCGCCTGCAACGCGGCCTCTATTTCAAGCGGGTATACGTTGTAGCCGCCCGACTTGAACATTTCCTTGATCCGGCCGGCGATCTGCAACCGGCCGTCGACACGACGCAGCGCCAGGTCCCCGGTCTTGAAATACCCTTCTGGCGAGAACACATCGTCCCCGTTGGGCCGGCCCCAATAGCCGACCAGGTTGTTGTCCGAGCGCACCCAGATTTCCCCCACCTCGCCCACCGCGGCCTCGCCGCCATCAGCTTGCACCAGACGCACCTCGGCGCCAGGGAACGGGCGGCCCACTGTATGGGCCAGTAACTCGAAGTCGCGCGTCGGCTCCAGCGCCGTGATTGCGCTGGTGGTCTCGGTCATGCCGTAGTTGGTGGCGAGCGGCAAGCCGAACGTCAGCAGTTTTTCCAGCACCGGCGCCGGCAGCGTGGCCCCTTCCCAGACAATGAGCTGCAGCGCCGAAAGATCGAATCGTTCGAACTGCGGCAGTGCCAACTGCATCTGGAACACGCTGGGCACGGAGGCCCAGAGCGAGGCGCATTCACGCTCCATCAGCTCCAGGCAAGCCAGGGGATCGAACTGTTCGAGAAACAGCAGGCAGCCGCCCGCGGTCAGGCAGGGGGTGCTCACGTCGACCACGCAGCCCAGATGATTGATCGGGAAATAATTGACCACGCGCAGCGGCTCGACCGGCCACAATGCGTTCTGGCCCAGGCTGAAATTCACGATGCCCCGATGATGCAGCACCGCGCCCTTGGGCCGCCCGGTGGAACCCGAGGTGTACACGATCAAGCACGGATCGCGATGTCCGCACGCCTGCCGCGCAGCCTCCAATGTCGCGTCGGATACGCTGCTGCCCCGCCGCAGGAATGACGCCATCGTCTGCATGCCCGGTTCCGGCTGCTCGCCCTCGAATACCACCACTTCGCGCAGCGCAGCGCAGGCATCGCTCAAAGCTCGTATCTCATTCCCGTAGTCCCGTCCGTCGATCCGCGTGCGGGTCAGCAGCAAGCACGGCTCGCAATCGCAGACGATGTGCCGCAGTTCCTCGCTACGATGCTTGGGATGTAAACCCACCCAGATGCCGCCGATCGAAGCGGTGGCCAGGAACGCGATGAAATAGTCCGGATGGGGCGTCTGCAACGTGGCCACCCGATCGCCCTTGCGCACACCGGCAGCCAGCAGGGCGCGCGCCAGCTCATCCACCGCCCCGGACAACTCCTCATAGGTCCACGAACGGCCCGCCACGGTCATCGCCTGCGACTCGGCGGCACGCGCGGCGTGGTAGGCAGCGTAATCGCTGATACGGGGCAGAGTCGGAATGCGCGTCATCGGGTTACGCCAGCGGCCGTCGGGCCGGTGACTTCAGCACAGCATTTAACTAAAAGCAACGTCAGTATCAGTTTCTGGTACGGCGACCCGATGGGTACAGCTGGGGGTGCGGCTGTGGACGCGGCTGGCTCATTCCCGGCTGCCGACGATGGTGGCGGCCGCGAGGTCGGCGGTGACGTTGCCGAGGGTGCGGAACAGGTCGGGGATGACCTCCACCGCCACCAGCAGGGTGAGCAACTGGATGGGCACGCCCATGGCCATGGAAATGGGCACCGTGGTGGTGAAGAACGTCAGTGCGCTCGGCAGGCCGACCACCGCGAGACTGGTGACGACCGCGACGGCCCAGCCGACGATCAACTGGCTCATCCCGATCTCGACGCCATAGACGTGGGCGACGAACAGCACGATGGCGAGATTGACCGCGGGGCTGGTCATCCTGAACACCGACACCGCCAGCGGCAGCACGATGCCGGATACCCGCGGCGACAGGCCCAGCGAAACATTTGCCGCGGTCAGCATCGCCGGCAGCGAGACCAGCGAAGACTGGGTGCTGAAACCCACCGCCTGGGCGGGTACGGCCGCGCGCGCAAACTTGACCACCGACATTTTGCTGAACAGCGCCACCACCAGATAGGCCGCCAATGTAATCAGAGCGCCGATGCCACACATCATGATCACGTACTGGGTGATCCCCCCCGCCGCCGCCACGCCGCCCTGCAGGCCCACGTTGATGGCGAGCGCGAAGACGCCGAGCGGAGCGACCCACAGCACCCATTTGACGATGGTCAGCATGGTCTCGGCCACGGCCTGGAAAAAGCCCAGCAAGGGCGCCCGGGTCTCCGTCTTGAGCGTGGCCGCCGCCAGACCGAAAAACAGCGCGAACACCACCAACGGCAGAATGGCGCCCTCCGCCGCCGCCTTGAACGGATTGGTGGGAATGATGTTCTTGAACCAGTCTCCCAGGGCCGCTGCCGCCGGCGGTTGCGCGGCAGCCCCCACACCGGCCCGCAATGCCGCCGAGGCATCCGGGTCGACCGGCCAAAGTGTCAACGCCAAAGGCATGACCACGGCTGAAATCAGGGCCGCCAGACCGAGCAACGCCAGGAACAGGAATAAAGTGCGTGCCGCGAGCCTGCCGTTGCTGGCGGTATCGCTCGCCGAGGCCACGCCGGTGATGAGCAGGGCGATCACCAGTGGAATCACGGTCATCTGCAGCGCGCTCAGCCACAACTCACCCACCGGGCGAATCATCTGAGCCACGTCCTGCAGCGCGGGGCCGCCGAAGGATCCAATCAGGGCGCCCACGACAATGCCCGCCGCCAGGCCGGCAATCACCAGAATGCTTTGGGACGAGGCGCTCATGACACCTCGAATTAAATCACAGCCGCCATTCCCATTGCGCGCCCAGCCAGAACGTCCGGTCGGGCCCCGGTTCGTAGAAACGGCCGTTGCCTTCGTTGACGATGATCGAACCGATATAGGTGCGATCCAGCACGTTCTCCAGCCGCGCGAAGCTGCGCAGATTACCCGCACCGAAACTCCACTCGCGGGCCGCCTCCAGATGCATGAGCGCGTAACCCGGAGCAGTCTCGGTACCTATGTCGTTCACCACCAGGTTGCTGGCACCGACCCCTTCCAACGCTGCGCTCCAATGTTCGCCCTGCCATTGCAGGCGCGCGAAAGCCTGATGACGCGCCACGCCCGAGATTCGCGACCCCGAGGGCACCAGTACATTCGGGGTGATGCAACCAGTGCCGGCGCATACCAGGTAATCGCTGCGGAAGGTGGCATCGAGCAAGGTGTAGGCAAGCTGCAGCTGCCATTGCGCCGTCAGCGGCAACGCCGCGGAAGCTTCGAATCCCTGACGCCGTGCCTGCCCAACGTTGCGATAGCTGCTGCGCCCGCCCACATTGCGCACCACCGCCAGTTCATCGTTCATGTCGGCGCGAAACAGCGCCGCATTCAGCATCAAGCCTCTCGGGCCGTGCCACTTGGCGCCCAGTTCATAGCTGTGGCTGCTGGCCGGCTTCAGGCCGAACGCCAGCCCGGCGCCGCCATCCGCCCGGTAGCCGAGTTCGTTGAAGGTGGGAGTCTCGAAGCCACGGCCGACCGAGGCATAGAGGCGCAACTGCTCGTTGGGACTGAACATGATGCCCCCGACCGGCGTGGTCGCGCTGTAGTCAACGCTGCCGCTGTCGTCGGGATTGCTGGCGGTGATGTAATGGTCGCGCGAACGGAAGTCGACCTCGCTATGACGCACCCCCGCCAACAAGGACCAGCGCTGCGACAACCGCCACCACGCCTGCGCGAACTGATCGAAGTTGCGCACCCGGGTGGCCTCATCGCGGCGCAATCGCCCCAGCACGCCAAGCGTATCGCCGACATGGTTCTCATAGCCGCGCCGCTGTTGTTGCTGCTGATCGAAATTGCCGCCGAGCGTGAACTCCAGCGCCCGGCCCAGCCATTGGCCCCGCCACGACCAGCGCAGATCGACACCGCCGTAGTCACCGTCCAGATCCACGACCCCGCCGGAGTGGAGCGGATTGTTCTGAACCGCCGCCGGAATGGGCAGGAACTGGCGAACCTCGCGTTGGCCCGCATACCCCATGGCACGCAGGGTATGGGCGTCGCCCAGCGATTGTTCGTAGACCAAGCCGGCCTGGGCCTGGCGCACCGATTTGCGTGTATTGAACAAGGTGGCCACGCTGGTGGCCTGGCGTGGATCGCTTTGATACTGCGCGCGGGTCAGTCCCAGCGGGTCCTGCGCTTCGGGCTGATCGAGGTAGTTCACCACCAGATCGATCCGGCGCGTGGCATCCGGCTCCAGCCGCAGTTTCAGATTGACCGAATCGCGGCGCGCGGCGCTGTGATCTCGATAGCCGTCGGTCTCGAACCTGGACAGAGTCAGGTTGTACCCCAGACCATCGGCTCTGCCGAACATCGCGGCCGCTCCCAGCAACTGCGCCGCCAGCGAATACCGGTCCTGGCTGCCGAACGAGGCGCGCACACTGGACAGATCTCCGGGTTCGCCATTCTTGCTCCACAGCTGCACCACGCCGCCGGACGAGTTACCGTACAGCGCCGAGAACGGCCCGCGCATGACCTCGATGCGATCGCCCGCCACCAGGTTGAAATGCGACAACTGTCCCTGCCCATCCGGCATGGAGGCGGGAATGCCATCGGCAAACAATCGCACGCCGCGCACACCAAACGTCGAACGCGCACCGAAGCCGCGAATGGATAGCTGCGTGTCCTGCGCATAGTTTTGACGGTCCTGCGCGGACAAGCCAGGGATGCCCACCAGAGCCTCGGACATGCTGACGCCGGGCCGGTTGGCACCATGCAGCGAGATGGTGTCCACCGAAGCCGGGACATCGAAGTTCGCCACTCCCTGCAGGCGCGTGGCGCGCACCTCGACCTTGTCAATCTCAGGCGCCGCCTGGACTCCCGTCGCCGCCAGCAGCAGCACCGCCGCCGACCATGTACTTGCATCTCGCACTGAACCGCTCCGCCGGCGCCCATCGCCTTGCCGAAGGCGGGCACGGTAAACACTGTGTCGGTTGGACGCAAGTTGACTTATAAGTCAATAATCAATAGCATAAGTTGATGCTAAAGTCATCCTCCCAGTTGCCGGTAGTGATAGCCGAGCTTACCAGCCAAGCTCGGGCACGCGGCCTCACGGATGCAGCGTGGGCCTCAAAAGCTGGGCTCCGCAAGGAAACCCTGTCGCGCCTGCGCCGGCGCAGCAGTTGTGATTTCGATACCCTGACTGCTCTGGCCGCGGTCGTGGATGCCAGGCTGGGAATTCTAAGCACTCGTGTTCCCAATTCCACGCCGGATGGTCACTTTGTCAGCGAAATTGATCGCGACTACGAAGAGCAGCTAGTAAAGCTAGCCGCCTCACGAAGTCTGCAGATCGAGCGATGGGCAAGCCTCGGCCCGCGCTTTTTCATGGCAGGGCTCGCAGTCATGCTCGCCAATGTGCGAGAACTTGATCGTAATGGCTTACTCGAGCTGGCAGAAAGACTTCATCCTGGCGCGAGCGAAGCCGAGGTGTTCGCCCGTTGGCTGGTCTCCAGCCCGGTACGACCTTCCCGTTTCCTCCCCATGGTGGATGTGCGGCTACAACATGCAGCCTAGCCCCCACGCGAGCCACACATTCATCGCTGCCTTTAGCGAGATTGTCCAGCGGATTGCAAGCACGCTCGACAACGTCCCAAAACGGATCTTGCCTATCAACATGTATGTTGCCGGTGGTGCTGCCTTACACTTCTATACTGGCGAACGCGTGACGCGCGACATCGATGCGTCCTTCTCCCGGCGCATCGCGCTGCCAGCAGATCTCGAAATCTCTTATCGAGACGAGGATGGACCTCATTTGCTGTATTTCGATCGCCAATACAACGACACCTTGGGGTTGCTACATGAAGATGCGTATGACGACTCCCAGTCACTGTCGTTGCCCGAAGTCGATGCCGGAATCATTGATGTTCGCTTGCTCACGCCGCTGGACCTGGCCATCAGCAAGATCGGAATATTCGCCAGCCAGGATCGCGACGACATCGCGACTCTTGCACGGCTGCACCTGATCAATGAAAAGGGCCTCAGAACACGTGCGACAGAGGCTGCAATAGCCTACGTAGGGGACGTTGCCCGCTTGGAGGGATCCATAAACCTAGCGTGCCGCCTAGTCGCAGATGTTGCTCGCAAGGAAAAATCGCTCAAGAAATAGCGCTTATCGACCTATCCCTCCGGCGGCGAGAACTCGTCGAACCAAGCGAACACCCGCTGCCACATGTCCTTGATGTTGGCGGGGCTGGACAGAACATGCCCTTCGCCCCAATACCGCACGAATTGGGCACGCTTGCCCTGGCGATACAGCGACATGAAGAACTCCTCACCCTGTTGCAGCGCCACGTAGTCCATGTCGCCCTGAATGATCATCAACGGCGTCTGCACGCGATCCACGAAGAACACCGGGCTGTTACGGATATACCTGCCGAGGTCCCGCCACGGCGGTCCCCCCATACGTACCTGAGCGGACTCCATCAGCGCGGCCTGGAACAGATGTTCCTGCGGGTGATCCGTGTAACGCACTCGCGCATCGAATTGCCCATACAGGCTGATCAGGTTCGACAACCCGGCCAGCGACACGGCGGCTTTGAAACGCTGCGTCTGGGTGACCAGGCCATAGGTGGAGAATCCGCCGAAGCTCTGTCCCATCAGGAACAGCCGCTGGGGATCGGCGATGCCCAGCTCCACCACCTTGTCCACCGCCGGCAACACGCCGTTCGGCAGCTCCAACATGGGATCGTCGGTCTTGCCTTCACGCTTGAGCGGCATGCTCGGCATCAGCACCACGTAACCGTTGGCCGCCGGAATCTGCATGCTGAGCGAACCCAGCTGGCCAATGCTCTGATAGCTGGGCGGCACCGGCCCCGCCACCGATCCGGCATAGACCCAGGTCAGCAACGGATAACGTTTTCCCGGCTGGTAGCCCACCGGTAGGATCAGCCACGCCTTGAGCGGCTCGCCGTTCAAGGACACATACTCGATCGGCTTGAACTCCCCTTCGGCCACACTGCGCAGGAAGGTATTGGCCGCCATCAGCTCATCCACGCCGTCGCCGGACGCATCGGTTCCTGACGATGCCTGGCGCCAGATGAATGCGCCATCACGATCGGCGGCCGAGTAAATCGCCGCGCCGCTACGCGGCTCGAATGCCACCAACGCGGCATTGGCTGCCGGTTTGCGCAGCGAGGCGGTCCGCCCCGATGCGAGATCGAGACGGAAGTATTCCCTGAGCGCGGCGTTACGCACCGCGAAAACCGCTTGCGAATATGTCGCGCCGGGCTGAGGCCATTCGTCGGTACCCCAGTTGGTGATCACCGGCCAGGCGATCTCCGCCACTGGCGCCTGGACCTGTGCGGTCAGATTCTGCGGTGGAGCCTTGGCGGACAGCCGCCAGATCTCGCCTGCGGCCAAGCCGAAGAACGCCGCTCGCCCTTCCTGCGGCCACAACCTTTCCGGCACCGCTTTCATCTGCGCGGAAAGATTGCGAGGCGCCCCCCCGGCACGTGGAATCAGCCACCAATCACGCCGGCTATCGACCGCCGGCTTGACATCGCCCTGCCGCTGCGCCGCAAGCACCATCAAGTCGCCGGCGGATGTCCACTCCAACTGCGGCGACAAACGGACTGCCGGCGACGCATCCAGATCCCGCAGCGGCACTTTGCTGAGCCGGCCGTTACTCACTTCCAACCGGTACAACTCGGGCGCCGCATCGTGCGAACCGTCGAAGCTCAGAAAGGCCAACTGCGTTCCGTCCGGCGACCAGCGCAACGAGTCCGTCAACACATCGGCGGGCAAAGCGGCCTCGGTGTCCACCGCGGAACCGTCGAGCCGGTGCACCTCGACAGTGAATGTCCCGGAGGTCCCGAACGGCAATGCTTGATCGGCCTTGGGCGTGTACACACCGACCTGCCGCAGGAACGCCACGTGCTTGCCGGTTGGCGACAAACGCCAGCCCTGTGTCGAACTCGCCGCAACCACCCGGCTGGAACCGTCGGTAACATCGATCAGCAGCAGCTCTCCCTGAGGGCGTTGCGACAAATCGGGCACGACCCCGCTGTTCAGGACACTCGCCGTGACCTCCGCCCCCTTGCGAACCTTCGGCCAGGCGGCACTGGCGATTGCCGGAGTCTGGATTTCCAGCCGCATGCCTTGCGGCTGTTCACCAACCGGTAGCACAGGACACAGCACATGTCGTTCGTCCACCCAGAGAGCCGGACGCACATGCACCTCGGACAAATCGACACCTCGTGTGGTCAGCTGACGCAGTTGGCCAGTCGCCCGCTCCCAGCCCCATAAGGTCACGTTGTCACCCGTCTTGGTCGACAGCATGGTCAGCCATCGGCCATCGGGCGACCACTGCGGCGCCCACCAGCCTGCCCCGTCGCTTTCTCCATGAGTCAGATTGACGGGCGCTTGGCCAGGTGCGGCTTGCAACCATACGTCCGCGCCAGCATTGCCCCACAAGAACTCCAGCTTGTGATCACGCAGAGTCTTGCTGGCTCTCACACGCGTGAACGCCAGTGATTGGCCATCCGGCGCGAAACTGTAAGGCCCCCCGTAATAGCGACCGACACTCTCCAGTTCGAATAGATCCTGGATCTGCAACGGTCGTTGCTCGGACGCCGCCGCTCGGGTCAGGATCGGAACAGTGAGCGCCGCAGCCAGACAAAAAGTCACTGCCGCAATTCGTATTGCTTTCGACATGGTTGTTCCCCCGCAAACGGATCGGCGATCAGAACGTCTGGCTGACGCTCAGGTAATATGTCGCCTTGCGTGGCGACGTCAGCGTGTTGTCGTAGCCGAAATTCCCGACATAGAAAAACGGCGCGTAAAAGAACGGCGGGTCGCGATTGAACACGTTGTTGATTCCCGCCGTCACCCGCATTCCCCAAGGCGCGCTGTAGGAACCCTGTACATCGAACTCCTCGATGGCACCGATCTTTCTTGGCGGGTTGAACACCCCGTACCCGCTCACTGAATAACTGTCCACGTAACGGAACGTGACACCGACATCGACATGGCCACGCGACAGGAACAACGACGAATTGCCCTGCCAGCGCTTCGGATACATATAGTCGCCCAGCTTGTCCTGCGCCGCGATGCCCGGAGCCACGGTTTCGTCGAACTCTAGCGTGTGCGTGCCGACCAAGCTGTAATTGAACTTGCCGAAGCGAGTATCCCAGGCATAGTTCACACCGAAATCGATCCCCGACACCGTAGTGGTGGCCAGATTCACATAGCCAAGCGACATGCTGGTGATTTCGCCGGCCCAACCCTTGGCGACATCCTCGGCGCTCGGAGTTGCGCGCGTGATGTAGCGGCCAAACTCGCTCTCATAGCGCAGCGCGAATTCAGGCAGCAGGTAACTGAACTTGTCCTGGTAGCGGATACGATAGTAATCCAGCGTCACCGACAGGCCTCTGGCCCACGCGGGCTCCCACACCACTCCGGCGCTGAAGTTGTCCGAGGTTTCCGGCCGCAGGCTCAGGTCGCTGTTTTCGTAAGTAGCGAAATCAGCCAATTCGCCGCCACGCAGCGGATCAGCCGCGGGGCGCCGGAACGACATCTGCAAACCTCCCACTTCATTGGCGGTGGGTGCACGAAACGATGTTCCGAATGAAGCGCGCAACGTCAGCGACCCCACCGGCTGCCAACGAACGCCCACGCGCGGATCCAATGTGGTTCCATAGAGTCCCAGATCCTCGTAGCGCCCCGCGAGCGACAGCTCCAGCGCATGCACCAGCGGCACGGCCTGCCCGGGGACGATGAAGGGAACATCGATTTCCGAGAACACCGATTTGGTCGTACGCGTCTGCTGCGCAATGACTCCTCCCGGGAACACCCCTCCAGGCGGAGACACATTATCCACGTAGGATTGTTGATAGTGGTCGCGTCGGTACTCCGCGCCGAGCACCGCCTGGATCGGATTGCCGAACAGCCTGAACAGTTCGCCGCGGACGCTGGCATCCACCATGCTCAACTCGCCTGTTCCCCGGCCCACGTCGTAACCCTTCAATCCCGCCGCCTCAGCGGCGCCGGGAGCCACGACCGCCGGGTCGGCGAACCAGTTGTAGGCCAGGGACGGATCGGTCAGCGCCGCATTGGCCTGGCCGGCATTGGCGTTGTATGGCTCGAAGCCGTTGCCGGTGCTCGACTTGCCGTAACTGAAAGCACTCTCCCATTCCCACCCTCCGGGCAATCCCCCGCGCAGGCCGAGCACCGTTCCGTAATCGTCGTAATCGTTGCTACGCTTGCCGGCGCCGAATTCGCTGACCAGGTTCTTCTCGATCATCACCGGCACACCGAACGGGTTGTGGGGATTGTCGGCCGGCAGCAGCAACTGGCCGCGACTCACCTGGCCGTTGTTGTAGATGTAAGCGAAACTGTCGGTGTGCGAGTAGGCCACCTGCCCGAACAAGGTCACCTGGTCGAACAGCCGATAGTCGAATACTCCCATCATGTTGACGGTGTCTCGCTCCGGCACCGTGGACATGAATTCATTCTGATCCATGAAATCGCGCACGCCGGCGGTGGCGTTGAAACTGGCGGGCGTCAGCCCGGTGCCATTCTGGTTGGCCGGAATGGCCGCGAACGTTGCCGGTTGCCCGTCCGGCAGAAACACGCCGGGCAGTACCTGGCCCGGCATGGCGTACACGGTGCCGCGCAGCCCCGGAGCGACACGCACATCCATTCCCCCGCGGGAACGCTGGTCGGCCGAGGCGGAAAAGCTCCGATCCCGCGCCATCATGCCATTCTGGCGATAGGACTCGACCGTGAACATGGCATTGCCGCGCTCACCGCGGATTCCAGTAGTGACCGCGGCGCTCGTTATGGCACTGTCGGTATCGAAGGTATTGTTGTACGAAACCCTGGCCTCGGTGCCTTGATAGTCCTTGCGCAAGATGATGTTGACCACACCGGCGATCGCATCCGAGCCATAGATGGCCGAAGCACCGTCCTTCAGCACTTCGATGCGTTCCACCGCCCCCATGGGAATGGAGTTGATGTTGTAGATGTTGCCGCCATTGATGCGCGAGTTGCCGGACAGGGCAAAGCGTCGGCCGTTGATCAGGGTCAGAGTCGACCCATTGCCCAGGCCACGCAGATTCACATTGCTCTGTCCGGTGCCCACGTTGCCGAAGTTCGACGCATCGGTCACCGAGCCGGATTGAATCGGCAGCGCGTTGCGTACCACGTCGGTGAGCGAACTCGCTCCGGTCCGTTCGATCTGCTCCCGGGAAAGCACCAGTATCGGATTGGCGCTGGCCGCGTCGGCGCGCTTCAAGCGCGAACCGGTGATGATGACTTCCTCGATGCCACCTGACGCAGCATCGGTGCTGAGATTGGTTCCGGCCGCCAGGTCGGAAATCAGCAGCGCCCCGCTGGGATGGACGGTCACCTTCAATTTGGTGCCCCGCAGCAACTGCTTGACGGCCTGCTCGGGCGTCAGCTCGCCGGTCACTCCTTCGGTATGCAACCCCTTGAGCTGTTCAGCCGAATAAATGAACTCGACCCCGGACTGCTTGGCCAAGGCATCCAGCGCCGTGACCAGGTCGCCGGCGGGAACGCTCACGTTGCTCGGCGGCGCTGCCATTGCGGGCGCGGTCATCGCCAATGCAGCCACCAACATGGACACGGCAGCGCGCACTGCCACGGACTTCGGCATATCGGTCTCCCTCGACGCGGTATTCAATGTTCTGCAATACGGTGACGAGTGAGATCCGAATATCCTGCGTGCGCAGGCCGCCGCTCAGCGCGCCCGTAACACGATCGAGTCGGCGTGCTGCTCGACGCTCACGGGAAAACCGTTCTGCAGCAGCCACAGAAACGCATCGAGATTGTCGGCCCGAAAGTTGCCACCGATCTTGATGGCGGCCACGGCCGGATCGGCAATGATCATCTGACGCGGGTTGTACCGATTGAACTCAGCCACGGCAGCCGCCAGCGACGTATCCTTGAAAGATACGAATCCCTGGCGCCAGCTCAGCAACCGGTCGACTTCCGCGGTCGCATGCTCCTGGAGCAGCAACTCGGAGTGAGTGGTGCGCAGCACACTGCCCGCGACCACCAGAACTTCCGGCTCGCGCCTCGCAGCCGCTGCTTCAGGTTTCGCGTGGCTGGCGGGCACCTGCTGCCAGCGCATGGCGGCAGCCGTACCCTCCACGCGAACCTTGCCTTCGCTCACGGCGAGCCGGAGATCGGTCCCATCGCGCCGCACCGAGAACTTGGTGCCCACGGCAATGACCCGGCTGGCACCGGCGCTGACGATGAACGGCCGCGATGCATCCTTGGCGACGTCGAAGAAGGCCTCGCCCTTGCCCAGCGTGATGCGTCGTTCCCCTGCGGTAAATCTGACCCGGATGGAGCTATCGGTATTCAGGGTCACTTGCGAACCGTCGGCCAGCGCCACCGTGGTCATCTTTCCAACCGCGGTGACATAGCGAGCGCCGAACGGATGACTGGTGTAGACATACAGGCCTGCGCCGCACAGCATCAGCAGCACACTCGCCGCCACCGCCATCAACGCTCCGCGACGGGGACGGCGCGCAGCTTCGCTGTCCGCAGGCAACGCCGGCTGCCGCCCACGCGCCAAACCACTACCCCACGCCCCTCTAGGAGGGATGGTTCCAGCCGGCACGCCGGCGCCCAGGGCCTGCATCCGGGCCGCGTGCTGCCACGCCGCATCCAGCCTGAGATAAGCAATCCGATGCGCCGTCCGCTCCCCCACCCAGGCGTCGAATCCGGCCTGATCGGCATCGGTCCAAGTGCCGCTGGCACGCCTTGCGAACCAGTTCGCCGCCTGCTGTTCGATCCGTTCGCTATCCATGCTCGGCCTCATACTCTGAATCTTTTGCATCCTGTTGCGCCTTCGGCGAGGCGCCACCAAAAACCGCTCGAGCCAATGCGCGCACGCCGCGTGACAAGTGACTCTCCAGCGTCCCTTCCGGCATGCCAAGACGCTGTGCCGCCTCCCGCTGGGAGAGCCCTTCGACGCGCCGCAGCCAGATGACGTCGCGGCACCGATCCGACAGTCCATCGAGCGCTTGCGACAGGCGCCACAATTCCTGCCGCGCGCTGAGCCGTTGCTCGGGAGAGATTTCATCGATCAAGGCCTGCAACGAATCCATGTCCTGCGAATAATCGATGGATACGATGCGGCCACGCCTGATGCGGTCCGCCATCAGATTGCGCGCGGTCGCAAACAGGAAAGCCTTGGGCAGCGTAGGTCGCTCGCGCGCCGCGCTCTCGTAGATACGGACATAAATGTCCTGCCGCAGATCTGGCACGTCGTCCAGCTTCAGCCATACGCGCCGCAAATAACGCGTCAAAGCGGCTTCGTGCGGCAGGATCTCCGCGGCAAACCACCGGTCCAGCTCGTCGTTCATCTCCGTGTCCCTGCACTTCGCAGCGACACCTTACGCCCTGCCCCCGGCTCGGCAAAGATGGATACGACTTTATTTTTCGCGACTGCAGGAATAGTCGCCCTGACTCGTCTACATGGAGTTCAGCTTTGTTTGCTCATGGCCTCAAGCTGCCCGGCGCGAATGCTCTCCCGGCGATCCCCCCGGGGCGCGGTGTTCTGCATACACACCAGTATCGACCGCCACCGCGGCGTGACCGGCCCCCTGCATCGAGAACGCGGAGATGGCCGCCAGCATCTGCTGTGACTGGCCCTGCAGCGTCTCGGCGGTGGCGATCAATTCCTGCGCCATCTCCGCGTCGCGCTGCGTAATCTGATCCATCTGCGACATCGCGCGGTTGATCTGCTCGATGCCCGCTGACTGTTCGCGGCTGGCGGCTTCGATTTCCGAAATCACGTCGGTAACCCGCTTCACCGAATCCACCACTTGCGCCATGGATTCCTCGGCCTGGCTGGCCAGTTCGCTGCCGCGCGTCACCGTCTCGCTGGAGACGTCGATCAGCTCCTTGATCTCCTTGGCCGACGCGGCCGAGCGTTGCGCCAGGCTGCGCACTTCCTGCGCCACTACCGCGAAGCCGCGACCTTGATCGCCGGCGCGCGCCGCTTCGACGGCGGCATTGAGCGCCAGCAGGTTGGTCTGAAAAGCAATCCCGTCGATGATGCCGACGATCTCGCTGATACGTTTCGAGGATTGGGTGATCGAACCCATGGTGGCATACACCTCGCTGACCACTTCGCGGCCCCGGGCCGTTGCCGTCGACGACTGGGTCGCCAGGCGGGTGGCGTGCCGGGCACTCTCGGTGTTGCGATTCACGGTGGTGGTCAGTTCCTCCAGGGATGCCGCGGTCTGCTCCAGGCTCGCCGCATGCTCATTGGTGCGATTGGAGAGTTCGGTGTTAGCAGTCACGACCTCGCCCACGCCGTGGCGCACCTGTTCCGCTGCCGACAGGTTGTCCTGCAGCACGCCATCCAGCTTGACCCGCACCTGCTCGAGCGCTTCGGCGACCGCCACCACGCACGACACACCGGTACTGGTAATGCGGGTACGGGTATCGCCGCTCACCAACTGGAATGCGGCACGCTGCAAACGCAGCAAGGGCTGCACCACATGGCTTTGGATGTAGAACAGATTCGTCAGCGCCACCAGAGTGCCGAGCGCGCACAGGCTGGTCACCAGGCCGAATCCCGAGCTCAGGAAACTGGCCACCGCCGCGACCCCGAGCAAGGTGCTCAACCCGCCCAGCACGGCCCAGCTGCCAACGCGCAGCGACGGGCGCAGCATGCGCCTGAAGGTGCCGGCTACGGACATATCGACTATGCGGCCTTCGCGAACCCGGATGTTGCGGGCCTGGCCGGCGCGAATGTCGGCGTAGACGCGTTCCGCCAGACTGATCTCTTCACGGGTGGGCTTCACGCGCACCGACATGTAGCCCATGATCTTGCCGTTATCCATCATGGGCGTGATGTTGGCACGCACCCAGTAGAAACCACCGTGCTTGCGGCGGTTCTTGACGATGCCGGTCCAGCTCTTGCCGGCCCGAATGGTGGTCCACAGATCGGCGAACGCCTCCCTGGGCATGTCCGGATGACGGATCAGGTTCTGCGGCTCGCCCAGACATTCCTCCAAAGTGAACTCGCTGCTGGTCAGGAATGCCGGGTTGGCATACGTGATCCGGCTCGCCCGGTCGGTATGAGTAATGATCACTTCGCCCTCAGGCAGCACATACTCCGCCTGGGTGACCGGTCCGTTCATCCGCATAGGATTGCCCCCGCTGACTTCTCTTGTCTGGATTTTCCCTATGTCGGCGCCAGGGCGGGCAAGCTGAGGCCCTCCGAGCGGATTCAGGTTTAGCCGTAGCGTTTTCTAGTAATTTACCTGACTCACCGGGAAGGATAGCCTTGCGGCATGTCTGACGCTGTCGCTCAACGGCTCACGGTCCGGGTCGACGCCTCGCAAACCGTCTCGGCATTGCTGCTCGAGGCGCCGCGGGCGCATGCCTGCTTGGTCCTGGCCCATGGCGCCGGCGCCGGCATGGAGCATGCGTCCCTGTCCGCCATGGCCATGGACCTGGCCAGGCTGGGAGTGACCACCTTGCGCTTTCAGTTCCCTTATATGGAACGAGGCTCCAAACGGCCCGATGCGCCGCCGCTATGCCATGCCACGGTGCGTGCGGCCGTCGCGACCGCCGCACGCCTGGCCCCCAAGCTGCCGTTGATCGCCGGCGGCAGATCTTTCGGCGGACGCATGACGTCGCAGGCCCAGGCCCTGCAGCCACTCCCCGGTGTGAAGGGCTTGGCGTTTCTCGCCTTTCCCCTCCACCCGGCCGGCAAACCCGCCGACGAACGGGCCGGTCATCTCTCGGGGGTAGCCGTTCCCATGCTGTTCCTGCAGGGCACGCGCGACGAATTGGCCTCGCTCACCCTGCTCGAACCGGTCATCCAGCGCCTGGGGCGGCATGCCACGCTGCATTTGCTGTCGGAGGCCGATCACTCCTTTCACGTTCCGGCCCGCAGCGGACGCAAGGACAGCGAGGTTAGGGACGAGGCCGCGCGAACGCTGAGCGAGTGGGCCCGGACACTGTAGGCCGCCACGGGAGACCAGTGAATGAAACGCTCCCTCGAACGCTACGGCGCCAAACGCAAGTTCACCCACACCCCGGAACCGGGTCCGCACCTGGTCGAACGCGGCGGCCCGCTGCTGTTCCTGGTGCAGAAACACGCGGCACGGCGTCTGCATTATGATTTCCGCCTGGAACTCGACGGCGTACTGCGGTCCTGGGCCATTCCCAAGGGTCCGTCGCTGCAGCTGGGCGAAAAGCGGCTGGCGGTGGAAGTGGAGGACCATCCGTTCGACTATGCCTCGTTCGAAGGCGTGATCCCCGAGAAG
>Ga0182745_1000405_pt1 | contig 49401 bp, 51 predicted proteins | sample eDN3rd30CKraftBY_FD_128523 | JGI IMG/M metagenome (GOLD analysis project Ga0182745, IMG submission 128523) | Enriched backyard soil microbial communities from Emeryville, California, USA - eDNA 3rd pass 30_C Kraft BY (version 2) (version 2) | ecosystem: Environmental > Terrestrial > Soil >... | reverse complement strand
GCGCGGCGCTGTCGGATGACGAGCATCGCGCGTCGCTGGAAACGATCTTCCAGCAATTCGGCGATGTCTCGACCGCGGACGAGGCGTTGCGAAAGCTCACATCGACCGGGAACACATGACCGATCTCGCCCAACGCCCCACGGCCCTCCCCGACCCGCCGAAGGTGTCGGGCGACGACGGCGGGACCGGCCACCTCGAGGAGCTGCGCCGGGATCCGATCGGCCTGCTCGAGCGCACCCGCCGCGAGTGCGGCGATGCCGGCGAGTTCCGTCTCGCCGACAAGGACGTCGTCCTGCTCACCGGCGCCGAGGCCAACGAGGTGTTCTTCCGGGCCACCGACGACGATCTCGACCAAGCTGCCGCCTACCCGTTCATGACGCCGATCTTCGGCCAGGGCGTGGTGTTCGACGCCCCGCCCGAGCGCCGGCGCGAGCAGCTCCACAACATGGCGCTGCGGGACAAGATGATGCGGGGCCACGCCCAGACCATCCAGCGGGAGGTCGAGGAGATGGTGGCCCGCTGGCCGAGCGGCGGCGTCGAGCAGATCGACCTCCTCGACTGGTTCGCCGAGCTCACGATCTACACCTCGTCCTCGTGCCTGGTGGGCCGTCGCTTCCGCCTGGACCTCGACCACCGCTTCGCCGAGCTGTACCACGACCTCGAGCGCGGCACCGACGCCCTGGCGTTCGTCGACGCCTACGCCGACATCGACAGCTTCCGCCGGCGGGACGAGGCCCGGATCGAGATGGTCGCCCTCATCCAGGAGATCATCGACCAGCGCACCGAAGCCGGACCGCCGGAGGACCCCGACGACCGCGACCTGCTCGACGTCCTCATCTCCGTCAAGGACGACGAGGGCAGCCTCCGGTTCGACGCCGACAACATCACCGGCATGTTCATCTCGATGATGTTCGCCGGGCACCACACCACGTCCGGGACGGCGGCGTGGACGCTCATCGAGCTGCTCCGACACCCCGACGAGATGGCCGCCGTGGTCGGCGAGCTCGACGAGCTGTACGCCGACGGCGCCGAGGTGAGCTACCAGGCCCTGCGGGCGATGCCCCGGCTGGAGTCGGCCATCAAGGAGGCCCTGCGCCTCCACCCGCCGCTGATCCTCCTGCTGCGCGTGGCGAACGTGGACCTCGACGTGGCCGGCGTCCACATCCCCGCCGGGAAGATGGTCGGCGCCTCGCCGTGGGTGTCGAACCGGCTGCCCGAGGCGTTCGGCGACGCCGCTGCGTTCCGGCCGGGCCGGTACCTCGAGGACCCGGGTGCCGACGCCGCCAACCCGTGGAACTGGATCCCGTTCGGCGCCGGCCGCCACCGCTGCGTCGGCGCCCAGTTCGCCATGATGCAGCTGAAGGCGATCTTCTCGGTGCTGCTGAAGGACTGGACCTTCGGCGCCGCCCAACCGCTCGACAGCTACCGCAACGACCTGTCCAAGATGGTCATCCAGCTCCAGCAGCCGTGCCGGGCGACCGTCGAGCGCCGCACCGCCGAGACGGGTCCCTCCGCCTCCGGCTCGTCCGCGGCAGTCGCCACCGAGGCGGCCCCCGGCACCCGCTCGGAGGGCTGGCGCATCGAGGTCGACCGCGACCTCTGCCAGGGCCATGCCGTCTGCGAGGGCGAGGCCCCCGACGTGTTCACCGTGTCGAAGAAGGGCGACCTCACCGTGCTCGACGCCCGACCGCCAGAGGACCTCCGGGCTGCAGCCGAGGAAGCCGTCAAGTACTGCCCGACCCATGCCCTGTCGATCGTCGACGAAGGCTGACCGGTCGGTCAGACCCACCGCACCAACCACGCAACACCAACAAGGGGACCGAACGATGCCTGCGTACCCACGCGACGAGATGGAGGCGATGGTCGAGCACTGGCTCGCCGTCAACAAGCAGGCCGAGGCCGACGGCAACTGGGAGCCGATGGCTGCCTGCTACACGGAGGACGCCACCTACGGCTGGAACTACGGGGCCAAGGAGAACTTCATGGCCGTCGGCCGCAAGGAGATCGAGGAGTACGCTCTCGGCTCCGAGATGATGGGCCTCGACGGGTGGGAGTACCCGTACGTCGAGACGCTCGTCGACGAGCAGAAGGGGCAGTTCGTCGGCTTCTGGCGCCAGATCGCCGATGCCACCCGGCCCGACGGATCCCACTACGAGGTCGCCGGCATCGGCGGCAGCTGGTTCCGCTACGCCGGCAACATGCAGTGGAGCTGGCAGCGCGACTGGTTCGACTTCGGCAACGCCGCCGCCCTGTTCATGGAGATGATGACCGACGGCACACTGTCCGCCGGCATGACAGCTCGGATGGAGCGGTCGCTCAAGCCCGGCCAGCTCCCGGGCCACTACCCGCTCGCCCAGACCCCGGTGGGCCTCTGGGACGTCCCCTCGTGATGGACGGACTGGATCAGAACCTGATCGACGGCAAGCTCGTCCCCGCGTCGGGCGGCGGCACGTTCGAGACGGTCAACCCGGCCACCGAGGAGGTGCTGGGTGTCGCCGCCGACGGCACCGCCGCCGACCTCGATGCGGCCGTCGACGCCGCTCGCCGGGCGTTCGACGGCGGGGCACCCGAGTGGACCGACCCGGCGTTTCGCGCCCACTGCATCCGCCAGCTCCGCGACGCGCTCCAGGCCCATGGCGACGAGCTGCGCGAGCTGACCATCGCCGAGGTCGGGGCGCCCCGCTTCCTCACCTCGATCGCCCAGCTCGACTCACCCGTGGCCGACCTCGGCTTCGCCGCAGACCTGGCCGAGTCCTACGAGTGGCAGCAGGACCTGGGCGAGGCGACCCCGGTGGGCGTCAGGAGCCGCCGCACGGTCGTGCGGGAGCCGGCCGGCGTCGTCGGCGCCATCACGCCGTGGAACTTCCCCCACCAGATCAACCTGGCCAAGGTCGGCCCCGCCCTCGCCGCTGGGTGCACCGTCGTGCTCAAGCCGGCGCCCGACACGCCGTGGGCGGCAGCGTCGGTGGCCGCCATCGCCGCCACCGAGACCGACCTCCCGCCGGGCGTGCTCAACGTCGTCAACTCGTCGGATCACGCGATCGGCGCCCTGCTCAGCACCGATCCCCGCGTCGACGTGGTCTCGTTCACCGGCTCCACCACCACCGGACGCAAGGTGATGGCGAACGCCGCCGGCTCCCTCAAGCGGGTGTTCCTGGAGCTCGGCGGCAAGAGCGCCTTCGTGATCCTCGACGATGCCGACCTCGGCGCCGCCGCCGGGATGGCCGCCTTCGCCGCCTGCACCCACGCCGGCCAGGGCTGCGCCATCACCACTCGGCTCCTCATCCCCCGGGCCCGCTACGACGAGGGCGTCGAGATCGCCGCCGCGGCGATGGCCGGGCTGGGCGCCGGTGACCCGCAGGACCCGGGCACCGTCTGCGGCCCCGTCATCTCCGCCCGCCAGCGCGACCGCATCGAGGGCTACCTCCGCTCGGCCGTCGACGAGGGCGGCTCGTTCGCCACCGGCGGCGGCCGTCCGGCCGACCAGGAGCGCGGCTTCTTCATCGAGCCCACGCTCATCACCGGCCTCGACAACTCGGCCACGGTCGCCCAGGAGGAGATCTTCGGCCCCGTCCTCGTCGCCATCGCCCACGACGGCGACGACGACGCCATCCGCATCGCCAACGACTCGCCCTACGGCCTGTCCGGGGCGGTGTGGTCCACCGACACCGACCGGGCGTGGAGCGTCGCCCGCCGCATCCGCACCGGCACGCTCAGCATCAACGGCGGCGTCTGGTACTCCGCCGACGTGCCGTTCGGCGGCTACAAGGCCTCCGGCATCGGCCGCGAGATGGGCGTCGCCGGCTTCGAGGAGTACCTCGAGACCAAGGCCATCGCCGAAGGCATCTGACCCCACCCCACCCCACCCCACCCCGCCACCCCACCCCACCCACCCCATGCGAACTTTTCGTGATCGTGGTGGCAGAGCAACCAACTTCACGAAAAGTTCGAGTAGTAGCGAGCGATGAGAGGACCGACGACATGAGCAGGTTCGACGGGAAGGTGGCGATCGTCACCGGCGCCGCCGGCGGGATCGGCGAGGCGTACGCCCGCCGCCTTGCCGCCGAGGGCGCCGACGTGGTCATCGCGGATGTGGCCGAGGAGGCCGGCGAGAAGGTGGCTGCCGAGATCACGGCCGAAGCCGGCGGCGACGCCCGCTTCGTCCGCGTCGACATCAGCGACCCCGCCTCCACCCAGGCGATGGCCGAGGCCACGGTCGAGCGCTTCGGCGGCATCGACCTGCTGGTGAACAACGCGGCGATCTACGGCGACATGGAGTTCGACATGCTCCTCACCGTGGACTGGGACTACTACCGCAGGATCATGGACGTGAACCTGCACGGCGCCCTGCTGTGCACCCGGGCCGTCTACAAGCACATGACGCGCCGAGGCGGCGGCGCCATCGTCAACCAGTCGTCCACGGCCGCGTGGCTCTACTCCGGCTTCTACGGCCTGGCGAAGGTCGGCATCAACGGCCTCACCCAGCAGCTCGCCCACGAGCTGGGCGGCCGGAGCATCCGGGTCAACGCCATCGCCCCCGGGCCCACCGACACCGCCGCCACCGAGAAGCAGGCCGGCGCCTACGTCGACGAGCTGGTCGCCGGCCTCGCCCTCAAGCGCAAGGGCACGGTGGACGACATGGCCGGTGCCTGCCTCTTCCTGCTGTCCGACGACGCCAGCTGGATCACCGGCCAGATCCTCGACGTCGACGGAGGCCAGATCTTCCGATGAGTCCTCTCGCTCACTCGTTCGGCTGCGCCTCACTCCGTTCCCTCGAACGGGAGGACGGGCTGACGCCCGGCGCCTTCGCAGCTCGGCACGACTTCGTCGCACCTCGCTGGCTCGAAGGGGCTCCGCAAGCTCCGCCCCCTCGAACTCCCCCGAGCTCGCTCTGCTCGGAACCCAACTGCCTCCTGATCGGTTCGAACCGATGAGTGGGGTGGGGTTCATCGGGTTGGGGCAGATCGGGGCGCCGATGGCGTCTCGGTGGATCGACTGGCCCGACGGGCTCACCGTGTTCGACGTCCACGCTCCCGCCACCGAGCCCTTCGCGGCCAAGGGCGCCCACGTCGCCGCCTCCCCCGCGGAGGTGGCGGCACGGGCCACCGTGATCTCGATCATGGTGCGCGACGACGCCCAGGTGAGCGACGTGCTCACCGGCGGCGACGGCATCGTGTCGAACGCCCAGCCCGGCACGGTCGTGGCGATCCACTCCACGGTCGAGGCCGACACCCCCGCCCGCCTGGCCGCGCTCGCTGCACCCCACGGTGTCGAGGTCGTCGACGCCCCCGTGAGCGGCGGCTTCATGGGTGCCCACGCCGGCACCCTCGCCCTCATGGTCGGCGGCACCGACACCGCGGTCGCCAAGGTGGCCGAGCCGTTCGCCCGCCTGGGCACCCTCGTGGCCCACCTCGGCCCCATCGGCGCCGGGACCAAGGCCAAGCTCGCTCGGAACCTGATCACCTTCGCCGCCATGGCCGCCGTGGGCGAAGCATCGCAGCTGGCCGAGGCGTCGGGCGTCGACCTGGCCAAGCTGGGCGAGGTGGTCCGCCACTCCGATCGGGTCACCGGCGGTCCCGGATCCACCATGCTGCGCTCGACCGCGGCGCCGCTCGACCCCGACGACGGCCTCTTCCCGATCTTCACCCACACCCGCGAGCTGGGCCTCAAGGACCTGGACCTCGCCCTCACGCTGGCCAGCGAGCACGGCCTCGACCTGCCCTTCGCCCGCCTGGCCCACCAGCACCTCGGACACGCCCTCGGCGTGCCCGTGACCGACCCCACCTGAGCGAACCGGAGCCCCGATGACCCGACCAGACAGCGAGCAGCGCACCCGGGGCAAGGCCCTGATGAAGCAGGTGTACGGCTGGAACATCGACCAGGTCGAGGGCTCCTTCGTCGAGTCCACCGTCGACCACCTCTTCGGCGAGGTCTGGAACGAGGGCAAGCTCTCGGTCCGCGACCGGCGCCTCATCCTCATCGGCCTCACCGCGGGCTCGGGCCTCGAGGACGTCACCGGGCTCCAGCTCGACGCCGCCGTGCGGCTGGGCGAGCTCGACGCCGACGACCTGCGCACCATCGTCGTGTTCCTCGCCCACTACGCCGGGTGGCCCCGGGCAGCCCGGCTGAACACCGAGGTCGAGAAGATCATCGCCCGCATCCCCGCCGCCGAAGCCGCTGGCGCCGAGCCGGACGTGCCGTGAGCGAGCCCGGCGCCCCGACGACCACCGTCGACGTGACGCATCCGTGGGCCCGGCGCTCCCACGCCGAGCTGGCCGAGCTGGCTCGAGAGCTCCTCCTCGCCGGCCACCTGATCGACCGATCGGGCATGCCGCACCTGATCGCCCGCTTCGGGCGCGACGATATGGCCGACGTGGCCATCGGCGAGTGGATGGCGGCCAGCCCAATCTACACGAAGCGGATGCAGCGCCTGCTCGGCTTCGAGGGCGACACCGTCGAGGTCGTCTTCAAGGGCATGCAGCTCGACGTCGGCGCCCCGCCCGAGTTCATGGACTTCCGCTACACGGTCCACGACGACCGGCACGGCGAGTTCCACCTGGACCACTGCGGCGCGCTCATGGACGTCGAGCCGATGGGCGACGACTACGTGCAGGCGATGTGCCACGACATCGAGGACCCGACCTTCGACGCCACGGCGACGGCCACGAACCCCCGCGCCCAGGTCCGTCCCATCCACCGGCCGCCGCGGACGCCTGCCGACCGCATGCCGCACTGCGCCTGGACGGTCGACATCGTCCCCGAGGCCGACCCGCTGCCGTTCCCGCTCCAAGCCGAGCGCCTCAGCCGCTCCGAGGCCGCCCGGCTCCCGCTCGCCGCGCCGGACCCCTCGCTGCCCACCCGTGACGGCTGGGTCGACTACGCCGGCCCGCTCGACCCGGATCTGGTGATGGAGCGCTTCTCCTCGGCGACGCTCAGCGCCATCGCCGATGAGACCTGCCTGCAGGGCCACCTCCTCTCGCGCGCCTACCTGCTCGAGGTGGCCGAGCGGGCCGACGGCGCCGGCGCCGCCGAGATGGGTGGCCGGCAGCTCACCGGGATCGCCGGCGTCACCACCAAGCGCTTGGGCGCCGCGCTCGGAGCCACCCCCGATCTCGACGGCATCGCCGCGGTGCTCACCGTCCACCCGATGCTGCTCCCCCGCTCGTACGTCGACCTCCGGATCGAGCGCGGTCCCGGCGGCGCCCTCACCATCTCCCTCGGCCCCTGTCCGGCGGTGGCGGAGGACGACGGCCTGACCTGGCCGGCGATCCTCGCCGGCGGCGGCGACGCCGGCCTCGCCGCCGCCGTGCAGTGCCTGGCCCCGCTGGCCCGGATCGAGCGCATCGACCGCCGAGACGGCATGGTCGCGTCGTGGCGGATCTGGATCGACTCCGGCGGCGAGCCCGTGCGTCAACCCGACGAGGTGACGCTCACCGAGTTCTCCACCGGCGTCGACTTCCACTTCGCCCGCCGCACCTGACGCCCACCGGGGTGGACGAGCGGTGGCGCATCCGTGAGAGGATCGTGGACCGGACGCCAGGCCACCGACCGAAGGGCGGGAGCACCGCGCATGCCGCTCGAACCACGGGTCGCCAAGATCGTGAAGCTGATGAACGCGCTCGACCGGCGCCCACCCGCCGCGTCCATGGCCGAGCGGCGAGCGGCATCGGCGGCGCTCGCTCGGCGCGGTGGGTTCCTGGTGATGCCGAAGGGCCCGGCGCCCGCGTCGCAGGAAGACCACTCGGTCCCCGTCGAGGGCGGCCAGATCACGGTCCGCCTGTACCTCCCCCACCGAAGCCGCCGGCCTCCGCTCCACGTGTTCCTCCACGGCGGCGGCTGGTGCGTCGGCACGCTCGACGAGCGCGACCCCCGCTGTCGCACCATCGCCTCAGGCGCGGCCTGCGCGGTCGCGTCCGTCGACTACCGCCTCGCCCCCGAGCACACCTACCCCACCGCGCCCGAGGACTGCTACGCCGCGCTGCTCTGGCTGGTGGAGCACGCCGACGACCTCGGGTTCGACGCCGGTCGCATCAGCGTGAGCGGTGAGTCCGCCGGCGCCAACCTCGCCGCCGCCCTCTGCCTCATGGCGCGCGATCGGTCCGGGCCCGCCATCCGCCACCAGTGGCTCGACGTCCCCGCGGTCGACCTGACGATGTCGCAGCCCTCGGTCCGGTCCGTCCCCGACGGCCACCTGTTGGACCTCGACGCCATCGTCGAGTTCCGCGAGTGCTACCTCGGCGACCTCGACCGGATGACCGAGCCCTACGCCTCGCCCCTCCTCGCCGGCGACCTGAGCGGGCTTCCGCCGGCGTGGATCATGAGCTGCGAGTTCGACAAGCTCCGCGACGACGGCATCGCCTACGCCCGCGCGCTCGAGGAGGCCGGCGTGCCCGTGCAGTCCCAGGTGCTCGCCGGCCACGTGCACCCGTCGTTCGCCTTCACCCGCCTGGTCCCCTCCGCCCGCGCCTACGAGCGCCAGGCCATCGCCGCCCTCGCCCGCGCCCTGCACGCCTGATCAGGCGTCGGGCTCGAGGACCACCGGGTCTCCCACCGCCACCGAACCGGGGCGGAGGACGGTGGCGTAGGCACGGCTCACGAAACCGTGACGGTGGTGCATCAGACCGAAGTGGCCGTCGGTGAACCAGGCGGCGTTCTTCCGGCACGGAACGGCGTAGGCCGAGATCTCGAGCCGTGCCGTGCCGGCTTGGAGAAGCGCTCCCGGGACCACGCGCTCCCACGCGATGCCCGTGGTCGTGATGTTCTCGCCAGCGAGGCCGGGCGCGAGGGGGTGGCCATCGGCCCGGAAGGCGTCGATGACCTCGGTGCCCCAGAGGCACACGGCCTGCCAGGGGCGACCGTGGTGGTCTCGGTCGTCCTGCTCGTCTCCCACCACGCCGCCGAAGCCGATCTCGATCGACGGCTGCGGGTGCTTGGGGACGCCGCCGTGCGACGTGAACAGCCCGGCCACGACGCCGCGCTGCGCCGGGCCGAACGCGCCCGCAGCGCGGAGCGCCGCCATCCCCGCTCGCCACTCGGCCCACACGAGCGGGAGCGCATCGGCCTCGCTCACCTCACCGGCGAGCGCCTCGTCGAGGACGGCCTCGGCCGCCTGGCGGTGCGGCTCGACCACCCGGACCATCGGCGCCGGCTGGTGCAGTTCGAGCTGGTCGAACAGCGCCCACCCGGCGGCGAGCGTGGACGACACGTCCCCGCTCGTGAACTCGTATCGGTCGACCTTCATGACCACGAGGCTAGGACGCCCCGTTCCCGGTCAGCCTCGGAGGGAGGCGCCGTAGGTGGTCTCGACGGCAGCGATGAGCGCGGTGCGGACCTCGGCGACCTCGGCGTCGGTGAGCGTCCGCTCGACCGACTGGAGGCGGACGGCGAAAGCCAGGCTCCGGCTGCCGTCGCCGATACCGGTGCCCCGGTAGACGTCGAACAGCCGCACCGACCACACGAGCCCGTCGGTGGCGAGGAGCGTGCGCTCGACGTCGATGGCCGAGACGCCGTCGGGCACCACGAAGGCCAGGTCGATGTCGCTCGACGGGAACCGGCTGATCTGGCGGTAGGCGTCGCTCCGGCGGGGCGCGCCGAACAGGGCGCCCAGGTCCACCTCGAGGTACGCGACCCGCTCCCCGATGTCGTGGCGGGCGAGGACCGCCGGATCGATCTCGCCGACGATGCCGAAGGTCTTCCCGTCGACGAGGACCTCGGCACCTCGAGTGGGGTGCAGCCCCGGCAGGTCGGCGTTGCGGACCGATGGCTGTTCGAGGCGGAGCTGCTCGGCGAGGATCTGCCACACCTCGACGGCGGCCGGCGCCTCCCGGCCGGCGAGGACGACGGCGAGGTGCTCGCGCTCGTCGGGCAGGGTCTGGCCCTGCGGCGGCGGGAGGAACACGTGGCCGATCTCCCACACGCCGATGCCGAGCTGGCGGCGGGCGTGGTTGTGGGCGACGGCGCCGACGAGACCGGGCAGCAAGGCGGTGCGCAGCACCGACTCCTCGGCCACCAGCGGGTTGACCAGCTCGATGCCGGTCGGGTCGAGCCCGGCATCGGCCAGCTGGCCGGGGGCGAGGAACGGCAGCGGCAGCGTCTCGGAGAGACCCAGCCCGCACAGGAGGCGGCGGACGGCCCGCCGCTGCTTCTGCTTGGCCGTGAGCTGGCCCGAGCGGGGCTCGGTGAGCTCCTGGTTGGCGATGTTGCGGTAGCCGTGGTGGCGGCCGACCTCCTCGATCACGTCGATCTCGGTGGCTGAGTCGAACCGCCAGGTGGGGATGGTGACGTCGTGGTCGCCGTCGACCGGCACGGCGGTGAAGCCGATGGGGGCGAGCAGCTCCCCGATGCGATCCGCCGGGAGCGCGGTGCCGAGGATGGCGTTGACGCGGTCGGTGCGCAGCCGGACGACGGGGCGCTCGGGCAGGGTGCCCCGGACGTCGACTTGGACCGGCACGACGGTGGCGCCGCAGATCTCGACGGCGAGCTCGCAGAAGCGATCGGCGGCGAGGGCGATGACCGCGGGATCGGCGCCCTTCTCGAAGCGGGCCGAGGCCTCGGACCGGAGCCCGAGGCGGCGGGAGCTGCGGCTGATCGACGTGGGGTCGAACCAGGCCATCTCCAGCAGCACGTCGGTGGTGGCGTCGCTGATCTCGCAGTCCGCCCCGCCCATGATCCCGGCGATGCCCACCCCCGTGTCGTCACCGTCGACGATGAGCAGGTCGTCGGCCGTGAGCGTGCGCTCCACGCCGTCGAGCGTGGTGAGGGTCTCGCCTGCCCGACCTCGACGGACGCCCAGGGTGCCGCCGGCGACCTTGGCCAGATCGTACGGGTGGTTGGGCTGCCCGAGCTCGAGCATCACGTAGTTCGAGATGTCGACCATGGCCGAGATCGAGCGCATGCCGAGGTGCGCGAGGCGCTGCTGCATCCATGCCGGCGATGCGGCCGTGGGGTCGATGCCGCGCAGGACGCGGGTGACGAAGCGGCCGCAGCCGGCGGGGTCGGCGACGTCGACCGCGAACGGCACCTCGCTGCCCACGGCCTCGGCTCGCCCACCGGCGCCGCTGGACTGCCACGTGACCGGTTCGCCAGACGGGGCCGCCTCGGGCGGCAGCGGCAGGTCGAAGCCGACGCCGACCTTGGCGGCGACGTCGCGAGCGAGCCCGGCCACCGACATGGCGTCGGGCCGGTTGGGGTTGACCTCGAGCTCCCAGAGCACGTCGGGCTCGATGCCGAGCGCCTCGGTGATCGGCATCCCCAGGGTCAGGTCGGCGGGCAGGACCAGGATCCCGCTGTGGTCGTCGCCCAGGTCGAGCTCCTTGCCCGAGCACAGCATCCCGTTGGACCACTCGCCGCGGAGCTTGCGGCGCTCGATCTTCATGCCGCCGGGCATCACCGTGCCGAGGGTGGCGAGCGGGACGAGGTCGCCCACCGCCATGTTGAAGGCGCCGCAGCAGATCTGGAGCGCCTCGCCATCGCCCCGGTCCACGTCGACGAGCTGGATCTTGTCGGCGTTCGGGTGCGGGTTCAGGGCCAGGACCCGCACGACCTCGATGCCGTCGAGGCCCTCGCCGATGCGGGTCTCCTCCTCGACGGGCGTGCCGAGGTCATCGAGCGCCTCGGCCACCGCTTCGGGAGCCACGGGCGCGTCGAGGAACTCCTGGAGCCAGGAGTGGAGGACCTTCATCAGAGCTGCTCCAGGAAGCGGATGTCGGTGGACGCCAGCTCGCGGAGGTCGGTGACGCCGTGGCGCGTGGAGGCCAGGCGGTCGAGGCCGAACCCGAAGGCGAACCCGGAGAACTCCTCGGGGTCGATGCCGCAGTTGGCGAGCACGTTGGGGTGGACCATGCCGCAGCCGCCCAGCTCCAGCCAGGTGCCGTCGGGCCGCTGGATGTCGAACTCGGCCGACGGCTCGGTGAACGGGAAGTACGAGGGCCGCAGCCGCGAGGTCCAGCCCGGACCGAAGTAGGCCTTGGTGAACATGTCGATGGTGCCGGCAAGGTGGGCGAAGGTGATGCCCCGGTCGACGACCAGGCACTCGAGCTGGTGGAACACGGCGAGGTGGGTCGCGTCGGTGGCCTCGTTGCGGTACACCCGCCCCGGCATCACGGAGTAGATGGGCGGCTCCTGGCCCTCCATCACCCGGATCTGCACCGGTGAGGTGTGGGTGCGCATCACGACCTCACGGTCGCCGCCGAGCCCCACGAAGAACGTGTCCTGCATATCCCGTGCCGGGTGGTACTGCCCGAAGTTCAAGGCGGTGAAGTTGTGCCAGTCGTCTTCGACCTCGGGACCCTCGGCCACCGTGAAGCCCAGACCGACGAACACGTCTTCGAGCTCCTCGATGGTCTGGGTGATCAGGTGGAGGTGTCCGGCGTCGCGCCCGGCCCGCACCTCGGTGAGGTCGAGTCGCTCCGCCTGCGCCCGCTCCGCCTGGGCGAGGGTGTCGAGCGCCGCACGGCGCGCCGCGACCAGGGCGCGGATGGCCTCGGAGGCCTCGTTCATGACCAGGCCGCTCTCCCGCCGGGCGTCGGCGTCGAGCTGGCCGAGCCCCTTCTTCAGGTCGAGCAGGGCGGAGCCCTTGCCGGTGAGCGAGCGCTCCACCTCAGCCAGCGCCTCGAGGGTCGCAGCCTGGGCGATCTGGGTCTCGGCCTGCGCCTGGATGCGGCGGATCTCGTCGATCATGGTGGCGGAACCTTGCCCGTTCCGAGGGCCTCGCGTCCACTTGGTTGCCGCCCCCATCCGGGTCGGTGGGCTCCCGGCGCGGGGTCAGTCCGACAGGCTCCGGATGTAGGCGACGAGGCGGTCCGCCTCGGCAGGGGTGACGTCGATCGTGGGCATCGCCATCGAGTACCCCGGGGCGACGTCGGCTTGGGGATCGAGGATCGCCCGTCGCAGGTACTCCTCGTCGACGGTGACCGCCGAGCCATCCGCGAGCACGACCGTGCTGCCGTAGAGGCCCTTCCACGTCGGGCCTTCGCTGCGGGCCCCGTTCGTGCTGTGGCAGCTCGCGCAGCCGAGCGCCACGGCGTCTTCGCTCGGTGGCGGCGCCTGCTCGTCGGGCCTCGACACCACGAAGGCGGCCACGGCGCCCACGAGGACCACCGCCGCTGTGACCCCGCCGATCCACGCCCACCGGCGCTGGCGGCGAGTCCGCTCCCGCTCGGCTGCCCTCGCCGCATCCTGGGCGCGCTGGGCGGCCGTGGCGCGAAGCGACGCCGGCGGGCGGCGCGGCCGGTTGCTCACGGGGCTCCTCGCTGGTCCATGCCACGAGTGGAAGCCCGCGACGTGGCCTCTCGGCAGGGCCAGAAGTCCCTAGGCCGTGTGATCGATGTCGCTGCATGCCCGCCGGAGCACCTCGAAGCACAGGACCGTCCCGGCCATGGCGACGTTGAGCGACTCGGTGGGACCGGCCATCGAGATGGTGACCAGGAGGTCGGCGCCGGCCCGGGTGGCGTCGTCGACCCCGTGGGCCTCGCTGCCGAGGACCACGGCGAGGGGCGTACCGAGGTCCGCGGCGTCGTAGGGCTCGCCACCGTCGACGACGGTGGTCGCGATCCGGTAGCCGGCGGCGCGGAGCTGCCCGATCGCCTCGGCCGGCGAGGGAGCGACGACGACATCGATCCCGAACAGCGCACCAGCCGAGGACCGCACGACCTTGGGGCTGGTGGGGTCGACCCCACCAGCCACCACCACCGCACCCGCGCCGGCGGCCGCCGCCGCCCGGATCAGGGTGCCGACGTTGCCGGGGATCTGAAGACCGGCCAGGACCAGCACGAACGGCGCCTCGTCCGGCGCGGGCCACGCCGTCTCGCGCTGGGACACGACGGCCAGCACCCCCTGGGACGTGGTGACGTCGCCGACGCGGTCGAGCACGCCGGCTGGCAGGGACCAGACCGGCGTCTCGTCGGGCAGCCGTTCGACGAGCGCGGCGATCGCCGGCCGGGCGGCCGCTTCCTCGTCGAGGTAGACGTCGAGGACGTCGAGACCGGCGTCGAGGGCGCCGGCGATGAGCACCGGCCCCTCCACGACCAGCGCCCGCTGCTCCGCCCGCTCGTCTCGCCGCTTGACCAGGCGGGTCAGGCGGGCGAGGCGAGGGTTGCGGGCCGACAGCGGGCGCATGATCGGTTGGTGCTGCCTGCCGGGCGCCTCGGCGCCCGGCCGCAGATCAAGACGCAGCGACCTTGGCGCTGCTGGCTTCGCCGGCCACCTTCACCAGGGCGGTGAACGCCGCCGGATCGGTGACGGCGAGGTCGGCGAGGACCTTGCGGTCGACCTCGACCTCGGCCAGCTTCAGGCCGTTGATGAACCGGCTGTAGCTCACACCGTTCTGGCGGCAGGCGGCGTTGATGCGGGCGATCCACAGCTTGCGGAACTCGCCCTTGCGGGCCCGGCGGTCGCGGAACGCGTACTGCAGGGAGTGCATGACCTGCTCGTTGGCGGCCCGGTACGAACGGCTCTTGTTGCCGTAGTAGCCCTTGGCCCGCTCGAGGGTGGCCCTGCGGTGCTTCTTGGAGTGAACAGCGCGCTTGACTCGTGCCATCTTCGGATCCTCTCGATCAGTTCTGGGGTGCTACTTGCCGAGCATCCGGTTGATGCGGGCGGCGTCGCCGGGGGCGACCACAACCTCGTCTTTGAGGCGGCGCTTCACGTGGGAAGGCTTCTTCTCGAGGATGTGGTTGCGGAACGCACGGCGGCGGCGGAGCTTGCCGCTGCCCGTGGTCTTGAAGCGCTTGGCCGCGCCGCGGTGGGTCTTCATCTTCGGCATGTCTGGGTTCCTCCTGCGCCACCGAGGTGGCTGCGATCTGGGTTTCAGGCTTCGGACTCGGCCTCGACCGGATCCGGAGCTTCGGCAACCTCGGTGGTCTCGGCGGGAGCCTCGGACACCGGTGCGTCGTCGGCGGCGGCGGATGCCGGCGCCTCGGCGGACGCACCCTGAGCTGCTTCCGCGGCTTCGGTCTGCGCCTTCTTCTTGGCCTCGGCCTGGGCCTTCTTGTCGGGAGCCAGGACCATGATCATGTTCCTGGGACCGTCGAGCTTGGGGTACACCTCGACCTTGCCCGTGTGCTCCACCGCTTCGGCCACCTGGTCGAGGATCTTGCGACCGAGCTCCGGGTGGGCGACCTCTCGCCCCCGGAACATAATCGTGATCTTCACCTTGTGGCCCTCATCGAGGAACTGCTCCACCTTGCGGGTCTTGGTTCCGAAGTCGCCGCCGCCGATCTTGGGGCGGTACTTCATCTCCTTGATCACCACGTTGGTGCTCTTGCGCCGGGACTCCTTGGCCTTCTGGGCCGCCTCGTACTTGTACTTGCCGTAGTCCATGACTCGGCAGACGGGCGGGTTGGCCTTGTCGGCGACCTCGACCAGGTCGAGATCGAGCGCTCGGGCGTAGTTGAGTGCCTCGGGCAGCGGCTTGATCCCGATCTGCTCCCCTTCGGGTCCGACGAGGCGGACCTCCCGGGCTCGGATGCGATCGTTGATCCGCGGCTCGTTGTTGCTCGGTGGCGGTGCTATGGCCGGTGGCTCTTCATCAAGTGCGTAGGTCCTCCCTGACGCAGGCTGCGATTCGTGGATGTGACGCCCACCCGCATCCGGGCCCGAAAAGCACGAAAGCGGATGTCGGAAAAGCCGACATCCGCGAGCGCCGGAGCGCTTCTGGCATCGACCCGGACGCACGGTGCTCCGAGGAGCGGGTGGCCGGGTGGGAGCCGGAGGCCCCGCTTTCCCTGGTTCTTGCGTGTCGTAGGGTACCAGCCGTCCTCCCCGTCTCGGCAACTCCGGGCGGGGAACCCGCCGCAGCGAGTGCGGCCACGATCGAACGAGGAAGTTCCCGATGAGCCTGTGGACCCCCGGCGGCGAGCACGCCGTCCCCGACGACAACGACCGTCCGGCAGGCGCACCCGGCGCCGCTGGCGCCCCCGGCCAGCCCCCGCTGACGCCGGAGCAGGAGGCCGAGGCCGCCCAGATCGCCGCCGAGATGGCCGACGTCCGTGCCCAGCTGGCCCAGGTCCCCGCCGCCCAGGTGGTGGCCAACCACGCCATGGGCTGCTGGGAGCTGGCGGCGATCCACCTGTCGGCCCAGCCGCCGAACCTCACGGAGGCCCAGATCGCCATCGATGCGTTCGGGGCGCTCACCGAGGTGCTCCAGGGCCGTCTCGGCGAGGACGAGGCCACGCTGCAAGACGCCCTGGCCCAGCTGCGGCTGGCGTTCGTCCAGCTCAAGGCCACGTTCGGCGACGAAGGCGCTGAGCCTGCTGAAGGCGCCGCGCCCGCCGAGGACGCTCCCGTCACCGAGGGCTGAACCCCGGTCGCCGCTCAGGTGCGGCGGCGCAGGGAGACGGCCTCGAGGCCGGTCGGTCCCGGGACCACGTCGAACATCACCCAGGTCCCCACCGCGATGGTGCGGGAGCCATCCGCGATGCGGGTGCAGTGGAAGGACCAGGACTCGTCGACGTCGTCTGCCGTGACCGTGCCCGCGCCGACGTGGTCGTCGAACGTCGTGACCCGTCCGGTCCGGGTCCCGAAGGCGGCCGCCAATCCCTCCGCCACGGTCATCAGTGGATGATCTTCGCCAGCGGAAGCTCGATGATGTCGGATGCGCCGGCGTCTTTGAGCGCGGGGATCAACACGTTGACGCCGCGCCGCTCGACGACCGTCTCCACCGCGTAGCCGCCCTCGCCGTGCAGCTTGGACACGGTGGGCGACTTCATCGACGGGAGCAGCTCGATCACCCGGTCCAGATCGGCATCGCCGACGTTGAGCTTGACCAGGACCTTGCCCCGGGCCTCCAGCACGCCCTGCAGTAGGGTGCGGATCTGGCCCATGGCGTGGGCCTTCTCGGGATCTTCGTAGGCCACCGGGTTGGCGACCAACTCGGTGTAGCTCTGGAGGATCTGGTCGATCTCCTTGAGGCCGGCGGCACGCAGCGCCCGGCCGGTCTCGGTGATCTCGACGATGCAGTCGACGATGTCGGGGATCTTGGCCTCGGTCGCGCCGTAGCTCAGCCGGATGTCGGCGTCGATGCCCTTGGACTCGAAGAACCTCCGGGTCACCACGGGGTACTCGGTCGACACCCGCACGCCCTGGGGCAGGTCCTCGACCCGTTCCACCGGCGAGTCGCCAGCGACGGCCACCACCATCCGGATGGGCCGCGAGGTGGCCTTCGAGTACTGCAGCTCGCCGAGCGACACGACGTCGCTGCTGGTCTCTTCGATCCAGTCCCGCCCGGTGATGCCCAGGTCGAACATGCCCTCGGCCACGTACGAGCCGATCTCCTGGGGCCGCAGGATCCGCACCGACCCGATGCGCGGGTCGTCGATCATCGCCTTGTAGTCGACGGTCGAGGACCGGTTCACCTGCAGGTCCGCGGCCGCGAACAGCTCCAACGTGGCCTTTTCCAACGAACCCTTGGGGAGAACCAGCTTCAGCACGCCGTGGACGGTACCGGCCCGGTCCCCGACCATCCCAAAGCGTTCCGCCGCCGAGTGCGATTTCGGGTCATCTGAGCACCGAGGCGGTGCTCAGATGACCCGAAATCCTTCAGCCGACGCCGAGGAGGTCGACGACGAAGACGAGGGTCTCGCCGCCCTTGATGACGCCGCCAGCGCCGCGCTCGCCGTAGCCCAGGTGCGGCGGGATCGTGATCTTGCGGCGGCCGCCGAGCTTCATGCCGGCGACGCCCTGGTCCCAGCCGGAGATGACCTGGCCGGCGCCCAGGCGGAACCCGAACGTATCGCCGCGGTCCCAGGAGGCGTCGAACTGCTCGCCGGTGGACCACGCCACCCCCACGTAGTGGACCTCGACGGGGCCGGGCCCGGCCTCGGGGCCGTCACCGACGACGAGGTCCTCCAGCACCAGCTCGACGGGCGGCGCTTCGTTCGGGATGGTGATCTCAGGCTTCTCGCTCATGGCCGCCGACCCTATCGGCCAGCCCGCCGCGCCTGACCCCGACCGGTCCACGGCCTCCGCCGCTGGGCTGGGGCCCGGTGCGTCCGCAGCGGTTTCGGTGTTCGGTGATGGGCTTCCCGTGGTGTCATGTCCGATCTCGCTCGCCAGCACGCTTCATGTCCGATTTGGTGGTTCAGCCCCTCTTGATGTCCGAATTGACGATTCCAGGCCTTTTCGTCTACATCTTCTCTATACGTATCGTCTGCATCGGAGACCGCTGATGTCCACCAAGACCGCCGCCCGAGCTGTGCTCGGCCTCGCCGCTCTCACCACTGGGGTCAGCGCTGTCGCGCCCGCCCCCGCCGACGCGGGCTCCTACACCCAGACCGACGAAACGTTGTCCTATTACGGCAGCGGGGCGACCCGGGGTCATGTGCGGACGTACGTCCGGGCCTACTCCCGCGACTTCGGCTGCGGCCTCCAGGACTGCGCCAGTATCCGGGACATGTACGGCTCCGTCAACGGCTACAAGGACGGGAACAACGCCTCGCTGCCCGACGCGGTCAAGATGCGCCTGGTCGCCGGCTTCGGCGGGGTGAGCCTCAGCGTGAGCCTCGGAGTCAGTGCCGGAGGTCCGAGCGGAGGCGTCGCGTTCCGCGACCTGGGCGCTTCCTGCGGCACCGCCGACGTCCAGAACTCCGGTGCAGAGATCAGCATCAACGCCCCAGGCGAGATCTGCAAGGCGAGCACCTACGGCTGGGTCAGCAACATCGACGTCACCACCGGCGGCCTCTACCGCCGCGGCACGGCGTGGACGACGGTGACCGCGTTCGATCGCGTCTCGGTCGGCGGCTTCTAGGTGGTGGCCCTTCGGCGGCCGGCGAGCGCGGCTGCGGTCGCCGCGCTGGCCGCCACCGTGGTGCTGAGCAGCTGCACCCGTACCTCCGGCTCTGCGCACGATCGCCCGGACCCGCACACCTGGGCCTCCCGCACCGCCACCGTGCTCACCCACGGGTTGCAGGCAACCCCCGACGGCCCGATCCCGCAGGTCGCCACCCCCATTGCGGGCACCGCGCCCCTCTTCGACCGTGCTGGTGCGGAGCTCGCTCTGGCCGCCGTTGACGACCTCGGTCGACCTTCGTCGAAGGTCGACGACGAACTGGCCGACGCGATCGGACCGGACGGCACCGTGGACGACGGCCTCTCCCCGACCGAGGTCCTCACCTGGTACGTCGCCCGCTTGGCCGCCGCTCCTGGCGACCCGGCTCCCTCGGTGCGCCGCCGAGTGGAAGAGGTCGCCGACGCGCTCGAGGACACGGTCGCCTCCCACCTGACGGCGTCGAGCGACGACCTCTTCACCCAGGTCTTCTGGGTTCGAGCAGCGGCCGCCCGCCAGAGCAGTCCGACCATCGACGTCGCCGGGTTCGACCCCGCCGCGGCCTGCGAATCCTCGGTCCCCGCCCCGACCGATGAGATCGAGGCCGCGCTCGCCGTGGCCGGCGTCGCATCGGAGATCGCCACGGCCGCCGGCACCCGCTGCTCCCGAGCGGTCGTCGAGGGGTGGCAGACGCTGCAGGCTCCTGCTGAGGCGTGGTTGCGCGGCGCGCCCCGCGACGAGGAGCTCGACGCGACCGGTGTCGGCGCCCTGAGCGCCATCGCCCGCCTCGGTCGAGCCGGCGCGTTCGACGACGACCTCGCAACGGCAGCAGGCGACCGCCTCGCCAGCAGCCTCACCGGTGACGAGGTCGAGACCACACCGGCCGTCGTGCTCGAGGCGGTGGATGCTCTCGAGGCCGCGGGCGTGCGGCGCTCGGGGCTCGGGCCGGAGACCGCCGCGACCCTTCGTGCGGTCGTCGAGGGATCGACCGAGATCATCCCGGCCGCGACGGCGCTGCGGGTGCTCCAGTGGTCGGACACGCTGGCGCAGCTCGGCGCATCAGGGCGAACGGCCATCGAGGAGACCACCGACTGGTCCGACCCTGTCCTCGACCCGCTCGACCGCTTCGTGCTCGCCGTGGCGGCCCGGTCCACCGACCACCTCGATCTCGAGGCACTCGACCAGGCCGACCCGGGACCGACGACGTTCGCGCTCGCGCTGCGGGCGGCGGCCCTCGCCGACCAGGTGTGTCCAAACCCGGTGGACCACGTGGTCGAGCGGACCATCGGCGAGATCGAAGATCGCGGCGTCCCCAGCGCAGCCAACCCCTACACCGCCAGCGGCTACGCCGCCCTTGTGGTGCTCGCCGAGCGATGCAACCGAACGGGTGCCGCGATCGACCAGGTGGAGCGGACCGTGCGCGCCCACCTCCACTCGCTGCGGCGTGACGACGGGCTCTTCGGCACCCCCGAGACCGGTGTGGACCTCCGTCTCACCGCCACCTTGCTCGTGGCTGGTTGCCGCCTCGGTGATCCGGCCGCCCTGCCTCGTCCGAAGGCCGTGGAGGAGGCGACCAGCGGCATCCGCCTCGACAGCGGTGGAGCGGCATCGGACGGCAGCGCCGCCCTGTCGCTCGAGGACACCCTGGCGGTGGCGCAGATCGATGCCGCCGCGGCCCGCGGGTGCAAGGCGCTGCGCCCGTGAAGCGCCGGACCGTGGTCCTCGGGGTCGCCCTCACCGCCGTCGTCGGCGGGGCGGCAACCTGGACGATCGTGCGGGCGGTCGGATCATCGGACGCTCCGCCCGCCTCGGCACGGCCTGGGCTCGAGGCGGTGCTCGATCTCGGGACGGGGCCGGCCGATGACCTCGCACGGCAGCGGCGTCACGACGAGGTCGAGCGGCACATCGAACAGTGCATGAGGAGCAGCGGGTTCGCCTACGAGCCCGTGCCCTACGTGCCGCCTCGATCGACCGGTGACATCGAGGTGCCCGCCGACGTCACCACCGCCCGAGACCGCGGCTACGGGATCTCCACCGCCCTCTCCCCGACCGAATCGGAGCCGGACCGCGTGGACGAACCCGCGAGCACCGCGCCACGGTCGCTCGGAGACGCCGAGCGCGCGGCGTGGTTGGAGCGCCTCGGCAACCCGCTCCAACCAGGCACGTGCCGCGCGCTCGCCGAGGACGCCGCTGATGAACGGCTGGCAGGCGTCACTGACGATCTGGCGACGCTGACGGCATCATTCGAGCGCGCGGTCGAGGCCAGCCCGGTGCTGCGCCGGCTCGACCGCCGCTGGAAGCAGTGCATGCGAGCGGCAGGACACGAGGTCGACCGCCCGGCGGATGTCATCGAGGTCATCGATACCGCCCTCACCGAGGCGCGCGTCGCGACAGGGGCCGACGGCGTCCGCACCTTCGATGCCGCACGGCTGAGGTCGGTTCAGGAGCTGGAGCGCTCGCTCGCCGAGGCCGACGTCCGCTGTCGCGTGCCGTTGGCCCACGACTACGACGAGGCGATGGCGGCGATCGGCACGGGCCTGCGCGCCCAGCACGCGGCAGAGGTCGACCGGGTGCGATCCGCCCTCGGACGAGGCGGATGAGCCGGCGGGCCCGAGGCGTGCTGGCTGTCCTGGCGATCTCGCTCGGCGGCACCTGCGTCGGATGGGTGATCGGCCGCTCCACCGAACCGCCACCGGCTTCCAAGGCGTTCGACCCCGGACCGATCACCGCCGCGGTCGAACGACGCACGATCGAGGCGAAGGTCATCGGTCGTGCTGACATCGGAGCCACCATCCGCCACGAGGTTCGAGTCGGCGGCCTCGCTGGCGATGAAGTGGTCACCCGTGGGGTCGCCCGCGCCGGAAGCCCGATCGCCTCCGGTGACGTGGTGGCAGAGCTCTCGGGTCGACCGGTCCTGCTGCTCGACGGGGACGTCCCTATGTACCGGGACGTCCGGCCGGGCGACGAGGGCCGTGACATCGTCGCGATCCAACGGGCGCTGGCCGCGCTGGGGTGGCCCTCCGACGATCCCGTCGGTCGCTTCGGCCCGTCCACCCGCGCTGCCGTCGAGTCCTGGTACCGCGCCCGCGGCTACGAGCCAGCAGGACCGCCAGCCGAAGCCGAGGAGCGCTCCCAGGCGGCCGAAGCCACCCTGGTGACCGCGGCCGACGAGCGCGACGAGTCGGTTCGAGCGCTCCGCGACACCGCCGACAGCGGCGGCGACGTCGCGCAGGCCCGGCGAGCCCTGGACCGTGCCGAGGCCGATCTGCGACAGGCACGACAGGCAGCGGCGGACGCGGCCGAGGCGCGATCCACCTGGATCCCCCGCCGCGAGCTGGTCCTCCTCGATGGGCTGCCGCTGCGCATCTCGGAGGGCCTCGCGACGGGCGCGGCCCCCGATGGGCCCATCGCCCGGCTTGGTGGGGGTCCGCTGGTGGCGGTCGCCTTGTTCCCCTCGGCCGAGGTCACCGGCATCGAGGTCGGCATGCCGGGCACTCTCGACGAGGACGGCTCGGGTCGGTCGTGGAAGGTCTCGGTCGTCTCCGTGGAGGCCGCGACCACCGCTGATGGCGAAGGCGAAGCACCCGAAGGCGACCGCTCCGTCATCCGCCTCGGCTTCGGTCGTTCGCCGGCCGAGCTCGAAGGTCGGAACCTGCGCCTCACGATCGTCACATCGAGCTCGAAGGCCGATGCGCTGGTGGTGCCCGTCGGTGCGGTGACCACGAACGCGGCTGGCGTCGCTCAGGTCCGCGTCCTCCGAGGAGGCAATGACGACGACACCGCCGCCGTCGCGGTGGAGCTCGGCGCGGAGGCCGATGGGTTCGTCGAAGTGCGCGCATCAGACCACGGACAGCTGGAGGCCGGCGCCCGCGTCGTCCTCGGCCGCGCCCGGAGCCGGGCTGGCGACGGTGAGTGACCAAGCCGCGCCGGTGATCGCCCTGCGAGGCGTGGGTCGATGCCACGCCGGCCCACCGACCGTCGATGCTCTCATCGACGTCGACCTGGAGGTGGCGCCGGGCGAGCTGGTGGCCGTCACCGGCCCATCGGGCGCCGGGAAGTCCACCCTGCTGCAGATCCTCGGCCTCCTCGACCGGCCCACCGACGGGAGCTACACGTTCGAGGGGATCGACACCAGGATGCTCGACGGACGTCGGCACGCCGCGCTCCGGGCCACCCGCATCGGCTTCGTGTTCCAGTCGTTCCACCTCCTCCCCCACCTCGACGTCGTCGGCAACGTCGAGCTCGGCCTGCTCTACGCGGGGTGCGCCCGACGCCACCGCCGGGAACGAGCGCTGGCCGTTCTCGATGACCTAGGAGTGGGCGAGGTGGGGTCGGCGCCTGCAGCCGTGCTCTCCGGCGGCGAGCAGCAGCGGGTGGCCATCGCCCGAGCGATCGTGCGGGAGCCGGCGCTGCTCCTGTGCGACGAACCGACGGGCAACCTCGACCAGCGCAGCGGCGCCCGGGTCCTCGACCTGCTCGACCAGTTGAACGAGCGGGGCGCGACCATCGTCATCGCCACCCACGATCCCGACGTGGCGGCGCGCGCCACGCGGTGCGTCCAGGTCCGCGACGGACGGATCGCGGGAGCACCGTCGTGAGCGCACCGACGATCCATCCCGTCGACCTGGTGATCGAGGCCTGCACCGCGCTCGGTGCCCGGCCGGCCCGCCTCGTCCTCACGGTCGCCGGTGTCGTGCTCGGCGTGTCGTCCGTCCTGGTCGCCACCGGCCTCACGGCCTCCGCTCGATCGAGCATCCTGGCGTCGTTCGACCGGAACGAGGCCAGCACCGTGGTCGCCTCCCGCGGCGACGGCGGCGACCTCGATCCCGCTGCACTCGACCGGGTCCGCTCGCTGCGCGGGGTTCGGACCGCTGGTCTGGTGCGCTCGCTCCCGGGGATCTCCGCCACGGTGGTCAGCGCGCCAGGTGCCTCAGCCCGCCGTGCCACCGTCGCCACGGCGTCTCCCGGCTTCGCAGACCCCGCCGGCGCCGCGGTGGCCACCGGTCGGACCTTCGATGCCGGCCACGAACGCCGCGGTTCCGAGGTGGCAGTCGTCGGCGCCGCGGCCGCCGACCTCCTCGGCATCGACCAGGTCGACGGCACCACCAGCGTGCTCATCGGCGGACGGGCGCTCGTGGTGGTGGCCATCCTCCAGCCAGCATCTCGATGGTCGCCGATCGACGATCTGGTGATCGTCCCATCGGGCTGGGCGACCGCTCACCTCGCGACGGCGCCGTCGGCCGCCACCCTCGTCATCGTCACCCAGCTCGGCGCCGGCGCGGCGATCGGTCGCCAGGTTCCCGAGGCGGCAGTGCCCGACGACCCCCGCTCGGTCGAGTCCGACGCCCCACCGGACCTGTCGGGCCGGCGGGTGGACGTGGCCCGAGATCTCGACGCCATGACCGTGGTGATCGGTGTGCTGGGCCTCGTCGGCGGCGCACTGGCGATCGCGAACACCACGTTGGTCGCGGTCTTCGAGCGGCTCGCCGAGATCGCGCTGCGTCGATCCCTCGGTGCATCCCGTGGCGCCATCGCCGGTCAGTTCCTCGTCGAGAGCGCCATCACCGGTGTCCTCGGCGGGGCCGTGGGAGCGGCCATCGCCTTGCTCCTGCTGGTGGTGGCGTGCGCTGTGCGCGGCTGGCCCCTCGTGCTTCCCGGTACCTGGATCGTGGGCGGGCCGGTGGTGGGCGCGGGCGTTGGCGTGATCGCGGGAGCCCTGCCGGCGTGGCGGGCGAGCACCATCGCTCCCGCCGAGATCCTGCGAGGAACCCGGTGAGCTCCCCAGATCCCACCGCCGGACTGCGCATCGACCCCTGCGGGCCCGAGGATCTGGGATTCCTCTACGCGCTCGCCGCCACGGTGACCCAGCGCTGGTACCGCCTCTGCCGCCGGGGGCTCCCGCCTCCCCACGAGTTCGAAGAAGCCCTCTGGCAGGGCGTGACCTGCCAGTTCGTGACCCGATCGCCCGACGGCACCGCGATCGCCGTCTCCTCGTTGCACGACCTCGACCTGCGCAACGGCATCGGGTGGATCGATGTCGTGGGCGACGACGACCTCCACATCGACGCCGTCGGCCCCACCACGCTCCACCTCCTTGACCACGCCTTCGGCAACTGGCCGCTGCGCAAGCTCTACGCCACCCACCTGGACCTCCAGCCCTCTCCGTTCAGCGCGGCTGGGGTGCCGTTCGACGTGGAAGCACGCCTCCGGGAGTTCGCTTGGCACGACGGCATGTACTGGGACCGGGTGATCACCGCCGTGCGGCGCACGCAGTGGACCGAGCACCAGGCCGCGAGCCAGGCGGGCCGGCGATGAGCATCCTGTCGGGCGCGCGCACCGTCGTGCGACCGCTGTCGCCCGAGCACTACGAGACCCTTCGGCGAGCCGAGCTCACCCCGATGCTCGGCACCGTCCGCTTCGGCGGCGCGACCCCGAGCCCGGCGGACCACGTGCGCTCGCTGTGGACCGGCGTCCTCCTCCAGAGTACGGCGCACGACCCCGCCTCAGACGAGCTCCAGGCACTCCTCACCTGCTACGACGCCGACCTCCGGAACGGCCACGCGTGGATCGCGATCCAAGCGGGCCCGACGGCGATCGGCAACGGCATCGCCTTCGCCGGCCTGGCGCTCTTCGTGACCGACCTGTTCGCGGAGTGGCGGTTCCGCCACCTCTACGCGGAGACCAGCACGTCGTCGTTCGAGCGCTTCCGGAGCGGCGAGGGCCAGCTGTTCGACGTCGAGGGCACGCTGCGGGACCACCACCTGCGGGGGTCGGCCACCTCGGACAAGCACCTGCTGCGGATCCGACGGGATCGGTGGATGGAGAGCATCGGAGCGATCGTCGCCCGCCGGCGCGCCGCGCTCGAACGGCAACCCCGCGCCCTGCCGCGCCCGGACCACGGGACCTGACGTGCTGCTGCTCGATCACATCATCGCCTCAGCCGTCGGTGGCTGCCGGGTGTGGTTCCCCGATGCCGGGGAGGCAGCGCCGATCCCGCTCGGCGAGCTCATCGAGGAGGCGGTCGCGCTCGCCCCGTGGATCGAGGCGGAGGCCAGCGGAGGGGCCGTCGGCATCCCGATGACCAACGACCGCGGCTGCCTCCGCGCGGTGCTGGGTGCCTGGTTGGCAGGAGTTCCCGTGGCCTCCCTGCCCGTTCCGGGGCGGGGCGGGTCCGCCGAACGGTACCTCGAGGGCCTACGCGCCGCGATCGCGACCAGCGCGGTCTCCATCGTGATCGCCGACACGCCCGTCGCCAGGCTCCTCGGCGCCCACGGCGTGGATGCGACCGCGTTCGACGAGGTCCCCGTGCGACCAGGAGAACCGCTCCGTGCCGTGCCGGTGACCTTCGTGCAGCACACCTCGGGCACCACGGCTGCCCCGAGAGGTCTGCGCTTCGACGACGGCGCGCTCCTCGGCAACGTCGAGGCCGTGCTGCGCCGCCTCGAGGTAGGCCCTGAGGCAGGGAGCTGCAGCTGGCTGCCGCTCTCGCACGACATGGGGTTCGTGGGCATGACCCTCGCATCGCTCGTGGGCGCCCACCGTCGCGCCGATGGTGTGGTGACCATCGCCGATCCGCGCCGATTCGTGACCGACCCGGCCCACTGGCTCCGGCTGTGCGAGGCCACCGGCAGCACCATCACCGCAGCGCCCAACTTCGCCCTCGACCTGGTCGTGCGGACCGACCGACGTCGTCGCATCGAGGGCGACCTGTCCTCCCTCCGCTCGTGCATCGTCGGTGGTGAGCTGATCAGCGCGTCCACGCTGGAGGCCTTCGACGCCATTCTCCGCAGGTGCGGCGCGCCGTCCGCGGCCATCGCCCCGGCCTATGGCCTCGCCGAGCTCGGCGTAGCCGCCTCGTTGAGTGGCCCAGCCGAGCGGTGGCGGACCATCCGCGTGGCGGGAACCGCTGGACTGGACGAGGCGGTGGGGTGCGGGCGGCCGCTCGACGGGTACGACGCCCGTGTCGAAGACGGCGAGCTCTGGCTGCGCGGGCCCTCCATCGCCCGATCCGCGGCAGACGACACCACCCTCGCGTCGCCGTCGGGCTGGCTCCGTACGCACGACCGCGCGGTTCTCGTTGACGGGGAGGTCGTCGCCCTCGGGCGACTCGACGACGCCATCGTCGTGCGAGGCCGAACCATCCACGCAGCACACATCGAAGCGGCCGTGGTCGGCCCGGGCCTGCGTCCCGGTTCCGCGCTCGCCTTCGAGGTCGGTGGTGGGATCGGCGTGATCGTCGAGCCCGCCGATGCCACGGCGTCGCCGGCTGACCCGACGCACCTGGTCGAGCAGGCCCACCGCCGGATCCGGCGCGAGCTCGGGATCGCGCCACGGGTGCTCGCACTCGTCCCACGCGGGACGGTACCCAAGACCTCCTCCGGCAAGGGCCAGCGCCACCGTGCCCGCGCCCTGGTCCAGGCGGGAGACCACTGCCCGCTCGCCCAGCTCGGCGAGCCCGAAACCGAGGAGCCTCCATGGTCCTGACCGAATCCGAGTTCGTCCGCGCCCTCGCCCACGAGTTCGCTGACCAGGGCATGGCGGTCACCCCCGAGTCGGACCTGTTCGACGAACTGGCCCTCGACTCGCTGGCCACGTTCCGCCTCGTCATCTGGATCGAGGACCTCGCCGGCGTGCTCTACCCCGAACTGGTCCCGGAGCCCTTCTTCGACGTTCGCGGCGCCTACGCGCACTACCTCCGGCTCGCCCACCAACCGACCGGCCGGTACGCGTGAGCCTGCTCGACCCCGAACAGATCTGCGAGACCATGGCCGGCCGGCCGCTGACCGAGCTGGCGCCAGCCCACGTCGTCGAGGGAGCCCGGGTGCTGCGCGCCGACCTCGATCGCGGCCGGTGGGATGTGGTCGGCCGCCGGCTCGTCCACCTCGAGCTCCGTCGCATCGTCGGCGCCTGGGTCGCCAGCGTGCTCCCGGCTGCCCCCGCCGCCCCGCCCCGTCCAGCCCCGGTCGTCATCGTGGGCCTCCCTCGCAGCGGCACCACGATCCTCCATCACCTGTTCGCCCTCGACCCGGCGATGGCCGCACCCACCCTCAACGACGCGACGTGGCCGCACACCGGCTCCGGCGCGGACGACGGCGCATCGATGCTCGATGCTCACCTGCGGCTCCTCGACGCCCGCTCCCCCGACGTCCAGTTCCTCCACCCGATGGCCCCGGACCAACCCGAGGAGTGCTCCGCTGCGCTCCAGCTGTGGTTCACCAGCGAACGGTTCTCGATGATGTTCGACGCACCCGGCTACCGGACGTGGCTCGCCGGAGCCGATGTCGCGCCGGTGTACCGCGCGCACCTCGGCCTCGTCGAGCGGGTCACGAGAGGAACGGGCGATCGACCTCGACGGCTCGTCTTGAAATCGCCGACCCACCTCGCCCACCTCGATGCCCTGCTCGACACGTTCGGCCCCGTGCACCTCGTCGTCCTGCGGCGTCAGGCGGGCGACGCGCTGGCATCGTTCGGCGACCTCGTCCACGCGACCCGCCAGGTGTTCACCCCCGAGGTCGATCCCGAAGCCATCTGGGACGAGTGGACGCCGTTCTGGGCCTCGGCACTCGCCCGTGCCACAACGGCGATCGGCGCCCGGCACCACCTCGTCCGCTCGTGCACCACCTACGACTTCAACGAGATCCGTGCCGACCCTGTCGCGGTGGTTGCCGACTACTACCGCCGTCAGCAGTGGGACCTCACACCCCGCGCACGCGACCAGATGACCGAACGGGCTGCCGCGACCTCTTCCTCGGCCCTCCGTCCGCTGCGCCCGGTGTCGGCGAAGTCCCGTGACCGGCGCGACGAAGCCGCGTCGCTCCTGGCCGTCGCTGACCCGGAGCACCGCTGGCACCTCGACCGGTGAAGCGGATCAGCCGGTAGCCGCCACCAGCCGGTCATCGCCTCGGAGCGGCGGTCAGCCGTCGCGGCGGATCCGGCGGACGAGCTGGGCCATCTCGACGGCCACGTTGGCGCCGTCCTCACCGACGTTGTGGCCACCCGGGGCCTCCGAACGGGCCAGGGCCTGGTCGAGGTTCTCGACGGTGAGCGCCCCGAAGGCGATCGGGACGCCGGTCTCCAGCTGGGCCTCCTGGATGCCGCCGGCGCACTCCCCCGCCACCGACTCGTAGTGCGTGGTCTCGCCGCGGATCACGCAGCCGAGGCAGATCACGGCGTCGACGCGGCCCGACAGCGCCCAGGTCTTGGCCGCCAGCGGCAGCTCGAAGGCCCCGGGAACCCAGTCCTCGATGACCTGGCCCTCGGGCACGCCCGCGGCGGCCAGGCCGCGGCGGGCGCCGTCGAGCAGGCGCAGCGTGATCTGGGAGTTCCAGCGGGCCGCGACGACGGCGATCGTCATGTCGGACCCGTCGAGCTCGATCGGGGCGACGCCCTCGGCCTGGTGGTCGCCAGCCATCAGCTCTCCTCGCTCGCCGGCGCCACACCGCTCTGCTCGAGCGCCTCGAGGCCCTCGAGCAGGTGGCCCATCTTCTCGGCCTTGGTCTTGAGGTACCGGATGTTCTCCGGGTTCGGTGCCGTGACCGACGGGACCCGGGCGGTGATGTCGAGGCCGAAGCCGTCGAGGCCGCCGTACTTGGCCGGGTTGTTGGTGATGAGCCGCATGGTGGTGACCCCCAGGTCGACGAGGATCTGGGCGCCGATGCCGTACTCCCGCGAATCGATCGGGAGACCCTGGAGCTCGTTGGCCTCGACGGTGTCGGCACCCTCGTCTTGGAGCTCGTAGGCCCGGATCTTGTGGCCGATGCCGATGCCGCGGCCCTCGTGGCCGCGCAGGTACACGATCACGCCGCTGCCCTCCTCGGAGATCAGCTTCATCGCCGCGTCGAGCTGGACGCCGCAATCGCAGCGCATCGACCCGAAGACGTCACCGGTGAGGCACTCGCTGTGCACCCGGACGAGGGTGTCCTCGCCGCTGGAGATGTCGCCCTTCACGAGGGCCACGTGCTGCTCGCCGTCGAGCACCGATTCGTACACCTTGCACGTGAAGTCGCCCCACATCGTGGGGATGCGGGCCTCGGAGACCAGCCGGATCAGCTTCTCGGTGCGCCGCCGGTACCGGATCATGTCGGCGATCGAGATCATGTAGAGGTTGTGCTCGCGGGCGAACGCGCGCAGCTCGGGCTGGCGGGCCATGCCCATCTTCTTGTCGTCGACGATCTCGCAGAGGATGCCGGCCGGGAAGAGCCCCGCCATGCGGGACAGGTCGACGGTGGCCTCGGTGTGGCCGGCCCGCTTGAGCACGCCGCCTTCCCGGGCCTCCAGCGGGAGGATGTGGCCGGGTCGGGCGAAGTCGCCGGGCCGCGTGTTCGGGTCGACGAGGGCCTGCACCGTGGTGGCCCGGTCGAACGACGAGATGCCGGTGGACGTGCCGTGGCGGTAGTCGATGCTCACGAGGAAGGCCGTGCGCATGCTCTCGGTGTTGTGCTCGACCATCGGCCGGAGGTCCAGCTCGGCGGCCCGCTCGCTGGTGATGGGAGCGCAGATGAAGCCCGAGGTGTGGTGGAGGAAGAAGGCGATCTTCTCCGGCGTGACGAACTCGGCCGCCATGATCAGGTCGCCCTCGTTCTCGCGGTCCTCGTCGTCGACGACCACGAGGATCTCGCCGCGGGCGTAGGCCGCCAGCGCCTCGCTGATGTCGGCCAGGGGGCCGTCGTCGGCCGGGCCGCGGTTGGCGACCTCGAAGTCGCCGACCTGGGCCGGCATCTCGGCGGGGTTGTCGCTCATGAGCGGTGTCCTTCCAGAAGGGACTCGACGTACTTGGCGATGACGTCGAGCTCCAGGTTGACCGGGTCGCCGGGGCCCTTCGAGCCCAAGGTGGTGACCTCGGCGGTGTGCGGGATGACGGCGACGGAGAACCCGTCGCCGTGGACGGCGGCCACGGTGAGGCTGGTGCCGTCGATGGTGATCGAGCCCTTGTGCACCACGTACCGGAGCAGGTCCTCGGGCATGCGGATCCGTAGATCCGGAGCCGCCGAGACGATGGTGCCGACGGCGTCGACGTGGCCCTGCACGAGGTGGCCGCCGAGGCGGTCCTCGAGGCGCACCGGGCGCTCCAGGTTCACGGGATCGCCGGGCTGGAGAGCGCCCAGGCAGGTGCGGGCGTAGGTCTCGTCGACCACGTCGGCCTCCCACCAGTCCTCGCCCCAGGCGACCACGGTGAGGCAGGTGCCGCTGACAGCGATCGACGCACCGAGCTCCACGTCGGTGAGGACCGTGGTGGCGCCGATGCGCAGCTTCGGCCCCTCGCGGGAGATGACGGTGCCGAGCTCCTCGACGATGCCGGTGAACATCAGGCGCCTCCGGAGGCAGGATCGTGGACCGGGGGGACGTCGCCGATGCGCACCACGGGCACGGGGCCGGTGACCGGCGAGGGCCCGACGGGGGCCAGGTCGATGCGGACGTCGCCGCCGAGCGGGGTGACGCTGGTGATGGCGCCGCGCCAGACGTCGGCGATGGTCTCGGCGCCGGGACCGGCGAACAGGGGTCGGGCGTCGTCGCCGCCGAAGATGGCCGGTGCCAGGTACACGACGTAGTGGTCGACCAGGCCGGCCCGGTGGAACGCGCCGGCGACGGTGGCCCCGCCCTCGACCAGCACCTGGAGCACACCTCGCTCGCCCAACTGGTCGAGCAGGTCGGTGAGCTCGCCGGAGAACTGGAGGGCCGGCAGCACCTTCGCTCCGGCGGGGGCCTCGCCGAGCACGACCCGGATGGGGTCCTTGCCCTCCACGCTGCGCACGGTGAGCGACGGGTCGTCGGCCCGCACGGTGCCGGCGCCGACGACGATGGCGTCGCTGTCGGCCCGGAGCTGGTGGGCGTCGGCCCGTGCCGCGCCACCGGTGATCCACTGGCTGGAGCCGTCGGGCGCGGCGGTGCGCCCGTCGATGCTGGCCCCGACCTTCAGCACCACCCACGGGCGACCGGTCGAGCGGTGCTTGAGGTAGGCGGCGAGCTGGGTCCGAACCGCGTCGGCGAGGGTGCCCACGACGACCTCAACGCCCGCGGCCCGGAGCCGCTCGATCCCCGAGCCGGCCACGCGGGGGTCGGGGTCCTCGAGGGCGACGACGACGCGGGCGACGCCCGCCTCGATCAGCGCGTCGGCGCAGGGGCCGGTGCGGCCGGTGTGCGAGCAGGGCTCGAGGGTGACCCACGCGGTGGCGCCGCGGGCGCCGTCGCCAGCGGCATCGAGGGCGACGACCTCGGCATGGCGGCCGCCGGGCGGCTCCGTCGCTCCGGTGGACACCTCGCCCGCCGGAGACTCGATCACGCATCCCACCCAGGGGTTCGGCGACGTCTGGGCGCGGATGGCGGCCGCTGCCTCGATCGCCTGCTGCATGCGTGCTGCGTCGTCCACGTCGTCTCGGTCTGTCACGGACACGCGACGCGCGAAGCGTCAGCGCGCCCTCGCTCTCATCCGGACTGTCACCGTCGGCTCCGGGATCTCACCGGATCGGCCCGGGCCGTGAGGCTCGGGTTCGCGGGCTGTACCGCCGGTAGGGAGTTGCACCCTGCCCCGCGAGGAGGCGTCTGCTGGTTCTTCTCGATGGTGCGGCCAGTGTACGGACGCGCTCTCGTCACCGACAATCCCGACCGGGTTGGTCGTGAGCGGTCATCGGGCACGTCAGACGGACCGGCGCGGTCAGTGCGGCCGGTCTCCCGCCAGGAGGGCGAGCGCGTGCGGGACCACGTCGAGGACCGCCCCGAGGCACTCGACCGCACCCTTGGGCGACCCCGGGACGTTGAGCACCAGCGCCCCGCCGCGCGTGCCGGCGATGCCCCGGGAGAGGCGGCCCAACGGGTTGACGAGGCGCATGGCCTCGGCCAACCCCGGCGCCTCACGGTCGAGGACACGCCGGGTGCCCTCAGGCGTGAGGTCACGGGGCCCGAAGCCGGTCCCACCCGTGGTCACCACGAGGCCGTCGAACCCGGCGCACTGGGCGAGCAGCGTGTCGGCGACCGCCTCGACCCCGTCGGGCGTGGTCACCACGGCCTCCACCGTGGCGCCCACCGCCTCCAGCGCTTCGCGGAGGGCGGGGCCGCCCCGATCGTCCCGGGTGCCGTCGGCCACGCCATCGGACACGACGACGATGCGGGCCCGCCAGCGGCCGGGAGGGGGGCCTCCGGAGAGGGCGGCTTCGGTCAAGGTGGGCTCCTCGTCAGTCCGGTCGGCGCCAGGTGAACACGGCCATGCCGTCGGTCTCTTCGGTCTGGGGCAGCAGGAGGGCGCCGGTCCCCCACGGGATCCACGGGTCGCCCGGCGCCTCCACCACCGGCCAGTCAGGATGGGCGGCGGCGAACGCCTCGGCGACACCGGTGGTCTCCTCTGTGGTGAGGGTGCACACCGAGTAGGTGAGCGAGCCACCGGGAGCGACGAGCGGCGCCGCCGCCTCCACCAGCCGAGCCTGGAGGCGCGACAGACGCCCGGGGGCATCGGCGTCGACCCGCCAGCGGGCATCGGGGCGGCGGCGGAGCGAGCCGAGGCCCGAGCACGGCGCGTCGACCAGCACGCGGTCGAACGACTCGTCGGCGAACGGCGGCCGGGTGCCGTCGGCGGCCACCGCCTGCAGCTGCTCCGGCGTCAGGCCCACGCGATCGGCGTTGCCGGCGATCAGCCCGACGCGGCGAGGCCGCACGTCGGCGGCGACGACGCGGGCACCGTCGCCGGCCAGTGCGGTGGCCTTGCCGCCCGGGGCGGCGCATAGGTCCAGCACCCGCTCCCCCGGCTGCGCGCCGACGGCGTCGACCACCCAGCGCGACGCCGGGTCCTGGGTGTAGCCGTCGTCGCGCTCGGTGGTGGTGGCGGCGCCGTTCATGGAGGTCAGCGCGGCGAGCGCCCGCTCGCTCCCCAGGTCTGCCGTGAGGTGCTCGACCACCCAGTCCGGGTAGCTGAGCCGCACGGCATCGGAGGGCCAGGCATCGTCGGCATCGGCGACCTTGCGAAGCACGGCGTTGACGAGGCCTCGGGCCTTGCGGGGCACGACCTCGACCGTGGCCGAGACCGCGGCGTGCGGCGGTGTGCCCAAGAAGCGGAGCTGGAACGTGCCGACGCGGAGGGCAGCGCGGACGGTCTCGTCGAGGTCGCCGAGGGCGAACCGGCTGATGAACCAGTCGCACGAGCGCTGGGCGCGGACGGTGCCGTAGACGAGCTGGGTGGCAAAGGCCCGGTCCCGCTCAGCCAGTGCGCTCCTGGACAAGAGCTTGGGCAGGAGGATGTTGGCGTAGGCGCCGTCGCGCTCGATGCGGACCAGGGCGTCGACCGCCACGCGCCGGGCGTCAGGGACGGGTGGGACCGGCTCCCCCGCCGGCGTGCGGGGGCCGGGGCGACGACGACGGCCGCTGCCGCTCACGAGGCCGCCTCGCCGAGTCGCTCGCCGGGCGCAGGCCGGGCGCCGTGCAGCCAGTCGGCCGCCGCGACCGGCCCCTTGCCCTCGGGCTGCACCGTCACCAGGCGCAGGGCCCCGGCACCGGTGGCGACCCGGTTGCCGTCGAGCACGCCCGCTGGAGCTCCGGCGGGCTCGCCGCCTGCGCCGTCGATCACCGCATCGAGGACCTTGAGCCGGCGACCCCGGAAGGTCGTCCAGGCGCCGCCGACGCGAACCACCCGGCGCAGCTCGTCGGCCGAGCGGGTCCAGTCGAGCTGGCGGTCGGCGCTCGTGAGCTTGTGGGCGTAGGTGGGCTCGCCCACCTGGGGCTCGGGCGCCGCCAGACCCGATCGCAGCGTCTCGACCAGCAGCGTGCTGCCCAGCTCGGTGAGCTGCGCGCCCAGCTCGGCCGCCGTGTTCGTCTGGCGGATCGTGAGCTCCGAGCGGGCGTAGACCCCACCGGTGTCGAGCCCCTCCTCGACCGCCATCACGCAGACGCCCGTCCGCTCGTCGCCCGCGAGGATCGCCCGCTCGACGGGCGCCGCGCCGCGCCACCGGGGCAGCAGCGAGAAGTGCACGTTCACCATGGGCAGGGCCTCGAGCACCGGTCGGCCGATGATCTGCCCGAACGCCACCACCACGCCCAGGTCGGCACCGGCGGTCGCGGCGTCAGCGACGTCGTGGGACACGGAGAGGCCGAGGGCGAGCGCCTCGAGCCCCACCGGCGTCGGGGTCGACGTGCCGCCGCGACCGCGCCGCTTCGGCGGACCGGTGATCACCAGGCCGATCTCGAAGCCCGCGGCGTGCAGCGCCTGCAACGGGGAGACGGCCATCGCCGGGGTGCCCAAGAACACCAGCCGGCGCGGGTGCGCAGGCGGTGCGGGCAGGGCCGCGCCGAGGCCGGCCGGATCCACGTGGCCGCTCAGTGCAGCGACAAGCCGCGCTTGGGGGCCGGCTCCGCGCCGAACCCGAGCATGAGGTCGCGCACCTGGCGCTTGGCCGCACGAGCCTGGTCCTCGTCGAGGCGCTCGATGAGCAAGACGCCGTTCAGGTGGTCCAGCTCGTGTTGGAACATGCGCCCTTCGAGCTCCGATGCCTCGATCGAGACCTCGTTCCCGTCGAGGTCGCGGCCGACCACGTGCACACGGTTGGGCCGCACGATGTCCCACGAGAGGCCCGGCACCGACAGGCACCCCTCCTCGTAGACCCACTCGCCGTCGGACTCGATGATCTCGGGGTTGATGATGCTCTTCGGTCCGTCACCGTCCTGGAGGTCCCACACGAACAGGCGCTTCTGCACGCCCACCTGCGGGGCCGCCACGCCGAGGCCCACGGCGGCGTACATGGTGTCCACCATGTCGTCGACGAGGCGCACGAGCTTGCCGTCGATGTCGGTCACGTCGACGGCCTTCTGCTTCAGGACGGGATCGCCGATCACGCGGATCTCGTAGGGCGCCATGGGAGCCAGGCTACCGTCGCCGGGGTGCCGTCCCCCCAGCCCGAGCGGGCCGACCACTACTTCTCCTCGGATCCCGCCGCCCCCTCGGCGCCCCAGACCATCGAGCTGGTGCTGCCAGAAGGACGTCTGATCCCGCTCACGACGGACCGGGGGACGTTCTCGCCCGATCGGGTCGACGACGGCACCCGCGCCCTGCTGGCGGAGGGCCCAGCGGTCCCCCCGGCCGGCGTGCTGGCCGACGTCGGGTGCGGGTACGGACCCATCGCCGTGACGCTGGCGCTGCGCGGCGGCCCTGGGATCGAGGTCTGGGCGGTCGACGTGAACGAGCGCGCTCGGGCCCTGTGCCAGGCGAACGCCGAGGCCAACGGTGTGGCGGACCGGGTGCGCGTCGCCGCCCCGGAGAACGTGCCGGCCGACCTGGTCGTCGACCAGATGTGGTCCAACCCGCCGATCCGCATCGGCAAGCCCGCCCTCCACGAGCTCCTCGCCACGTGGCTCGACCGCCTCTCACCCGGCACCGGCACGGCCGAGCTGGTGGTCCAGAAGCACCTCGGGGCCGACTCGCTCGCCCGGTGGCTGGGAGACCAGGGGTGGACCGCCGAGCGCGTCGCCTCTCGTGGCGGCTACCGGATCCTGCACGTGGCGGTCCGTTCGTGAGCCGCAACCTGGGCAGCACCGATCTCAAGCGCCTCCACCGCGAGTGGCGGCGCCGGGCACCGGGGCGCATCGGCCTGCTCCTGGACTCGGTGGCCACCCCGGCCAACGTCGGTTCGATCCTGCGCACGGCCGCCGCCCTGCGCATCGACGACGTGTGGGTCTGCGGCCAGACCGCCGGCCCGGAGGTGGGCGGCACCAAGAAGACCTCGCTCGGCTCCGAGCGCTACCTCACGTTCCACGAGGTCGAACAACCCGCTGCCGCCGTGGTGGCGGCCCAGGTCGCCGGCTACCGGGTGATCGGCATCGAGCTGGCCGAGGCGGCGGTCCCGATCCATGCGGCCGACCTCACCGGATCGGTGTGCCTCGCGCTCGGCCACGAGGACCGCGGCCTCACCCCGGCGGTGCTCCAAGGCGCCGACCAGCTGGCGTTCATCCCCCAGCTCGGCCGCATCGGCTCGCTGAACGTGGCCACCGCCGCGTCCATCGCCATGTACGAGACCCGCCGCCAAGGCTGGCCGTCCGTCTAGACCGACCTCCCCCGCCCCTGCCAGCCGAAGTTGGTGTGGGAAACGAGGTAGAGCGTCGTTTCCCACACCAACTTCGGCTCGTGCTACAGCCGGAGCGGGTCGACGGCGATCCGGAGTCGGCCCGACGGCCGCGGCACGGACCGCAGGGCGGCGGTCAGCGTCTCGTGATCGGGGGCGATGATGCGCCACGCGTCGCCCAACGGGCCCTGCACCCGGATGCCCTCCGGCTCGCCGAGCGCGCCCATGAGCTCGGGGGCCGCGGCACCCGAGACCGCGGCCATCGCGGTCGTCGGCGGCAGCCCGAGCGCCTGGCGCATCGGAAGCTCGCTGGCCACCAGCCGTCCGGGATCGGCCTGGTGGGCGGCAGCCAAGACCGGATGGTCCGGCGTGCGGGTCTGGACCAGCACCAGCCCGCGGCGGTCGGGTCCGTCGGCCCCGCGGCGCACGGCGGCGCGCTGCACGAGCCGACCCGCTCGCACCAGCAGGGCCATCGCCTCCTCGGCGGCGCGGTAGCGCAGGGCCAGCAGTTCCTGGTCGAAGTCGAGGAACGCCACCACCTCCGCCTGCCGGACACGGTGCAAGGCCGCTTCGGTGCCGACCACGATCCGAGCGTCCGCCACGGCGGGGTCGTCCTCGGGCGTCGTCGCCGTCAGTTCGGCGACGGTCGTCCCGGCGAGCGCCTCGAGCTCCTCCCGGGCCCGGCTCACGCCGAGCCGAAGGTTCTTGAAGCGGTGACCGCCGCACTCCAGGCACACCATCGGCCGCTCGGTCCCGCAGCGTCCGCACCCAAACCCCTCGGTCCCGGCAGCGGCCTCGGTCTGGTGCACCGCGGCGTCGCACACCGCGCACCGCGCCAGCGACGAGCACGCCGTGCACGCCAGCAGGCGGGCGCGGCCCGTCCGGTTCAGCACGCACACCACCGATCGGTCGCTGCGGAGCACGTCGACCAACCGGGGCGAGAAGAGCGGCCCGAGCGCGGGGTCCAGGTCCCGTTGGTCGACGAGGTCGATGCGTGGCCACGCCGCACGCTCGGCCGACCGGTCGTCGAGCGTCAGGTCGCCCCACTGCAGCGCTTCGAGCGACGGGCACGGCGACACGAGCAGGCAGGGCACACCCGCCCGCCGGGCTCGCTCGATCGCCACGTCGCGGGCGTGCCAGGTCGGCGCCTGCTCCTGCTGGTAGGCCTCGTCGTGCTCGTCCAGCACCACGATGCGCCCGAGCGACGCCGTCGGCGCCCACGCCCCGGCCCGGGCGCCCACGACGACGCGCGCCAGCCCGAACGCGGCCTGGATCCACTCGCCGGTGGCCGCCGAAGCCGGCCCGTCGGCGGCCACGATCGCGGTGCGCACGTGATCGGCGCGCAGCCGCCGGCCGAGGGTGCGGGCCTCGGCCACCGAGGGGCACAGCACCAGCAGCTGCCCGCCCGGACCCAGGCGATCGGACGAAGCTGCCGCCAAGACGAGCGCGTAGCGATCGGCTCCTGGGCCGAGGCGGAGGACCCCGCGCTCGGCGGCGAGCGCCGCCCGGTGCGCTGCGGACGACGGGGCCGGGGCCGGGGCCGGGCCATCCATCACGGCGCGCCCCGCCTTCGCCACCACGACGCCGGGCGGCGCCGCTGTCCGCAGGAACGAGGCCCGCCGCCCGACCCAGCGCTCAGCGGCCCACGAGGCGAGCTCGATCAGCTCGGGGCCCGGTCCCCGACCGCTCACCTTGGCGAGCGGCTTCAGCGCCACCCCGGGAGCCGGCTCCACGTCGACGGCCACGATCCAGCCCCCGACCCGCCGCCCGTGGAGCTCGATGCGCACCACATCGCCCACGTGCACCTCGACGCCGTCGGGCACCCGGTAGTCGAACTCCTTGTCGATGGCCGCGACGTCGGGCAGCACCCGCACCACCCGCTGCCGACCACCCACCTCGCTCACCCGCTCACCCTGGCACAACCCTGCCCCTGGGACGCGGCGGAGGGCGGGCCTGGTGGCCCGCCCTCCGTTCGATTCTGGTTGACCCGGGGGTCGACGGCTCAGAGGCCGAGGGCGCTCTTGAGGTCGCCGGCGCGAGTGGTCTGCTCCCAGGTGAAGTCGGGGTCGTTGCGGCCGAAGTGACCGTACGCCGCCGTCTTCTGGTAGATCGGGCGACGCAGGTCGAGGTCGCGCAGGATGGCGCCGGGGCGCAGGTCGAAGACCTGGTTGACGGCGTCGACGATCTTGGACTCCTCGACCTTGTTGGTGCCGAACGTCTCGACCAGCAGCGACACGGGGTGAGCGACGCCGATGGCGTACGCCACCTGGACCTCGGCGCGCTCCGCCGCTCCGGAGGCGACGAGGTTCTTGGCCACCCAGCGGCCGGCGTAGGCCGCCGAGCGGTCCACCTTCGACGGGTCCTTGCCGGAGAAGGCGCCGCCGCCGTGGCGAGCCATGCCGCCGTAGGTGTCGACGATGATCTTGCGGCCGGTGAGGCCGACGTCGGCGTGGGGGCCGCCCAGCACGAAGTTGCCGGTCGGGTTGACGTAGACCTCGAAGTCGTCGTCGGCGAACTCGGCCGGCAGCGACGGGCGGATCACGTGCTCGATCAGGTCGGGCTTGATGGTGGTCTCGGCGTCGATGCCCGGGTTGTGCTGCGTGGAGATGAGCACGGTCTTGAGGGCGACGGGCTTGTTGCCCTCGTAGTCGAACGTGACCTGGGTCTTGCCGTCGGGGCGGAGGTACGGGAGGATCCCGGCCTTGCGGACCTCGGCGAGACGAGCGGACAGCTTGTGCGCGAGCCAGATCGGCATCGGCATGAGGTCGTCGGTCTCGTTGCAGGCGTAGCCGAACATCATGCCCTGGTCGCCGGCGCCCTGGCTGTTGAGCTGGTCCTCGCCAGCGGTACCCGTGCGGGTCTCGAAGGCGGTGTCGACACCCTGGGCGATGTCGGGCGACTGCCCGTCGATCGAGGTGATCACACCGCAGGTGTTGCCGTCGAAGCCGACGTTGCCGTTGTCGAAGCCGATGCCGTTCACCGTGCTGCGCACGATGGCGGGGAAGTCGACGTACGCGGAGGTGGTGATCTCACCGGCGACGACGACCAGACCGGTGGTGATCAGGGTCTCACAGGCCACCCGAGCCGCTGCGTCCTGGGCGAGGATCGCATCCAGGACAGCATCGGAGATCTGGTCGGCCATCTTGTCCGGATGGCCCTCCGTCACCGATTCCGAGGTGAAGGTCCAACGACTCACTGGGTGCTCCTTGTTGACTTAACTGGTCGGGGATTGCGGATTTAGCGAACCGGATGACAATAGGCGGTGGGACACCACCGAATCGAGAACCCGATCGGCGACGAGGTCCTTGCTGGCCAGCTCGACCGTGTCGACCACGCCAGCAGCGCTGAAGATGGTGACGGCGTTGGTGTCGTGCTCGAAACCGGTGGCCGGCGCGCCGACGTCGTTGGCGACCAGGAGATCGGCCCGCTTGCGAGCCAACTTGTCCTGGGCGTTGGCGGCGACGTCGGTGGTCTCGGCCGCGAACCCCACGAGCGTCTGGCCGGGAGCCTTGGCTGCACCGAGCTCGGCGAGGATGTCCTCGGTGGGCTCGAGGCGGATCTCCGGGATGCCGCCGGCCTTCTTGATCTTGTCGGCGGCCGCGGTGACGGGCCGGAAGTCGGCCACGGCGGCGGCCATCACGACCACGTCGGCCTGCGGTGCCCGTTCGTGCACGGCGGCGCGCAGCTCGGCGGCGGTGGCGACGGTGACGACGTCGAGCCCGGGAAGGGCCGGTGCTGCTGCTGCGGTGATGAGCGTGACGTCGGCGCCTCGCCGGAGCGCGGCGAGGGCGATCGCGGTCCCCTGCTTGCCCGACGAGCGGTTGCCGATGAACCGCACCGGGTCGATGGGCTCGCGCGTGCCGCCGGCGGTGACGAGCACCCGGAGGCCGGCGAGGTCGGGGATCGAGAGGGCGGCACCGGCGGCGGCCACGATCGAGGCGGGGTCGGCCAGACGCCCGTGGCCGAGGTCGCCGCCCGCGAGCCGGCCGCTCTCGGGTTCGACGATGCGGACGCCACGGCGCCGGAGCGTGGCGAGGTTGTCCTGCACCGCCGGGTGCTCCCACATCTCCGTGTGCATCGCCGGGCACACCAGCACCGGCGCCCGCGTGGCGAGCAGCGTGGCGGTGAGCAGGTCGGCCGAGCGGCCGGCGGCGTAGTCGGCCAGCAGGCGCGCGGTGGCCGGCGCCACGAGGACCAGATCGGCCCCCTGGCCGAGCCGGGTGTGCGGGATCGGGCTGTCCTCGTCCCAGAGCGAGGTCTGGACCGGCTCGGAGGCCAGGGCCGACAGGGTCGTCTCGCCGATGAAGCGCGAGGCGCCCTTCGTCATGATGGGCGCCACGTGGGCGCCCGCGTCGACGAGGCGCCGGCAGACCTCGACGGCCTTGTACGCGGCGATCCCGCCGGTCACGCCGAGGACGATGCGCCGACCGGCGAACATGGCAGGGGATTCAGCCAGGCAGGTGGATCAGGCGCCGGCGTCGAGCGCCGCGGCATCGAGCGCCGCCTGGGCCTCGGCGGCATCGGCCTCGGGGTCGATCTGGACGGCCTCGATCTTGTCGGCGGCGATCTCCTCGAAGGCGATCGACAGCGGCTTGCGGGCGACCGACGTGACCTGCGGCGGCACCAGGCTGCCGGACGTGTCGCCCAGCTGGCCGAAGTACGAGTTGATCTGACGGGCGCGCTTGGCGCCCAGCGTCACGAGCCGGAACTTCGAGTCCGCCCGGGTGAGGAGCTCCTCGATCGGGGGGTTCATCATCGTCTCGTGCTGCCAGGTCATGGTGTCCGTGTCCTTCGTCGGGTGCGCCGTGAGGCCGGTCGATCGTACCAACCCGAGGCGCCGCCGAGCGAGACGGGGGCGTCGCCTCACCCGCGCGGGGGCGTGACCGGCAGCCAGCGCGTCCCGGTGGGTCAGGTGCGAGTGCCGCCAGCGACCGAGATGATCTGGTCGGTGATCGCGGCGGGGTCGGTGGTCGTGGAGTCGATGACCAGGTCGTAGATGGACAGGTCCTGGAGGTCGATGCCGTAGAAGTCCTGGTAGCGAGCACGTTCCGAGGCTTCTCGCTCCTGGTTGACCGCCAGCGCATCGTCGACCCCGTGGCCGTCTCGTCCGCCGACCCGGCGGGCCCGCTCGACCTCGTCGCAGTGGATCCAGATGCGCAGGGCACGAAGCGCAGCTCTGGTGGCGAGCCATCCCGCGAGGCGGGACTCCAACAAGACGTCGCCGTCACGAGCCCGCTCCACCAAGCGGTCGTCGAGGGCGCGGTCGATCGCATCGTCGGCTTCGGCGATGCGTGCGAACTCGGCGAGCGTCACGCCCCGCTCGGACGCCATGGTCCGAAACACGGTCCCGCCATCGAGGTGGTCGAGCCCGAGGCGGGTCGCGACGCTCCGTGCGACGGTGCTGGTCCCTGAGCCGGGCAGGCCCGACAGGGTGATCAGCACGCGGTCAGGAGAACGCAGCGAGCAGTGCTTCGCGCTGCTGCTTGCCGAGACCGCGCAGGCGCCGGGTGTCGGCGATGCCGATCTCGTCCATGGTGCGACGAGCCTTGACCTTGCCCACGCCGGGCAGGGACTCGAGGACCGCGAGCACCTTGGTCTTGCCGACCAGGTCGCTGGACTCGGCCTCGTCGAGGACCTGGGCGAGCGAGACCGAACCGAGCTTCAAGCGCTCCTTGAGCTCGGCTCGAGCCTTGCGCGCCGCAGCGGCCTTCTCGAGGGCAGCAGCACGCTGCTCGGGGGTGAGTGACGGAGGTTGTGCCATGGCGAAAATCCTACCCCTGCCTGGTCTTCCACGCCGGTGATGATGCGACTGAGGTCACCTCGACGAACCAGGTGGATGCACCCGGGGAGGACCATCAGCGATCAGAGGCTGATCGACTCCACCAGCTGCGATGCGGCGACCACCGGGTCCTCGGCCTGGCTGACGGCGCGGCCGATGACCAGGAGGTCGGCTCCGGCCTCGAACGCCTCCTGCGGCGTGGCGGCCCGGGCCTGGTCGTGGGTGGGTGTGCCGGCGGGGCGGATGCCGGGCGTCACGATGGTGAGGCGTGGACCCATCTGGCGGGCGTCACGAGCGTCGGCGACGGCGCAGACCAGGCCGCCGCAGCCCGCCTCGATGGCGAGGGCGACGCGCTTGGGGAGGATGTGCGGCGGTGCCGTGTTGTCGCTGGTGAGGACCGTGACCGCAAGGGCGGTGGGCTCGGGGAGACCGGCGCTCTCGGCCCCTTCCTTCAGGCCCTCGACCCCGGCGCGCAACATGTCGACGCCGCCGAACGCGTGCATCGTCGTGTACGACGCGCCGAGCGAGCCGAGCACCCGCGACGCCTTGTTCACCGTGGTCGGGATGTCGTGGAGCTTCAGGTCCACGAACACCTCGTAGCCCAGCTCGAGCATGGTCTCGATGGCGTCGGGACCAGCCGCGCTGTAGAGCTCCAACCCGACCTTCGCCACCCCGAACCACGGCCGCAGGGTCTGGGCCGTGCGCCGGGCGACGACCAGGTCGTCGACGTCGAGCACGAGCGCGAGGCGCCGCCTCACGTCGTGATCGGCGTCGACCATGGGGGCCTCAGCGTTCGCGGTCGTGTCCATGGATCGCTCCGATCAGTTCGCCCACGTCACGGACCCCGTGACGCCGGCACCAGTCAACCAGTCCTACCGCAACCTGTCCCGGTGCCCGCGGATCGGCGAACGTCGCCGTTCCGACCTGCACCGCCGCCGCTCCCGCCACCACCATCTCCGCCGCGGTCTCGCCGTCGACCACGCCGCCGGCACCCACGATCGCCACGTCGGGCCGCGCCGCGGCGACGTCGTGGATCGCTCGGACGGCCACCGGGTGGATCGCCGGACCCGAGAGCCCTCCCCCGCCGTTGCCGAGGCGGTAGGTCCGCGTCGCCGGATCGATCGCCATGCCCATCACCGTGTTCACGAGGGTCACGGCCTCGGCCCCACCGGCCACCGCGGCGTCGACGATGGGCAGGAGGTCGCCGACGTTGGGGCTGAGCTTCGCCCAGCGCGGACGCCCGCAGCCCTCGGTCACCGACATGGCGGCTTCGGTCGCCTCCGGCGAGTGGGCGAACATGCCCGAGCGGTCCTCGACGTTGGGGCAGCTGAGGTTCACCTCCACGGCGACCACCGCCGCCGGCGCGTCCGCCAGCAGGTCGGCAGCCCGCCGGTAGTCGTCGACCGAGCGTCCCCAGATGGACGCCACGACCGAAGCCCCGGTGGCGAGCAGGAGCGGCAGGTCGTCGTTCATCCAGGCCGCGATGCCCGGCCCCTGCAGGCCGACGGCGTTGAGCATGCCGGCGGTCGCTTCGTGGACGCGCGGTGCGGGGTTGCCGGGCCACGGGTCGGCCGACACCGACTTGGTGACGACGGCGCCGAGGCCGGCGAGGTCGGTGTAGGGGGCCAGCTCGGCGCCGTGACCGGCGGTGCCCGAAGCGGTGAGGACGGGGTTGCGGAGCTCGACGCTGCCGACGCGGGTCGGCAGCTCGGGGATCCGGGCGACGCCGGAGCGGTACCGGAACCACCGCTGGGACGATGAGCGTCGGTACCGCTCGGTGTGCTCCGGATCGGCCACGGTCAGTGGAACTCCTGCAGGGGTTTCACCTGCAGCTCGTGGGTGGACCAGTCCCCCATGCCGTCGGCTGCCGCGAGCGCCGCTGCTGCGGTCGTGAGGCACGGGATCCCGGCCACACCCGCCGCGGCACGGATGTAGCCGCCGTCGGCTCGGGGGCCTCGTCCCTTCGGGCTGTTGACCACCATCTGGATGTCGCCGGCCTCGATCAGATCGACCGCCGTGGTCCCGCCCGTCTCGTCGCCCAGCTTGGCGACGCGCTGGGCGACGGCGATGCCGGCCGCCTCGAAGGCGGCGGCCGTGCCCTCGGTGGCCACGAGCTCGAAGCCGAGGTCCACGAAGGAACGGGCCGCCTTCACGCCGCCGGGCTTGTCGCGGTCGGCGAGCGAGAAGAAGATCCGGCCCGACTCGGGGAGCCGGTCCCCTGCCGCGATCTGGCTCTTGGCGAAGGCCAGGCCGAACGAGCGGTCGATGCCCATGACCTCGCCGGTGGAGCGCATCTCCGGGCCGAGCACCCGGTCGGCGTCGGGGAAGCGGTTGAACGGGAGCACGGCCTCCTTGACGGCGACGTGGCCGTCGGTGGAGCCCTTCCGCATCAGGCCCTCGGCCCGCAGCTCCTCCAGCGAGGAGCCGGTCATGACCCGGCTCGCCACCTTCACGAGCGGCACGCCGGTGGCCTTGGCCACGAACGGGACGGTTCGGCTGGCGCGGGGGTTGGCCTCGATCACGAAGACCTCGCCGTCGCGCACGGCGAACTGGACGTTGATGAGGCCGACCACGTCGAGCGCCTCGGCGATGCGGCGGGTGAAGTCCTCGATGGTGGCGACGGTCTCGGCGCCGAGCGAGTACGGCGGGATGGCGCAGGCGGAGTCACCGGAGTGCACGCCGGCCTCCTCGACGTGCTCCATGACACCGCCGATGACGACCTCGCCCGTGACGTCGCGGATGGCGTCGACGTCGACTTCGGTCGCGTCCTCGAGGAAGCGGTCGACCAGCACGGGGCGCGAAGCGGAGAGGCCGCCCTCCTTGCCGAGCGAGCCGAACCCGGCCAGGGCGGCCATCGCCTTCTCGAGCTGGGCGTCGTCGTAGACGATCTCCATGGCCCGGCCGCCGAGCACGTACGAGGGACGGACGAGGACCGGGTAGCGGATCTCGTCCGCGATGGCCTTGGCGGCCTCGTAGGTGACGGCGGTGCCGCCTGGGGGCTGCGGGATGCCGAGCTGGGTGCACAGGGCGTTCCAGCCCTCGCGGTCCTCGGCCAGGTCGATGGACGCCGCCGAGGTCCCGAGCACCAGCCCCTCGGGCAGCAGGCCCGAGAGCTTGAGCGGGGTCTGGCCGCCGAGCGACACGATCACGCCGACGAGCTCACCGGAGGCCTGCTCGCCCTCGATGACGTTCATGACGTCCTCGTAGGTGAGGGGCTCGAAGTAGAGGCGGTCCGAGGTGTCGTAGTCGGTCGAGACGGTCTCGGGGTTGCAGTTGAGCATGATCGTCTCGAAGCCGGCGTCGCGCAGGGAGAAGCTGGCGTGGACGCAGCAGTAGTCGAACTCGATGCCCTGGCCGATGCGGTTCGGACCGGACCCGAGGATCAGGACCTTCTTGCGGTCGCTGGGCCGGACCTCGTCCTCGTCCTCGTAGGTCGAGTAGTGGTACGGCGTCTCGGCGTCGAACTCGGCGCCGCAGGTGTCGACGGTCTTGAACGTGGCCCGCACGCCCGCCGCGAGGCGGGCGGCTCGGACCTCGGGCTCGGTGGTGCCCCAGAGGTGGGCGAGCTGGGCGTCGCCGAAGCCGAGGCGCTTGGCCCGGCGCCACGCGGCGCGGGTCATCCCGGCGAAGCCGGTCTCGGCCAGCGCCGCTCGCTCCTCGGTGATGAGGCTCATCTGGTCGAGGAACCAGGGGTCGACCTTGGTCTCGTCGTAGATGCGCTCGATCGGGATGCCGCGGCGGATGGCGGCTTCGAGCTGGAAGGGCCGCTCGGGCGTGCCGATCGAGGCCGCGGCGACGAGGTCGTCGTCGCAGAGCGCGTCGTACGCGGCCTCGCCGGGGTCCCCGTTGAGGCCGAGGCGGCCGTGCTCGAGCGAGCGCAGCGCCTTCTGGAGCGACTCGGGGAAGGTCCGGCCGATGGCCATGGCCTCGCCCACCGACTGCATCTGGGTGCCCAGCACCGCGCGCTGGCCGGGGAACTTCTCGAACGCCCAGCGGGGGACCTTGGTGACCACGTAGTCGATGGTCGGCTCGAAGCTGGCCGGCGTCTTCTTGGTGATGTCGTTGGGGATCTCGTCGAGCGTGTAGCCGACGGCGAGGCGGGCGGCGATCTTGGCGATCGGGAACCCGGTGGCCTTCGAGGCGAGGGCCGACGAGCGCGACACCCGCGGGTTCATCTCGATCACCACGAGGTCGCCGTTCTCGGGGTTGAGCGCGAACTGCACGTTCGACCCGCCCGTCTCGACGCCGACGCGGCGCAGGCAGGCGAAGGCGGCGTCGCGCATCTTCTGGTACTCGACGTCGGACAGCGTCTGAGCGGGAGCGACGGTGATGGAGTCGCCGGTGTGGACGCCCATCGGGTCGACGTTCTCGATCGAGCAGATGATCACGCAGTTGTCGGCGTGGTCGCGCATGACCTCGAGCTCGTACTCCTTCCAGCCCGCGATGCTCTTCTCGATGAGGATCTCGGTGATGGGGCTGGCGTCGAGGCCGAAGCTGGCGACCTTCTCGAACTCCTCGGGCGTGGCGGCGATGCCCGTGCCCTTCCCGCCCAGGATGTAGGCCGGCCGGATGACCACGGGCAAGCCGATCTTCTCGACCACCTGGCGCGCCTTGACCATCGCTGCGGCCACGAGGTCCGCCTTGGGAGCACCCTTGAGCTCGGCGGGAGGCCGGGCCGAGCCTGACGACGGCACGTCGAGGCCGATCTCGATCATGGCGACCTTGAACCGCTCGCGGTCCTCGGCGGTGGCGATGGCCTCGGCGTCGGCGCCGATCAGCTCGACGCCGTAGCGATCGAGCACCCCGGCCTCCACCAGCTCCATCGCCAGGTTCAGCGCCGTCTGGCCGCCGAGCGTGGGCAGGAGGGCGTCGGGCCGCTCCTTCTCGATGATCTTGGTGAGGATCTCGACGTCGAGCGGCTCCACGTAGGTGGCATCCGCGAAGTCGGGGTCGGTCATGATCGTGGCCGGGTTGGAGTTGGCCAGGATCACCCGGTAGCCCTCCTCCCGGAGGACCCGGCAGGCCTGGGTGCCCGAGTAGTCGAACTCGCAGGCCTGGCCGATGACGATCGGGCCGGAGCCGATGAGCAGGATCGAGGAGATGTCGGTGCGCTTCGGCATCAGTTGCCTGCCTTGGTCCGGGTCATGAGCTCGGCGAAGTCCTCGAAGAGGTAGGCCGAGTCGTGGGGGCCGGGCCCCGCTTCGGGATGGTGCTGGACGGAGAAGGCGGGCACGTCGAGCGCCCGGATCCCCTCGATCACGCCGTCGTTGAGGTTGAGGTGCGTGACCTCGGCTCGGTCGAGGGAGCCCTCGGCCACGGCGAAGTTGTGGTTCTGGCTGGTGATCTCGACGGTGCCGTCGCGCAGCCGGCGGACGGGGTGGTTGCCGCCGTGGTGGCCGAACGGGAGCTTGGTGGTGGTGCCGCCGAGCGCGGCGGCCAGCAGCTGGTGGCCGAGGCAGATGCCGAAGACCGGCACCTCACCGAGCAGCGAGCGGACGGCGTCGACCCCGTAGGACACGGTGGCCGGGTCGCCGGGACCGTTCGACAGGAACACGCCGTCGGGCTCCTTGGCCAGCACCTCGTCGGCGGAGGTCGCGGCCGGCACGACCTCGACGGTGGCGATGCCCGAGAGGTGGCGGAGGATCGTGGTCTTGATGCCGAAGTCGTAGGCGACGACCCGGAAGGGGCCGCCGGCCACGGTGTACGCCTCGGCGGTGGTGACCTGGCTCACCAGGTCCACGCCGTCGGTGCCGGGCTCGGCGACCGCCGCCGCCTTCAGCGCCGTCTCGTCGACCGCGGTGCCGTCGGGTGCCTCGCCCAGGGCGCCGAACGCGCCGGGCATGGCGCCGGTGTCGCGGATGTGGCGGGTGAGGCGCCGGGTGTCGACGCCGCCGATGCCGGGGACGCCGTGGCGGGCGAGCCACTCGTCGAGGTCCTCGGTGGCCCGCCAGTTGGAGCGGCGGCGGGCCAGCTCCCGCACGACCACGCCCCGGCAGAACGGCGTGCGGGACTCGTCGTCCGCAGCGGTGACCCCGTAGTTGCCGATGTGCGGGTAGGTGAAGGTGATGATCTGCCCGGCGTAGGACGGATCCGAAAGCACCTCCTGGTAGCCGGAGAGCACGGTGTTGAAGACGACCTCACCGGTGGCGATGCCCGAGGCGGGTGTGGCGCCGAGCGCCTCGCCCTCGAACACGGTGCCGTCGGTGAGCACGAGCAGGGCGTCGCGAACGGTCACCGCAGACCTCCGACGGCCCGTGCCCGGGCAAAAAGAAAGCCCCCGCGAGGGGGCTCGTGCAGCGAAACGAGTTGGGACATCTGCGCTCTCCTGTCCGTGCGGGCCTCACAGGACCCACTTCACGGTCAGGAGGACAACCTACCACCCGCGCCTCGCTCCCCCCGACTCCGAATCGAGCCGGGCGTTCCACCAGGTCCTAGCGTTGCCGCATGGCCCTCCCCACGCCCGCTCCAGACCGAACCGCCGTCGTGACCGGAGCGTCCTCGGGCATCGGCGCCGCCATCGCCCGCGATCTGGCGAGCCGAGGCCACGGCGTCACGCTCGTCGCCCGGTCCGCCGACAAGCTGGCCGACCTGGCTGCCGAGCTGCGCGGCTCAGGCGTGCGCGCGGAGGTGCTGGCCACCGACCTGACCGACCGCGCCGCCCGCGCCGGGCTGCCCGACCGGGTCACCGGCCTCGGGCTGGTGCCGGACATCTTCGTGAACAACGCCGGCCTGTCGACGCTGGGCCGCGTGTCGGCAGCCGATCCCGACGCCGAGATGGCGATGATCGAGCTCGACGTCGTGGCCGTCGTCGACCTCACCGTCCGCTT
>Ga0182745_1000404_pt1 | contig 49419 bp, 47 predicted proteins | sample eDN3rd30CKraftBY_FD_128523 | JGI IMG/M metagenome (GOLD analysis project Ga0182745, IMG submission 128523) | Enriched backyard soil microbial communities from Emeryville, California, USA - eDNA 3rd pass 30_C Kraft BY (version 2) (version 2) | ecosystem: Environmental > Terrestrial > Soil >... | reverse complement strand
GTTGGCAAGCTTGGGTGGCCCGGCCAGAATTGGCCGGGTGCCGTAGGCACAAGAAGCTTTTCCTTCAGGATCCTTATTTCCCAATGACCGTGAATTGTCTCTCGGCCGTTGAATCAGAGAATGAGTTCTTCTGTGGAATCGCAAGCTGAGGGGCAGGCTTCTTGTCGCTGCGCGACCCGGCCAATTCTGGCCGGGCTACCCGAAATGTTATTTTCAGGACGATCCTAAGCCTGTCTTTCACGTACTGCTCCTGGGCAGCAAACTGTTCAAACAAGGTCGTTATGGCTGAAAAATTATCATCTCGTGAACGATTCCGCTGCCCTTGGGCAAAAGGGGAGAATTATGTCCTGTATCATGATCAGGAGTGGGGAGTTCCGATCCATGACGATCGTCTTCTCTTCGAATTTCTGGTTCTTGAAGGAGCCCAGGCCGGATTAAGCTGGAGTACCGTTCTCAACAAACGGGCGTCCTATCGAGCGGCCTTTGACAACTTCGACGCCGAAAAAGTGGCCAGATATACTCCGGAAAAGATGGCAAAACTGCTGGAGAATCCCGGCATCATCCGGAATCGCCTGAAAGTGGCCTCGGCCGTCAACAACGCCCGACAGTTCCTGAAAGTGCAGGAAGAATTCGGATCATTCGACAAGTACATCTGGCAGTTCGTCGACGGTAAGCCGATTCACAATCGCTTCAAGGAACTGTCTGAAGTCCCGGCGAGAACCACTGAATCCGACGCCATGAGTAAAGACCTGAAAAAACGGGGCTTCAACTTCATCGGGTCAACCATCTGCTACGCCCACATGCAGGCCACCGGCATGGTCAACGACCATCTGGTCGCCTGCTTCCGCCACAAAGAAGTGAAATCGGCAAGCTGAATCGACCTGCATGTTTTTAGCATAAGAAGAGGAGACTCACGCAAAGGCGCTAAGGCGCAAAGAATTAATATGACAACGTACTTGTAATCGTCGCGATTTGGACCATGCGGGCAATTCAGAAACCACGAATAATACGAATCGTACGAATCGATTGCGATGAAATCATCAAGTGTCAGCGAGGAGTTTACTCATGGCGTGGAACAAAATTTCTTTGCGCCTTAGCGCCTTTGCGTGAGTCTCCTCTTCACCCCTTTATACAAATCTGCCCTAAACTTTGACGAAGTCTGACGTCTTTGACGTTTGCCCTGATGCCGAATTCGTGAAGATGGAATCGGCTTTCATGCTTTCAGGTTTGGCGACTCCCAGCAAATCCAGCACCGTCGGAGCGACTGCGGTCAGAGAGACACGGTTGCTCAGAACCTGATGCCCCTGCCCGGGACGGCGGACCCAGAACAGACCATCTGGGTGATGGAAGCCACTCTTCACGGTATCCACCCGATAGAAGACTTCCGAGAACGGAATCGTTCGACCGTCGGTGGTATCTGTAATGACCGCCTCTTTCCCGGGGATTTCACGACAACGGCATTGACCGATCACATCGGTCCCCTGAACACTGGCGGTGAATGCTTCTTTCCCATTAGAAAGTTGAAACGCTTCCAATGCCTTGGCGGCAATCGTGGCCTGTTCTGTCGAATCAAAGCGGAGAAAGAACTCGTCCGCCATAATGGGATCATAACGATATGTCCCTGAGAGCCCCGGCTTATTCAACAGAAGCTTATCCGTCAGAACCGACTTGTTATGCAACCGGAACACGAGCTTTCCACCGGTCGCTTCCATCTTGGTATAAGGTTGCTGACCTAATCCGGAGAGAAGCACAATCGTTGCTTTCGGGTCCAGTTTCAGAATCCTGCCAACAACCCGGTCCATCTGTTGATAACCATAAAGAATGGCATCCTTATAGTCCCGCTGTTCCTGATCTGTCGGCGCGATCTGGAATGCTTCCGGCTGCATGTTTCTCCAGAACTTATGTTGATAATGTGCGGTGCTGTTAAAGAACAACGTCGAAAACTGCGGACGGTGTTTTCGGTAATACCATTCAAAAATGTCATACTGAATCGCATCGAGCAATGTCGCACGACGCCAGCGATGGTTCCCCAATCGTTCACGGACAAGCTGTCTCGCCACGCGAATGGCAGTGCTCATCCGCAAACCATGCCCCGCCAGAAATTTGAGAAAGCGGGCGATGTCATTCTTCGTCACCGGCACTTTCGACGCGGCATATTCCTGCACGTTCTTCTGAATGAAGGAGTAGAACGCCTCGAATTCCCCCTGCGGATACGGAGAGACCTGATTACTCCACGCATCCGGCAACAGATAGCCATTGAGCGGGGTCTGATACCAGCTGTTCATACTGCCGCAGACCCAGACTTTCTGGCCGGCCGACGACGCGAGGTCCCAGACCGCCGGTGAAGTCATCTGCACGCCATTGGAAAGGCGAAAGACTCCATGTTCTTTAGCCGCCAGCCCCGAATGCACAGTCACCCACTGCACCCAGGGGTTCAACCATTCGCCATCCGCTTCCGCATCGGTCGTGGCGACCAGAGACTGGGCATGCAATCGCTGAAAATGAGGGAGTTTTCCTTCACTGATGAAACGGTCCATCAGCCAGGGGGTCAGTTCGTTGAATTCCAGGCAGATGACAGGGGACGTTCCGGACATTCTTTTTTTCCTCACAATTTTCGGCGTGTCTGCTCTGACGGTTTCAGTTCGAGTCTTGCGAAAGTGTGCGTCAGAATCCGCGACAAAGCGTTTCAGGTTTTTCGACACCGGTCGAATTACCGCACTCCGGTTCCGATCGTATCAACTCACCGCAAGAGGTGAATTTCGGCAACATAAGTGTCGGTGCGGTTAAGTCGTGAACTGAGATACGGGTTCCGGCTTCACAGGCTTATTCGGTGTTTCGTCTTTGTAATACGAACCATAGGTTTCGTATTCATACCCTCCTTCACCACCCGGTTGCGGACGGAAGTCGTTCGCCACGATTCCGTAGACCGGCACTCCATGTGCTTCGAGTGTTTCACGAGATCGAAGCAAAGAAGCCCGTTTGGTCTTCTTCATACGCACGACGAGTAACAGTCCGTCGGCAAGAGGAGCGATGATACAAGGATCGCTCACCGCCAGAACTGGTGGAGTGTCGATCAGAACGTAGTCATATTCCTCTCGCAGTTGGATCATGAGCTTCGAAAGACCGGATGCGGCCAGGAGTTCCGCTGGATTGTCGGGGCACAAACCGGCCGTCATCAGTGACAGACCGTCAATCGGAGTCGAACGAACTGCGTTCTGCCAGTCGATTTCATTGAGCAGAACATCCGCCAGGCCGATTTCCTGAGGTGTCTGAAACAGGACATGCTGAGTCGGTCGACGCAAATCTCCATCAATGAGAAGAACCTTCTTCCCGGACTGCGCCATGGCAATCGCAAGATTCGCGGTCGTCGTGCTTTTCCCTTCACCAGGAGCCGCACTCGTAATCTGAATGACTTTATGCCCTTCTCTCATCGCGACGAACAGAGTCGTGCGGACGAGTCGATAAGATTCTGCTTCACGAGACCCCGGGCGATGATAATAACACAGTGCCGACGATAACCCCCTTGCCTGGGCCACTCGCTCCATCTCTGGCGAAATCGTAAAGGTTGGGACCGTCCCGATCAGTGGTTCACGAGAAAGGGATGTCACTTCGCTTAATGTCTTCAGCGAGGTGTCGTACCATTCACGGAAATAGGCGAGACAGAAGACCAGAGCCGCCCCCAGAATGGCGCAGGAGCCGACGATCTTGATCACTCGTTTCAGAGAACGGTCAATGCGAACCTGTGCAATTTGCTGGAGTCGGTAACCTTCCTGACCGCGGGAAATATCGTACTCGGCAATCTGGTCGAACATCCGTTCGAGCTGCTGTTTCTTCTGAGCGATTTCGTCTTTTCGACGCTGATCGTCCACTTCGAACATCTCTGCCTGCTTGGCTTTTTTCTGGGCATCCGCATGCAGCAACGCCAGATTCTGATTGTCCATCTCCAGCTCTTTTAATTGTCCAACCAGAGTTTCCCGATAAGCCGAGACGAGATCCATTCCCAGTGCCGCAGACCGGGAAGAGACAGGGGCACCCTCCCCGGACTTACGCTCAGGAGCCTTGAGACCTTGTCGCGTATAGAAGTCGAGCAGTGTATCAATCTGCCGACGCACGTTCCTAACCTGAGTATGTTCTTCCCCCAGAGAATGAAGCAGACGTTCTTCCAGCAGACGGGCCGTTAATAACTGGGAATCAAGTTGTGCTTTCTCTGGCGACGCCGAGACCATGGCCCCACCTCCACCCGACCCGGTTCCACCTCCACCGCCGGAGGTTCCTGTCGACATGGAATGCATCACCCAGAACTCCAGTTCTTCGCGTGATGCTTTCTCTTTCAGCATCCGATCAAGCGTGGCGACACGTGCCTGAATGCTCGAACGCTTCCGCAGGTTTTCGTTCTGTGCGGTTTCAATAGATGCTAATTCCGATTCATACTGATTCGGAGCCTGTGTCGGCATTCCATTGACGGAGATGACTGGCGAGGCCTTTAAATAAACCGGAGCATCACGGCGGAATTGCTGATACTCTCCTTCCAGATGTTTAATGTCTGTCTCGAGCATCTCCTGACGTTCAAGCAACGAACGATACAGCAACTTGGCATTCTCGTCTCGGGTGTCGTCCAGATAATCCCGATACGATTCGACAATCGCCTGTACCACCGCCCTGGCAATTTGTTTATCCGGGTGAAGATAAGCAATATCCAGAACGTTATCAAAAGACTGCTCCTGACCGGAACTGCGTGTAACGGATAAGCCTTCCGTCACTTCCTTTAATGGATCATACGCTTTTGCTAATTCCGGAATCTCATGAAGACCGTGATCTTTAAAAGCCCGTTCGACAATTAAGTCCGTCTTGATCAACTGAACGTGATCACCACGATCACCATAACGGTTCGCTTCAGCGTTATGCGCCGGAACACTTGCTTTCTTGGAAACCAGAACCTGCGTTGAAGCAGAATAAACTGGTCCAAGAAACAGATACAGGAGAACTCCCACTGTCAGCCCAAGGAACAGGCCACATGCCAGCGGAATCCAGACTCCCAGAAGAAAGCGGACAATATCCACGGAATGCCCGGATTGCTCGGAACTACCGCCGGAGGACTGGTGAAACCCGAAGGGCGCAAAGTCAAATTCGGCCTGGGGAGCAGCATTTTTAGGAGGTACTGACACGGATTGCTTCCTGATATTGTACGGCACCCGGAATCCATTCCGCAAACTCTGGTGTGATATCTAATTGATACGTAATGAACCGAATGATCAACGATCGTGAGATGACATGTTTTTATACATGAACGGTCTTCTCTGAAAATTCATTCAGATAATAATCAAGTGTCTCTTTCAGTCCCGACTCAAGTGTCACCTGAGGATCGTACCCAAGGTCATTCTTAATTGCAGAGATGTCAGCCCAGGAGTGGAGAATGTCTCCATTTCGGGCAGGATGAAAATCGGGAGCGAACGGCTTATCAAGAAACTCACAGATCAGCCGTAGCAACTCCAGGACGCTGATCGTTTCACCACTGGCAACATTATAAACCCGACCGGAAACTCCCGGGACGGTTGCAGCCAGCAGGTTTGCCTGGACGACATTTCGAATCGAAACAAAGTCGCGAGACTGCTCGCCGGTTCCGAAAATTTTAGGAGCCTTTCCTTCCAGCAGTGCACTGGCAAACAGCGGGATCACAGCAGAATAAGGACTTTTCGGATCCTGACGCGGACCGAAGACATTGAAGTAACGAAGTCTGACCACTTCCAGATCATAAGAACTGGCGAAAGACTGGCAGTACAGCTCCCCCGCAAGTTTCGACGCAGCGTATGGGGAAAGAACCTGCGGCACCTGATCTTCCCGTTTCGGCATTTCGGGAGAATCACCATAAGCACTGCTTGACCCGGCATACACCACACGCCGTACGCCTGCTTTCCGAGCGGCGTTCAGAATGTTCACTGTTCCCGTGACACAAACATCATGAGTCGCCACCGGGTTCTCAATGCTTAACGGCACCGAGGCCAAGGCAGCCTGATGAAAGATCACTTCCATCCCGTCGACAGCATGTTGCACGACATGACTGTCACGCACATCCCCTTCGATCAATTCAATCTGCTTGAGAACCGGCGTAAGATTTCTGGTGAATCCGGTCGACAGATTGTCGAGGACGCGAACCTGAACCCCTTGTTCAACGAGATGCGTCACCAGATGTGAACCAATGAAACCGGCGCCCCCCGTGACCAGACATCGGGAAAAAGTATGTGACACAAAGGCCTCTTCGATTCAGAATGGATGTCCAAACGGATGACTGGAGGGGGTAACAGACCGATGGCCTCCAGCGGGAATTGCATGGAAATCACACAATCCAACAATGCCACCATAGCCTGCCGATCATGCCGGTGTCGGAAAATGGCGACAATGTTGCGAGATTTCTACATCCGGTTGTACCGATTAGGCGCCCCAGGCCGAGATGTTGCGTCCAGCAGTCAAAGCCAGATGCTGAAGCACTTGAGTACCCTGCCCGCCTTCCACTGAGACAAACCTGGAACCGAGGAATCTCCTATCGCATTGAATCTAAATGATTTAGGATCACCTCGAACGGTTCGCTTGGGCTGAAACCAGATTCGAAAATTTCTCCTCGTCCCCATCTGAATGGACTTTCAACAAGTTCCAGGAGCCGACCGCTTTGAGAATGACGGACGATTTGATACATTCCTCTATCACCTGTCTGATCTGCGTGTTCCGCTTTCACCGAACAAGCGAATTATTGACGCAAGTCAGGGACAGGAATCAGATTGCATCCGTAGCTCAATTGGATAGAGCACCGGTCTTCGGAACCGGGGGTTGGGGGTTCGAACCCCTCCGGGTGCACTTCACTCTTCACTCGCCCGGCCATCGTGCCGGGCGATGTCATTTGGTGACAGGCAGTGTCTAACACCCTATCTGTCAGGGAGTTAGAGAGTCCGTCCGCTCCCTCCTCTTGGGCATCCTCTTCCCCCTGGTTCAGTGCCAGATGGTGCCTTTCGAAGTCGGCAGACGTCCCGGGAAGAGGTCCAAAACGGACACCACAGGGGTCCATTTTGGACACCATAGATGGGGCTTTTTCCACCTTCTCCGGACGGGCAAGACCTCCCACAATAGGGAGCTTGGAAATGGCCAGCGACTTCTCCGCTTTTGCGACATGCGTGTAGCGGTTCATCGTCAGTTCGATTGAACCGTGTCTCGCCAGGAGTTGGGCCGTTTTGGGGTGAACATCTCCCTGAGCGAGATTGGAAACAAAGGCATGCCGAAGAGAATGGAAGTCGGCATACAATCCAGCCTGATTTCGATATTCCAGGAAATCGGATTGCCGCCTGACCTGACGTTCGTCCTCACTCGAGGCAGACTCCACCCAACGTTTCTTCGCTTTTTCCAGATCTTTTTTGATCATCTTCGACGTTTTGCGAAGCTCATTTTTCGGCGTTCGTAAGTCAAAAATGGGTTGCCTCGGATCGGTCTGGCGTCCTGAAAGCCAAAGTTTCAGTTCCCTTGCAAGCTCTGGATGCAGAGGAATTTCAGCATCTCGCCCATTCTTTGTATGGCCTGCTCGAAGCATGACAGCCGGGGAATCGGGATCCAGGTTGAGGTCAGACAATGTGACCGACCCCGCCTCCTTTCTGCGGCATCCCGTCATCTGACAAAAGAGGTACAGCATCGCTCGATCAATACCTGACATGCCCTCCACAGGCTGACCATTTCTTGCTTCCTCAATCAAATAGGCCATTTCCTCCAGAGACAACGGCCGCCGATCATGTCGCCGATCTTTCCGCACATTCATCTTCTGAATGCTGCGAATCGGGTTCTCGCTCATCCGGCAATCAGTGACGAGCCAGTTGACGAAATGATTGATGGCCTGCAGGTAAAAATTACATGTCTGCGGTCCCTGGCCTGACTGATTCAACTCATAGATGAAGTTCTCCACTGGCGATCGCTGGAGATCCGAAATCCGGACCATCTTGCAATCGTCGATGATCTTTTTCAGCCTTCCAATCGTCTGCTCCACATGATCTTCGGAATCCCCCTTTGAACGGAGATGTTTTTCGAAGTCCGTGATGTGGTCGACGAGCAGCGTTTTTTGATGTTCTTTATAGTGATTGACCTCACCACATTTTCGTCGCTCCACTTCCTGTTCACGTTTGACCAGCAAACGATTCGAAACCGTTTTGTCCGTCGCAGCCACTTCACGTCGTTTCTTACCGTGCTCATCGCGGTACTCAACGTAATAGCGTTTCGACTCCTTTCTGACTTTTTCACCAGTGGTTTTATCTTTAACCCAATAGGGCTTTTTGAAGATCCTCCCCATTATTTAGCCCTCCGCTCTGATTTCTGATTACGGATTTTCTTCCACGCATCACGAGGTGGGCATTCGGCTCGTATCCATTCGACAAGTTCCTCATGCCGATAGCGGACGACCCGAACACTGAGACGAACCGGGTCCGGAACTTCCGCATCCGATTCCATACGCCGCCATGTGCGAAGGGAGACAGAACACAATTGAGCCGCCGATTTGGCATCAATAAGAACTGGCACAACACCAGCAGGGGGATGAAGGTCATCCATAGTCGACAACGCTCCTTACAGCGAATTTACGCTGCTCACGAAAGGTGATAAGGGAGGTCTGTTGTCGAAGTCGGAGAGAGGGAGCCTTCCGAGCGTGACTCACACAGGTTAAGACACCTGCGAATGATGACCGCCTCGCGTTCGACATCCGCCCCGCCACATGATCGGGCTTTAGCATTCGAGCCGAGAGCTGCACCATCATTGTCCAATTCAAGCCCAATCGTAATACTGGGAGACAGTATGTCAACGGCAAGGAAGGATATTTTATGATTTATTTTCGCCTCCGTGAGCTCCTTGTTGCCAAGGAGAATCTTGAGCAGCGTCGTATCCCCATGCGAGAAGTCGCCAACGCAACTGGCATCTCCCCCCAAGTGCTATCGAGTTTGACCGCTCCAGGAAGAGCGGTGGTCACCAATACGGCTTTTGTCGAATCCCTCTGTCGGTACTTTGAGTGCACCCCAAACGATCTCATGGTAATCGTCCCCCAACTTGAAGATTCAGATATCCATGTCGACCAGCTTTATCCTGACCGCCGCCGTCAGTGATCTGTTGGACTCAGGTGACTTCGAATCGGACTGAGATCCTGCTGAAGCAGCCTCAGAAATTCATTCAATGAAGCAGAGAAAGCTTCTCCCTCGGCCAGCATTTTCTCAATGACTGGGGCCATCTCTGGTGAGAGAGGAATCTTTTGAGGTGTCGGGTTCGATGGCTCTTCAATCCCTGGGAATTTAAAACCCGGCCTCACCCGATACGCTTTCTTGGCTTCATCGAAATACCAGGGGACACCGGCGTAGGAGAGGGTTTGGAAGAGTCGGAAGATGGTTCTTCGGGAGCAGCAGAGTTCTTCGGCCAGGGTGTCAGCGTCCCAGCGACCGCGTCCCATGATCAGGTGCAGCAGTCGCAGCAGTCTGCCGAGGCGTTCGCACTGACGAACACGGCGATCAGCATCGGTTCGTCTTGGTCGTCGCATGTCACCCTGATCAGAACTTGGAAACCACCTTCTTGATGAATCACAGGGTAATTCCCTGCGGTGTCACACTTGGGTCAGTGTGATTTCCGTGTAGAAAACCTCAGATTTCCGCATTCTCTGGAAATTTACTCCGTTTAAAGTGACCCACATGTGTCACAGCTATCGGCAACAATTCCCGCGAAAGAATCCTTGCGGGCCGGATGTCTGAATTCCCAGATTGAACGACGGCAATGGGGGCCGTCTCTGTCCCGTGAGCTTTGGTTTCAAGATCACGAGGACAGCTTCGAGATGGCAGCACAGTGGTATTACCGTCAGGAGAATCAGACCGTTGGACCGTTGACGACTGCTCAACTGAAGCAGGCAGCTCAACAACAAGTCATCGATTCGAATACCCCGATCAGAAAGGGAGAAGCTGGCCAATGGGGACGTGCTGCTCAAGTGAAAGGACTATTCGCCGCTGCAACAACCTCAACAAATGCGATCGCCACATCTTCACCGGAATCATTTCCTCCAGTGAAAGAGCTGGTCACACAGAATTCCGATGACACGAGCGACATTGCTTTCGAATGCCACCACTGTTTTCACCCGATTCGGGTTCCCTCATCCGCAGCGGGTAGAAAAGGAACCTGCCAGGGATGTGGTTCGGCACTCCTGGTTCCGGATGCTTCCGAGCAGATCATCGAGGTAGAAGAATGGGATGATGGGCATAGCGAAGAGGTTTCAGAACACTTCGAATATGTCACTCCGATTCGCCCCAGACCGAAACCTGCACCCAAACCGAAGAAAAAGAAAACCCGAGGAGAACCAGCTGGTTTCTGGAAACGGGTGATTGCCAGTGGACTCGATTCCCTGGTTCTTTCGTTGATCAGCGTGCCGATTTACTTCAGCATCGCGATACCGGCAAGCGTTGTAGCTCAGGAACTCGGGGAAGAGGCATTGATGATCCTGGCCATCGTGATCAACGTGTTCTACTTCGGATGCCTGCTCTTCGTGAGTTGGCTCTATCATGCTCTGCTGGAATGCTCATCGTGGCAGGGAACACTCGGCAAGATCGCACTGGGAATGAGGGTGACCGATCTCGACCGGGACCGCATCACATTCGGACGGGCCACCGGTCGCTATCTGGCCAAGTTTCTATCCTCGTTCCTGTTCATCGGCTACCTCATGGTCGCCTTCACCGAGAATAAACAGGGACTTCACGATCTCCTCTCAGGGTGCCTGGTGGTGAATCGAGAGTGAATCTCGCCAGAGATAAACAGTCAATCGATGCCTATTTATATTCTGGGTATACACTCCACTCTCCACGCTGCGACATTGATACTTGGTAAACAAGCACTTTCTGGATCAGCGTTCCGACTTCGGATTCAAACGTCACTGAGACATTGAAGCGATATGCTATTCGATCACCAGGAGGAAAATCTGCTGGAAGGCCAATTGCGGGATCGAAAATTACACTCAGAATCTCATGCTTGAGAGGTCGACTTTGGATGTAGCGGATAGATGTCGCCGAACTAGTTTCTCCTGCCATCCATTTGGTCATTTCTTCGTTGAATTTTGCCCGAGCTTCCAGTTCAAGTTCCTCTTTGGATGGCTTCTCCACCGCCGCTTTTAGAGGTGCTTCTGGAGCTTTCTCTTCGCCCATTGCTGGAAGCTCATTCGCCGGAGCTTCCACGTTTACCTTTGGAGGTTCCTCAACAGCGATCTTCTGGGCTTCAGCTTTCTTTCCCCGGCCAGAACTATCCACAGGAATGCAGCCAGAAGAAAACGTGATGGTCGTCAAAAACAATGCCAAACAGACAGCCCGCATGAAGACTCTCCAGGTTCAAAGGTGACAAATCAGGAGAACAATTCCCCCTTTTCCACCATTCATACCCGAAGCAAGTGACAACTGTGGGACATTCTGTTGCCAGCAATTTTCAGAAATCTGTGATGACAAGCAGATCGATCAACCGGGATTGCGGGTCTCCCGGTCAGCATCCCGGTCTTCCCGGAAGTAGATCTTCATCTCTGATTCAGACAGACCAAACGTTTTCAGCATGCGTCTCATGGAGTGCCGAATGGAATTCGCTGACAGATTGACCTCAATAAACATTCCGGGAACGACCTCTGACGGAACATTGTGGTTCTCAGCCGAGCGATCGATGAAGCGTCGACCATCGCGGCGAGCCATTTCTGGGTCATCTGGAAGTGAACGAAAGCGTTCCGGGTTCTGTGCGGCCAGTTGCTGGCAGAAGACTTCATAGAGTCGACGCCATGTGGTCAATTTTCGATTTTCTTCAATTGTGAAATGTCCAGACTTGAATGACGCTTTATACCCCGCATTATGCCAACGCCAGTTCAGGAGAGGCCGTAGTAGGCGGCGATGGCGGTGGGGATCAGTTTTCCGGCAGTGTCCAGGGTCACTTTCCAAACGCCGCTGGCAGCCTTACCCATCATTGTTCCGATCCAAGCACTGACTTGCGGACCGAACTGTGAAGAGGAAGTCGGTTTGCGATCGGCCTCAAGTGCTGTCTTTAGAGATTGAAGATCCTCAGGAGTGATTCCAGCCTCGGTCAATCGCTGCTTCAGGCTGTTGAAGTCACCGGCTTTGATGGACATGTTCAGGGATTGGGACACCGTGCTTCCGGAAACGTTCCCAAGAATGCCCTGGAAGTTTCCGATGTGGATGTTCTGGTTAGTCATCGCAATGGCCTTTTCTTCTGGGCTGAACCGCATTCCTTCGCCAAGGATGCCTTCTTGTTCAAGTTTGAGGGCCCAGTTGAGGATTGTGTTTCGGACCGCATCCATGATCCTAAAAACGGAATTGGGGGAAACACGCAGGTAACATTCCAGCGGCATGGGCATGTCGCATTGGCGATGCAGTCGTCGTTGCACCGAGTTTGGCAATCGAATCTTAAAGAATTCACTGTCGCTCTGGAGGAGTACGCTGAGTTCGCCTACCGGCACCCCCAAAGGTGCACGGCTGAACTCATCTTCTTGGCTAGGCACGTCGGTGAAGATCGGCATATGAATGCCGTTAACCGGATTGATGGCCTTTAGCGAAGTCGAGACAACGCGGTACTCTGGTACTTCTTTGTCTTGATAACCATTCAGTTCGGAGCGAATCCATTCTGAAAAATCGGAAATTTGTAGCTTGGTCGAGACGATGAGTGCTTTACGAAGGAGTTCATCCACCGGACACTTGCCGTCGCTTGCCAGTCGCTGTAGCTCGATGACGATTGGGTCTGACATGATTTTCTTCTTGTGAATTCTACGTTGTTGTTTCGACTGCTCGCCGCAGATCGTCCACAGCTTGATCTGCACCCCAAGCTTGGGCTGCGACGTATGCCGTCAGCCGTCGTTGCTCAAACGTCAATTCATTTCGTCGCTTGTACCCGATTGCATGATTCGTCTCGGACCAGGCGTATTGGAATAACGTCTTGATCTGAAGTTCGAAGAACTGAGGAATGTCATCCTCTTCAAATTCGGAAGTAATATCTGAAGGCAAAAACAGCACAAAATGCCGTCCAAAGTAGCCGAATTCATATTCAGATTCGGGTTCTTTCCTCTGCTGTTCAATCCCTCGAAACGTGTTAGTCACTACTTTCTCAACGACGGAAAGATCCGAAAGAAATCGCGTAACAATGAGTGCCCCGAGCTGATCCTGAATTTCAGAAAGAGGGTCGGTATATTTGAAATTTCCATCCTCATTAATTGCTTCAGATTTCTTTACAAAGCTGTCAATTCGCTTCGGTCGAGTGGACAGCTTACAAACGCAATCCAATGACTCGAAAGTTGAGTCCAAAAACTCTCGGAGTCTTCTGTCGAGTCGAGTCAGTACAAGATTGAATCGTTGAGTGTATTGCCCGACGATTTCATTCATGGCTTGGCCTTCCTGAAGCGTTGGTCAGCAACCATGCCTTCGGCTCGATAGATTCTTAGCCCATTTCGCCCATCGACAATCTCTTCCGTGAATACGCGATCGAATTGGCCGGTAGGAGCCGTGAGAATGGCCCCTGTATTGAGCTCCACGGACTCGAAGGAGAGAATTTCTGAGAATGCGTCTCGGCTCAGAACAAATTCTTCTCGATAGATCGCCTCGGTTTTTGCTTCTTTCTTGAGGCTCTCAGTTGCTGCTGATGACAAGCCGTACTGTTTTGCCAAAAGATCTGCACTAACTTTATTTCCATCTTGGTTAGGGATCAGTTTGGCAGCACTCGCCAATTCATCCTTGATCGTGGTGTCGGAGGTCTGCTTAATCGCTTGATCAAACATTTTGGCTAATCGACTCGATCCCAGTGATGGCGTCGTCAAGCAATCAGACGCGAGAAAATCTTTTACCCAATAGTCAGATACAGTCCGTACGACGCCGTATTGGATCTGATTATCGACAACCCATCCCTTCCAATAGCCCGTTTTCAGAGAGGTATCCTCATAGAAGGCGGCTTTGTATTTCTTTGAATTTCGCATGAACACCTTTTCAAGGTATTCGATGTTTAGGCCGCCGGAACTTTCGTCGGCTAAAATCCCGACGTCTGCAGGAAAACGAGAGATCAGCGTCCTCGTTTTCCCCTTCTCTTCACCCCGCACAAGAAACAGCAAGCTCATCCCCGGCGTTCCGTCTGTAAACGATTGCAGTCTTTTTGCCAACTTTTCGCCCGAATCTGAGCGTGGCCGATGAGCATAACTGACAATCAGATCACGAGCTTCGTTGTGTTGATTGTCGGAAGTGAAAGAAATCCTCGTTGTGCACTCAGTCGCAGCACGAAGGTAAACTCCCTCCAACATTTCGAAGAGTTTACCTGAGAGTTGCAAGTTGGTGCCACGGATTTCAGCCCGCTTTTCTATTGCGATCCCCTTACCAGGATGAACCAAAAAACTATGTAGATGAGTGACCGGCATATTTCACAGTTCTCCCTGAGAGGCAATTTTTACTGCTGAGAGAACCGGAAAGTCTGTGCCCGACTTGGCTGCATTCTGGTGATCAATCGTGTCGCGGATCTGCTTGTAGTAGTCGATCATCGGATCGTCCCCCTCTGCCAACTGCATCTTCGTCCGGCGAAGGGATGTCAACTTGGGTGATCCGCTCTTGACGGTGAAGTCAAGAAACCGTGTCAATGAAATCTCGATCATGGCCCGCCTGTTGCGTTAGAGTTGTCCTTGAAAATTCCGTTTGATAATTGGTCGAAACACATTGCTTGCATCGCATTGCCCTAATTTTATTCTTGTCAGTGCGACAATATGAAGTTTGCAGTGCTCGGCAAAGTTTCTTGAAGTGAAAGACGCCTGACAGGGATAGCCACACCCTTCAAGTTCTCTCCAATGAGATGCGGAATTGGCTTTTTCCGTATGGTCTTGGCTCACCGCAGCATTCTTTCCAGTTTTTTCGGGACCTCCGAATTCCGCTTCTTGGTTTTAATCATGTCCTGAATCAAGGATCGGCAGGTTCAGTGAGCCTCCTCCAGTCGTTGACGTTCGACTTCCAGTTGCTGTTGCAGTGTTTCCTGGCTGGGAAGTTCCAGTTGATATCGGGACACGAATAAGGCGTTATCCATTCCGGCCAAGGCGTATTTGACTAAGGCATGGTCTTTTTCTGTGCAAAGCAGAATTCCCACGGGAGGGTTGTCGTCTTCGGTGCGGACATGTGCGTTGAACCAACTGACATAGGTATTCAGCTGGCCGATGTTCTCATGCGAGAAGGCTTCCAATTTCAACTCGACAAGAACATGGCACTTCAGAATGCGATGATAGAAAACCAGATCGACGAAGTTGTAGGTCTCGCCGATCAGGATTCGTCGTTGACGAGCTTCAAAACAGAAGCCTTGCCCCAGTTCGAGCAGGAAGTTCTGCAGACGGTCAAGCAGCTGATGCTCCAGATGAGATTCACTCATCACCTCCTGTGAAGTGAGCCCCAGGAACTCGAAGATGTAGGGATCGCGAATCGTCAGGCCGGTGGATTCTCTTTCCGCTGTCTGGTCTGTCAGCCTGACCAGCTTTTTGGGATCGTGTGAAAGTCCGGATCGTTCGTAAAGCAGGCTGTTGATTTGCCGCTTCAGTTCCCGCACCGTCCAGCTTCCCCGAATGCACTCGGCTTCGTAGTAGGCCCGTTTTTGTGGGTCTTCGCACTTGAGCAATTCTGAAATATGACTGAATGAGAGCCTGGTCAACAGGTTGCGATTCAATTTGGGAGACGATGACTCCCCAATTGGCGTGACAACCTGTAATTGATTGACAGGCAGCAAGTTACGGAATTCGGGAGTCAGTGTCTCCCAAATTCGAGGATAGGTCTGATAGAACAAACGGTAACGTCGGAGTTCACGGGCTTCCGATCGACTGACATCCAGTTTGCCGAGTTGATCTGCAAGAGAATCCAGCAGGCGGTCCCCATATTGGGCACGATCATTTCCGTGTTGTTCGTATTCGTGAATGTAGAAGCCAATGAGCCAGTTTCTGAGGGTCAAACTGAGATTGACCGCCTTGGCAACATTCGATTTGAGCTGTACGTCAATCGCACGAATTGACTCTGCCAACTGGGAAAAATCAGTTCGAGTGTTTTGTGGTGGGAGAGATTTTTGGTTCATCCCAACATCCTTTCCAGCTCCTGCGAGATTTCCGATTCCAGGTTCTTCAACCGGGCAAGGATTTTCCTGGGGCGGACTTCATCGTGGACAACTTCATTGTAGCTGTTCCAAGTGAAGATCTGTTCACAGAAGGATTGGAGCTTTGCGAGCGAAGCAATGAGATCTGAACGAGAATAGGTTTCGGAAAAACCACCTAATCCTGCAGACTTCGGCCATTGAGGACGGAGAAACTCGAAATTGATTGAATTCATATCAGCCTGTTCCCGAGTGTCATCAATCAATCGGCGGCGAGTTCAATCTCTCCACTGCCCGTCACCTTCAAATTTCCCATCGGTTCAAGAACTCTGCGATTTTCACTCAGCTCTACTTTGAATGAGACTGAATTTTCCCGCTGAATGATCTTGAACTCTAATTCTGATCGAAGTTTACGAAATGGATGACGGGATTTCCATGAAGCATTCGTGACCAGCCAGGATGGAAGCGATTGGACTGAGAATGCCAGCAGAGGGAGAGACTGGACGTCGAAACGAAGCGGGACTGTCTCCTCGACCATGGCATATGCGACCATCTGCATTTACCGGGCAAATGCAGAAATCGGTGAGGTCATGGGATGGTGGCGAGACCATCGCTCGCCTGAACAGGCTGCCCGCTGGATCAACGAATTCATTGCGGCAATCAACTCTCTCCAGGATGATCCAGAACGATTCCCGCTTGCACCAGAATCAGATCTTCACCCTGCTGGCCTGCGACAATGACTCATTGGAGTCGGACGTTCGTTTACCCATCGCGTTATTTTCACAGCTCTTGGCAGGGAAGTCTGGATTTTGACCATTCGGCATCCCGCCCATCACGAATTACAGAGTGAAGATCTGCTTTGACTTTCCATGGGAGCGTCTTCCCCCGAGATGTCTTTGCCTAACCAGACTCTGAATGACATTGTGAATGTTCATAGTACATGATTGAAGACCAAAAAATCGTATCACTACGATCTTCAATGTCCGGAACAGAGCCTACTCCGCCTGAATCGATCTCAGTTAATTCTCAGTTTGACTAGCCAAACTGGAAGCGGAGTCAACAAAATTCTCCACTGGCCTGCTGGTTTGAATCTCTGAACGGAGACCGTCTCCCTGAGCCATAGCCTTCAAGCCATTCAACAACATCACCGTATTCGCGAAGTTGGAGGCGATATTGGTACTTCTTCTGGAAGTTTTGAGCTGGTGTCGTGAACGAGGAAGTCGTGACCATCATGGCACTGTTTGCATGCTCATCCGTGAGCACGCCATATAGGGACCTGACGAGACCAATGCCAACCTTCCGGTCCTCTCTGTATTTCTTCGCTTCCACAAGACAAAGGTGTTTTCCGATGCCACTGTGCATGAAGGCGAGAATGTCCCGACCTCCATCGCTGGTTGCAGGAGTTAATTTCACTTCGAGTCCCATATCCGACAGCAATTCCGCAATAAGTTCTTCAAAGTCCCGTGGTTTAATTTTGTGAAGGTCATCGGGACATTTTTTGAGATCTAAGGCGAGTTGATTCTGAACTGTGATGAGTCTGGGATTCGTATCAGGAAGTACCAGACCAGATTCCGTCTGTTGCAGATCGTAGAGGTGTCCGCCAAGAATTCGCGTAAGGCCTTCAGGGCCGGATAGGTTGATGAGCTTCGCCAGTAACTCGGCCGCCGCTGGAAGTCCTTTGATTAATTGAACAGACTGATCGAGCTGCGATTCGGACAACTGAAATTTGAGATCTCTCTGCAGAATCCTCTTCACGACAAAGTCACTGATAGGCCGAAGCTGAAGAATTTTGGATCGTTCCAATTCAATCGGTCTTCGGGAAAGGAAGTAGACTTGGTGGACTCTTTTGTAGTTAATCGATCTATAATAGAGTTCAGAGATTTCTTTATCACTAAGGACATGAGCGTCGTCGAAAATAACTGAAATCTCCCATCCCCGCCCCCCTCTGGAAAATTCACGGTCTTCCCTATCGGACTTCAGCCGTTCTTCAAGCAACGAACGGGTCTCATCGAAACTCGGAGTCACCTTGCACCAAAGAGGGGCTCCATGCTCAAAGTAATTTCTATGTCGTCGGCTGTTGAAGAACACCTTGAGCAGTGTCGTTTTCCCGACTCCTGCTGGGCCAGAAATGATCAGTGGTTCTGATCCATAACCCCGTCGACCAGAAAATCGATCTAACCATTCGAATTGTTCCTCACGGTCGATTAGAAACTCACGATCGAAGCGGTCATCTTGGAAAAACTCTGAGTCATTCATGGCGAAATTTCTTGAAATCCAAAATTGAGAAACAGTTCAATCGGTCAACCTGGTTCCGTGGAGCTAGCTGATTCCCGCATTCAGTGCCTCCGAATTGAGCGAAGATTGTTGGATCTGGATTTTGCTTGTTCTTTCAGAATCGATTTTCGAAGGCTTCTCAGTCCTCCCACTGCCAACAGTGTCGCATGCGACAGATGTATCTGCTTGTTGACACATCTGCCTTCACCTATTGAAATATGTCCCTTCTTTATTTTCAACGAGACGGGCCATGACAAAGACATTCGACCAATTGCGGCTGACGCTTTCTGAAGATGAACTCGTCAATCATGAATTGACGTTCCCCAGTGAGGCGTATCGATCCTTCTTTGTCCTGGAGCCGATCACCCATCAGGGGATCACAAGGGTTTCTGTCACCGCTCGTGACGAAAACATGAATGTCCTTTGGGGATCGATGGTTTGTGAAGGGCATTTGCCATCAGGTGAAACCACTCCGGTTGCCCTCTATTCTGCGATGCGGACTCTGATTCGCAAACATCTTCAAGAATCTAAACCCCGCCACGAAACAACGTCAGATCCCTATACCGCCATCGAATATTGCAGCAGGGAAATCGACAAGTTACTGACAATCGCAAAATCTCGAACACTGGATGTCAAGAAACGAAGTGAGAAGACGGATGACCGAGCTGCAGTCGTTGCAGATGCCCTCTGGGATACTCTGCGGCATCTCAGTCATTCACTGCGAACGGCGGGCATTGTAGGAGGAGCTGAACAGGAGCGGGCAGAATGAGAATCACCGCTTTTGATTTCGAGACCTGCAACGGGCACAACCTCTCGGCAGTCGAACTGGGAATTGCTGTGTACGAGTACCGGCAGCGATGGCGATTGGTTGAATCAAGATCCTGGCGTTTCTACCCCATTGAGGATGAATTCTGGGACCGCTGTTCGCGGATTCACGGGATCTACAGGCATCATGTGGAAGGCTTACCGACACTTGCTGACCGGTGGTCCGACATCGAGCCCTATTTCCGCGACACTTCACTGGTTGCTCACAATGCCCCATTCGACGTGAGAGTGCTGTGTTCTCATTTAGATTATCACGGGATCAATCGTCCAAATTCCCGTGCTCAATGCACGATGTTGTTAGGAGAAACGTTCATTCGCGGGAGTGTTTCAAAACTCTCCGACTACTGCCAACAGTCAAGGAATCCCCTTCAACACCATAACACCCATTCCGATGCAGTAGCGACAGGTCAACTATACTCCAGATTACATGAGCAGCACGGCACTGATTCTCGATGGGGACGGAGTGCGATCTTCTTGCAAGAATGGGCATCAGGCAGTCGACGATTGCCGGATGACTTTGACCAGTATCCAGACATCGAGTGTCCTGAAGATGACAACGGACAACTTCAAGAATATGGAGAACAATCTCGATTCCAGAGGCCAGGTGACGAACTTCACGACAAATCATCGAGAAGCACTACGATCCCAAGGAAATTCCGCGAACTAACCTTGGACTTCATGGCCAACTCTCGTAAACAAATGAACAGGAAACGATGAATTTTCAAGTACTAATCGACACATGCCTCGTAGATCTCGGAATTGCAGATGGGATTGATCCGTCGAACAACAAATCCTTGGTGAGTCTCGTCAACGACTTTGAAGAAACAGCATGGCGACATGACAACTTCAACAATTTCATCTGGGACAATATCGCAGACACTGCACTTACTCACAGGGAAAGAGAGGCCCTCAAGAGACAACCCCATTCAACTCTTGTCTCCGCTGCCAAAAACCTGCGATTAACAGACGCAAAAGACGACATAGGACAAGGCAGTGAATTGGCCGAAATAGTCCTGTACGGGATCATGAAGCATAAATATAAAGCCCTGCCCGTTGTACCCAAGATATTTTACAAACAGAACACCCAGGACTATGCAAAGGGAGCCGACAGCGTCCATATCGTTCTTGAATCCAGTGGAGATTTCTCTCTTTGGTTTGGTGAGTCTAAGTTTTACAATAGCATTGAGGATGTGCGTCTCGCCGATATTATTAAATCAGTAAAGAACTCACTTGCCAAGGATAAGCTAAAGAAAGAAAATTCTATAATACTAAATGTGTCCGAACTCGACCATCTGGACATAGATGGCAACACCCGAGAATTAATCAAAGATTCATTGAAGCCCACAAATTCTATAGACTCATTGAAATCTAAGATAAATGTTCCAATTCTGTTGTTGCACGAATGCAACATAACATCGAGTGCGACAGAATGCTCTGAAAAATACATATCCGAAATAAAGAACTTTCACAAATCAAGAGCACAGTCATACTTCAAGAGTCATTTAAACACATTAAAGTCAATTCATAAGTACGGAGACATTAAATTTCACCTGATACTATTCCCTGTCCCTAAAAAGAAACCGATAGTCGACAGGTTTGTCAAGTTTGTAGGGCAATTTAGAGAGTAGGCAATCCCAATGGAGTTCTTCGCTACCTGCCACAAGATAAACGACCTTCTCAACTCAGGAAAAGACGGACTTGCAAGAGACGAGCTTATCAAGCTTCTTGGAGAAGCCCAGGACACTGGTCGCCAGTATTCTCCACTACTTAACTCTCTGATACGCGGAGTTGGGCTATTCCCATATCTAGACACGAAAACGAGCTCTTGGGAGGAACGCTACATTCATGAACTGTTTAAAGCGGACATCGGAGAAGGTGAACCTGTAACATTGCATCGTGAGCAGGCTCGTCTTCTCAACGACTTGCTTTCTGGAGAAAGTATCGCAGTCAGTGCCCCAACAAGCTTCGGAAAAAGCTTCGTCATTGACTCGTTTATAGCTATAAAGAAACCAAATACTGTTGTCATTCTGGTTCCTACGATAGCACTTGCCGATGAGACCAGAAGGCGATTGCAATCCAAGTTTGGCGAAACTTATAAGATAGTGACAGCTCCGGATCAATCCCTCGCAATTCATACAATCCTGATCTTTCCTCAAGAACGATCCATTGGGTACATCAGCAGGTTGAAACACATTGACATGCTAATTGTTGATGAGTTTTACAAAGCAAGTTCCAGCTTTGACAAGGATCGTTCCCCCTCACTCGTTCGTGCAATACTTGCCCTCAGCCGCCTTGCATCTCAGAGATACTTTCTCGCACCAAACATCAGTAATCTTAACGAGAATCCCTTTACGAAGGGGATGAAATTCTTAAGACTGGACTTCAATACAGTCTTTTTGGAAAAGACAGACTTGTCTGATGTAACTGGGAAGGACGAAGAAAAGAAGAGCGAAGCACTACTTAGTATTTTGGAGGCGAACTCAGGGAAAACGCTTATTTACGCCGGGACGTTTTCAAATATAGTAAAGTTGTCGAATCTCCTGATGTCTAACTTGCAGCCAGTTAAGAGTGGATTGCTTCAGCAATTTCAGTCGTGGCTATCAAGCAACTATGACGCGAACTGGTCGCTTCCCACCCTTGCGGCGAAAGGAATTGGAATACACAACGGGCGAATACACAGATCACTGGGGCAAATTCAGATTAGGCTGTTCGAGATCCCCGACGGCCTGAGTCGAATGGTGTCTACCTCATCAATCATAGAAGGAGTTAACACTTCCGCGAAAAACATCGTTCTTTGGAGTAATCGAAACGGTAGTGCAAAGATCAACGACTTTACCTACAAGAACATTATCGGTCGGGGAGGGAGGATGTTTCGTCATTTCGTCGGAAAAGTGTTCATTCTCGATCCACCTCCCGCCGACGAGGACACTCGATTGGAACTCGACTTGCCTGATGAGCTTCTTGGGGCATTTGACAAAGAGGTTTCAGGTGTCGATCTTTCTCAAGAGCAGGCTGCTAAGATTTCGCAGTACAAGTCAGAAATTTCGCAATTAATTGGAGATATTGACCAAGACAACCTTTTTAATAATACGCTTTTTCAAACAAGTAGTTCGACACTTCTCCTTCGGATTGCGACTGAGGTGCGGAATCAAGGAAGTAAATTAAGGTCTCTTCTGTTTTTGAATTCAGACGACACGAAGAACTGGGATTCGGGACTTTACTCCTTAGTCGACATACAGCGGGGAGGATGGGGAATTGAACATAGCAAGTATGTTGCTTTCGTGAAAATCATTGCAAATAACTGGAAGTTGACGATTCCTGAACTTCTAGACCAGCTCGATGTTTACGACATTGGTGTTGATCAGTTCTTTGAACTTGAGAGAAATACTGCATTCAAGCTTTCGGCTATATTGTCGGATGTATCTACTGTTTACAACTTGATGCACCCCGACAGTCCAATTGAACTATCGAAAGCTATTTCGAAGCTTTCTCATGTATTTCTTCCAACTGTCGTCTACCAACTAGAGGAGTACGGCCTTCCAAGGATGATTTCTAGAAAAATCACCAACTCTAACGCATTAAATCTGTCTGACCCAACGGTTGATATACATGAAGTGATTCAGCAGTTTCGAAGATTAGGGATGGATGCTCTATTGAGACGTGTGGGTGATCTTGATCAGTTCGACATTTTCATTGTGAGATACTTTTACGAGGGGATCGGAGCAGGTTCAGTTCAATCAAGAGATGGATTGTGATCACTGGCGGATTATTGACCAGTCGAGAGCTAATATCAGTGTAATACTTCGAAGCCATGGTTTATCGTTTGTCGCTCAATGTTACTATGGGGTGGGTAGCAACAGAGTGGTTGCGGTTTATTAGTTGGTGGAGCATTGAGAAGGAGAGTGCGGCTCTGAATGCTGGTTCCATTTACTCGATTTCTCGGTAAATGCGTCGAGGATGACGACCGACATACCTTCCAGGCTGAATGTCTTCGCGGTTGAGACAACAAGTCAGGGTGGTTTCTGGTGCGGATGTGGTCGGTGATTTCATCTCGAGATTCCATTGGGGCTGTGAATTCTCAGGGTTCTGTTGAGATTATGAACTGGAACGTTGTTCGAGTTGTTTCAGTTTGAATCCCAGATATTCCCGGAGTTTTGCCGCCAGTTTTTGCTCGGCTTTTGAGAACCATTTGTTCTGACGTTCGAGCAATTCGATCACATGCTGATACCCGAATTCGCCGATGAACGGAGATTCCGGAAGAGGTTTCAGGCGGTGGCTGTGAGGGATCGCTGATTGCAGCCGGTTGCGATCCCGGTATTCCTGAACCAGAGGATTGCCCGTCTGAGGTGCGAGCAGGATCAGGAAGAACTGTCGCTGCTGTTTCTGGAACAGACGGTCTTCTTCGTACCAGCCAGACTGATGCAGGCCGACTCGGGCATTGCGGATCAGCTGATCTCCGGGATATTTCCCCTGACCATTGTTGTGAGAGGTGGTTGCCGAGAGAGGTGATCCATATTTCATCTCCACGAACACAGTCGTCGCAGGATTCTCCCAGGTAATGAGGACATCGACTTCGGTTTGACCTTCATCCCAGTGGATCAGATGCCGGGGAAAATGAGGCTGTTTCTGCCAGAGTTCGACTTTGAAGTCCCGGTAGATCTGACGACGGAATTGGGTGGTTCCCAATGCCTGATTCAGAAAGTCCGGTAACCACCAGCGAGGATTGAGAACAGACAGCGTTCCCCAGAGATGACCGGTGATGACATCTTCGCTGGTCGGTCTCACAATCAGGGGACATCGCAGCTTTCCGTTAAGGGCGTCCTGACAAATTGATCCCCCTTTCCCTCCGAGTTCCGTCAGCATTTCGACCTTCCATTCAAATGAACGATGGGGGAAAAACTGGAGTTCGGCTTCCAGTCCTGACAGGGTTCGCGATAAGCACACCCGGAACAATTCAGGGGAGATTCCACTGGATAAAAGACCTGGTTTTCGATTCCGGTTTCAATCTGTTTCATCAGATCTCCGAGGCGATTTCCATCATCCTTATTCCGGGTGGTCTTCAATCGTTGCAGTTTCGGGGCCTTCGTTTTCACCAGGACGGCATATTCCACCGTCGGCCAGATACCGGTCTGTTCATGCAGAGCGTGGGCGTAACAGGTGGCTTGAAGAGAGCGATGGACTTCGAACTCCCCATACGATCGTCCGGAGGTTTTGAACTCCGTGATCTTGAGTGATGAGGAATTTCCGGTGACCAGATCCGCGATGGCCATCAACGGAGTTTCCAGAATCTCATCGTCACTGGTGATCAGTGGAACCAGCAGGGTTTGTTCCACCATCACAATGTCACCGGGAGGAGGCTGATTCAGGTAGAGATCGAGTAACCCGATTCCCTGAGCTTCCAGTTCCTCCCGTGATTCTCCCGGTTTCCAGTCAATGTGGGATTCCGATTCCCGTTGTGCGAGATGCTCCCGGAATGCCCGATGAAGTTCGTCACGATTCACTTCACCATGTTGCTGCAAGGTCAGGTGGTAGAACGCAAGTGCATGGTGGACCGCGGAACCCAGCAGCAGCCCGCTTCCCATGCGGAGTTCCGGCAGCTTGAGAATCCGTTTGAAATAGAACTGCAGGGGACAGCGGAGATACTGGCTGATCGCACTGTAACTCCAGTGGGGACGGGGAAGAGAGATCATGAGCATTCACCGGTTCAGAGGACGACTGAGATGAAACAGGAGTCAGTCAATGGCGTCGTGACTGGGATTTCGTTCCCTCGGTGAGGTGATCCAGAACGAGACCGGCTTCCTGTTTGGTCAGGGAATAGAGATCAGTTTGCCGACCGATCAGCGAGGTCATTCGTTCTTCCAGCTGCAGTTTCGACATCCCTTCCCGCTTGCCGATGGTCAGCAGAAATTGAATCTGCTTGTTCGTGGCTGGAATGGTTTCATTGTGATTGCCGTTCAGGTTCCCGTTGGTTCGTGAGAACCGTGGAGATTCCTGACCATTCGTTTTCTGCGGGGAGGATTCTGTTCGAGTCGAAGGTGAATTCATTGCCGAAGATCTTCGAGATTCTTCCACACTCACTGATGGCATATTCGAATTCGTTGCTCGTTCGATCTGCTGATTCAATGCCTCTTCGGCAAGATCGTAGAATTCCTTGATCCTCTCGATCATCCCTTCCGGATCATCCAGGGGCACCGACAATTCCCCTTCGAGATTCAGGCTGAATCCGGTGGAATTGAAATCCCGTGACAGTTTTTTACTGAGTCCAACATTCACTTTGAGCATGGAGGCATTCCGAGAAAGAGGTGACGAATCGTCTGATGGAAGAGGTACCCGACGGAACGGGAGGAAACTTACGTTGCCATTTCGAGAGCAAGTTTCCAGGCTTCGGCTTTGAGTCGAGCACCTGATCCAAACCAGGAAGAATCGAGCCGACGACTGAGACGTTCCATCTCCGTTCGGCCTCGGGTGCTGCGATGGTGGTCCACGAACTCGGTCACCGCATTGAAGGCGGCCCAGGTGGAATGCCGGATCTCAGGGATCTGTTGTCCCTTCCCTTCTTCGAACAGTCGAAAGAGTTCGGAACGGACATTCTGAGCTCGACGATTTTTGGCGTCAGGACTGTCGGGATAAAGAGCTTCGAAATAGCGTTCGAGCTGACTTCGACTGGGGTAATGCCAGGCAAGTCGATCGGCTCGTTCTCCCAGATCCCGATAGAAGCGATGAGCGAATCCCAGGACTTCCTGAGCCTGCCGGACTTTGGTGTCGAGATTCCCTTTATGCACGATGGAAATTCCCTGCCCCCGACCTTTGCGTTCGGCCATTCCCAGAGTGTTTGCACAGACAACACGAATCGGGGCGAAGAAGATTCGCAGCGAGGAACTCCCATCATGAGAATTGCTCAGAAGCAAAAATTGTTCGGTGACATCTTCGGAATTCTTCACCCGCAGTTCACCGGGGAGTTTGGCGAGCATCCAGACTCGTTCGCCCTGTCCGAGAGCTCCAGCGGTGTGATACCGCAGCTCACCTCCTTCGACGACGGCATCCAGAAAGCCAAAAGCTTCGGCATTCTGGACAGGGACGTAACTGTTTCCGACAACACCCAGGACTTCTCCGGAATCAGAACGGACGACCGCTTTCCGTTTGGGAACGGGAGTACCAGTGATGGTAGTCAGGGATTGCAGCGTCGCCTGATAATTCAGACCAGCCGCTTCCATCGCTTCCGCAGCGGTGGCCGGTTCATGCAGGCGAGTCCCCAGTCGATGCCAGGGAGCTTCGCCCGTAAACATCATGGCCGGTCGGCCATTCGTGGAAGCAAGGTCATGAGCCATAAAGAAATCTCCAGAGAGAATCGTGAGTTGCCTCAACGATTACCCGCTGGAGAGTGGCGTCATCTCTTAAGGGAGCGGATCTCCCAGTGACGAGTCCGAAGAGAACCGAAGTTTCCGAACTTCCGCAGCGAATTCAGGAGTGATTTGCTGATCTTTCAGCAGCCAGCGAATCTTTCCGTTCCACAACCTCCATTGTCTCTGGCATTCTGACGCCCATTCCGGGGATGGTTCCATCGCAATGGCCGTGCAGGACGGAATCAGGAACCAAGCTCTCTCCTGAAACTCACTGAGGTTGGTCTCGAACAGCTGTCTTTGTTTCTTGAAGAGAGCCTGGACCAGGAAGAGGTCGGCCTTTCCCAGAACGCGGTATGCCTCGGGGACAGGAAGCACAACCGGGGTCCCCAGAAAGATGCTTTGAGCCATGGGGAGGTCCATGAAATGGAGTTCGCGGTCAATCATCAGAACGCCATCATAGGACAGGAAGAACTGCTCCGGTTGTTTTTTGTCAATCTGTCGCATTCGACGCCAGCCATTCTTAAAGCGAAGTCGCAGTTCTCGAAAGAACGCTCCCTGCCACTTTCGGGCTTCTGCGAAGAACGCGAGATCAGGAACAGGGGCAGAGACCGTGAACATCGGATTCACATACCAAGCTTGATGATCTTTCAACTCCTCGATTCGCTGGATCTCTTTTCGGGAGGACTCGGCAAGCTGCTCCAGATCAATCAGTCGTCTGGTCACACGAGTGGTGCCGGATGAACGGGGCTTGAGATCAACGGACATCATCATCACTCCTGACCTGCATTGGTTTCCGGGACATACGGCTTCGCGGACCGCAGGAACCAGGCGAGATAGTCTTTGAGGTTCATGTTGGAGAGCCGGGCCTGATGATGTACGTGTGCGTGCACATCGTCAGGGATCGGGCTGCTCAACCAGCGATGCCCCTCCGGCAACAGGCGACTCTGAGGTCGCTGTCTGCCAGGAACAGGCTGGGGGTTGGATTTAGGTTCATTCATATTGGACACCTATCTGGAGAGACTCCGTTCAGGAAATCTCAAGAACTTCAAACAGTCAGCTAATTCGTTTCACATTCACTTAAAAGTCAAAAGTCATATCAATATTATTATGTGTCTGTCTTGGTTCGCCTTTGTCGTTATCAATTCCTTAATCAATCTCTGTCACTGTCACTGTCACTTTGCCTTCAACTTGATCTTCTTGTTCTCTCGCTTCTGCTTTTTCTTCCACTTCATCTCGGGCATCATTTTCTTCTACTACTGTATTTCGTTGCCTGACGGCCAAACTCCTCTACGGGTCGGAGCACCCAGCGTTTCTCATCCGTGCTGAATCCAACATTGATGCGAAACATGATCAACATTACTGGTACATCGAATGCTTCACTTGAAATGCGACTTGCAAAATCAAAACACTCGAAAATTAAAAGGAGAACCCACCGACCTGAAAGAGGCGGGTGGGGTGCAGAACGGATGCGTTGCCATTGAGTAATAAGCGGCGGCGACCCACAGAAAAGCAGCGGACAAAACTCGTTCTACAGTCGAGCCCTTTTAGGAATTGCCGCAGATTCTGAAATTTCTGCAGGACCGATCACGGATTCCAGGAATTCCTCAGTCACGCTACTGTTCTCCACCTGTTCTTTTGCAGAGTAAACGAAGTCAATGCAGATTCGGAGGTTCAGTTGGTACTTGCGGGCAACACGTTTGAGTTGTTCCCGCGTGACATTGATGCCAAGTTCTTTGGCTTTGCAAGTCATCAGCTCAACGGCATCGTCTTCTGTTGGACGGCGGAGATAGAACTTGTTGATTCCAAACCGGCCCCAGAGTGCATCGTTGACCTCGTTTTCATGTGTCGTGGCGATGACGATCGTAGCCCTTGCTCGTTCCAGCTCGCGAAAGAGATACTTCTGGTGCGATTCGCTGAGATCCTGGATTTCATCCACAAACAGGAAGTTCGTATCCCGTTCCAGGAAGATGGACCCATTCTGAGCCCACCACTCCCAGTTTTCATTGAGTTCAGCTCCGGTCCACTCTTGATAGGAGTGATAATCAATCTGTGTTTTCACGCAAAGATTGCATACGCCGCAAGCGTCACCAAGGACCTGTGAGTGTTCGCAGTAACGATTTCGAGCTGTAATCGTTGCCAGCGTCGTCTTCCCTGAACCGGTCGGTCCGACAAATGCGATTCTCTGCCCCTTCAAATTCGTCGTTTGATTAAGTTTCTTCAACCTCCGAATGGTCTGCTGTTGCCCAACCACATCTGAGTATTTTCGTGGGCGGCGATCATCCAAACAACCGTTTGCCCCGGGAGTATGAGTGTCGGGAATATCAGGAAAAACATCATCAAAAGTTTCTTGGGAGGGCATATTTTCTTTCCTTACAAAAAAAGGTGCAATCTTGTCAAAAAACATGGTAACTCAGGAACTGTTCAGGCCTTATGATTGCGCTAAGCATGCGTAATCACAGTGCAAACATTTGCAATTCGTCATGGGGTCAGGGGAAGTAATTCAAATGGATTCCGCCAGGCATTTGGAGGGGTGTGAATGTCGCGAAATCGGTAGTACAGCTGGGTCCCTTGCTTTCGGTGATCACTGCTGACTGAGCTCACAATTTGGCCGTCGTCTTCTAATTCCTGAAGCCTTTTTTTCACCGTGTTGTAGGCGACACCGGTCCATTTCCTGGCATCCTCACGTGTGAACCATTTGTGTCCTTCGCTGCTTCGATCCGGGAGAGCCAACTGATACGTCCCCAGTACCACTTTTGCGTGGATCTGTTCCGCCATATGAATGGCACTTCCAGAAACGTTTCGGTCAACAGGAACCAGGGGAAGATGCTGAAGCAACGCTCGCACAGCCAAGTAGTCATCTAAGCAACCACGGGGCGTGTCTGAAAAATCCGATAGTATCCGCCGTAAGTGGCAAAACACTTGGACAAAGCGATCGACAATCAAGGTCTGATCTGGACGTAGACCGCAATCGTTCAGACACTGAGGAAGATGCATGATCTCGGCCCGCAGTGGATACTTGCAGTATATCAGCATCTGCATCAGACCTCTGATTGAATTGCATTGATCAGAGCAAGACACGGTGATCGAATCATTGACAAATTGACTGATCTGCCGTCCAGAGCTGGAGCTATAGAGGCTGAGCGTTGCACTGCCTGGGTTTGTCTCAGTTGCCGATGAAGAGATCTGCCAGACACTCGGTGACCCACTTTGGCAGGGATCAAGTGTTGTCGAGCGGTATGTCGACAGTTCTTCAAAGAGACGACGACTGGGGCGGCGTGCATGGAGTACTGCTTTTTCTGGAAAGCCCTCTTTCTCCAGAGAGATGTACTGGTGATAAGTGTCTACAGTCGCCATTGAATTTGGAAGAATCTGTCCCAGACGGTCAACAATCGCCAAATCCAACTCACGTTGATCGGAGATCACAATCACTCCGACAGGAATCCGTTTAAGTCCAGCCGCCCAACTGAAAAACAGGGCACAAGTAATCAAATCTCCAGGTATGCCGAGGGAATCAAAAACCATCCTCACCAGCTTGTAAGCAGGGTGATCTCGAAATGGAGTTAACGCATCCGTTGATGGAACTTGCGGAGGTATCGACGATGCACTCATTTCTCACCCCCATTTCCACTGCCATCAGGGAGTGCTGAAGAATCACCTGCAGTCCATGGCTGGATCATCAACAGAATGGCAGAGCGGATCGACTGAGGCAGGTGAGGCCAGACCTGTAACAGATGAACACACCGGGAAAGTTCCTCAGAATTGAGTCTTTCTGGCAGGAGGTCCAAAACGGACACCACGGAAGCATTGAGGTGCCGTAAGCCATTGTCAATGTGGGAGTTTCGGAGAAACGAGCAGCAGTCTTCGGAACCGGGGGTTGGGGGTTCGAACCCCTCCGGGTGCACTCCACTCTCCACTCGCCCGGCCATCGTGCCGGGCGATGTCATTTGATGACAGACGGTGTCTAACGCCCCTTCCGACAGGGAGTTAGAGATTTGTCGATCCTCCCTCTCCTGAGCATCCTCTTCCTCCCCTTCAGCGCCAGAAGGTGACAGGTCTACGCTACTTGCCGACCTGAAGGGCGATCCGAAATGAGCACCGCCGCTGGGACTTCGTCGGTTTCTGTTGAAGAATGCCTGCCCTTCGACCAAAAACTCTTCGCAAGCAAATCTTGGCATTGTTCTCATATAAAGGTCTTCAAAAGACGCCAAGGGATTGCATCACGATGTGCCTGTCCCATGCTTTTGTTGAAATGGAGGACCGGGACAATCTTCCGAAAAAGTCAAACCAACAACACAACAAGAATCAATTTGATTAATTTTGAATCTTTCCAGAAATTCCCCTTCTAATTCTCAGACAGACCCGGGATTACTCTTTCGAGGAGAAAGTATCGCGCTGACCGCTTCGATATGAGCAACGATTCAATGAAAACTCCAACCAAGGAATTGTTCTGTCTGCCAGCGCAATCAAGTGCGAGCCGAGAGATTCTCTCTCCCTTCGAGGACGACCCGTTGCCTTCGCCGAACCCAGACACATTCTTGCGGCTCTACCTCGAGCACGAACGCCGAATCCATGCCTTCATCGTCTCGGTTCTAGGCAATCTGGCCGATGCAGACGACGTTCTTCAGGAAACCGGACTCCTGTTATGGCAAAAGTTTGACCAGTTTGAACCCGGCACCGATTTTCTCGCATGGGCCTGCCGAATCGCTCAATTCCGGTCGCTGAAATCCCTCGAAAAACGCCGCCAGTCCCGTCTCACCTTTCGACCGGAAGTGCTGGAGGCCGTCTATGAAGAAGTTCGCTTGACCGGGCCGTTACTCGAAACCCGTCATCAGGCATTAGTCCGCTGCCTGGACCGCCTGCCTTCAGGCGACCGTGACCTGCTGCGACTGCGATACACGGAAGGCTTCTCCCCCAAGGAGATTTCAACGCAGGTCGGCCGGTCGGTTCATGCGATTTACAAGTCCCTCAACAGAATACGAGAGGCTCTCCTGTCCTGCATCGAACGGCGACTGACAGGAGAATTGAGAACAGAAAACGGGGGCCATTAAGAATGTCAGATTCCATTCAACAAAATCAGCAAATGCTTCGGAAACTCATCGACGCCATGCTTGATGAAGAAATCGACGAGGCCGGGCATGCACAGCTGGAACAATTGATTCTCAATGATCCGGAAGCACGCCGCATCTATGTGCAGCAGATGGCCATGGTCAGCAGTATGCGTCGATGCCTGCAGGAATTTCCTTCCAGCTCACTGGAAAAAAGCGGTCTTTCAAAACTGCTTTCAAAGGAAAGCGGCACAAGCGCTTCACGCCTGACCGACGCTTCCAGGAAGATCGCGCGACTCTTTCGCTCACCACTTCGACATCGGCGAATCCTCGCTGGAACAGCGGCCATCGCAATAATTGCCATGCTCCTGCTTGCTTTTCAAAAGCCGGACAGACCTGCTCCGGATTCGCACTTAGCAGTCGCCTGGCTGCAATCCGACGGAAACTGTCGTTGGGGCGAAGAAACCAATCAATTGAAATTCGGTGACGGCCTGTTCCCGGGCAAGCGCGTGGAACTGACTGAAGGCATGGCGAAATTTGAATTTGAACAGGGAGCAACAGTGGTTCTGGCCGCTCCTTCTTCGTTCGAAGCCCTCAGTCCAACCTCGCTACGCCTGCATTATGGAACAGTCGCTGTTAAAGCCAATGGACCAGTCAAGGACTTCAAGGTCATCACCCCTGATGCTGCAATTGTCGACTTGGGAACCAGCTTTGGCGTGCATTGTGATCAAGACAGCGTCACGGATGTTGAGGTTTTCGAAGGAGCAGTCGAAGTTCACGGGCCAGCAGCAACCGGAGCCGGAGCGTTCCTGGGAATGGGAGCCTCCGCACGGGTTCAACTCGACAACCATGAAACCCAGATCATCCAGCATGCCTCCGATGACGACCGGTTTGGAGACCTTCTCGAAAAAATGTGGGACAACATGCGCATGGTCAGTCACACTGAATCCGATCGGGTGTATGGGCCGGTCGAACAGGGAATTGAAGCGAACTTCTCCGATCCTCCATTTCCGGGTCAGGTCGATACATTTGAAGGATCGGCCCGCGGTCGCGGATGGGTGACTCCATGGATCGCTTCAGGAAACCCGATCAGTGAGATTCGTACAGAAATTCCATTAAATCCAGACGGTTCACCTTATCTGCATCTCCGATTTGAAAATTCCTTTGACCGGACAATTGGGCGGGAATATGGAGTGCATAACCAGTTCGATCCATCACAACCTCATGTGATCTCATGGAGATGGCGGCTCGACGGAGTGCCGGAACGGTTCGGCAACAACTTCAGAGATCGCATCCATTTCTATGCAAATCCCACCTATCGCCGAAACTCCTGGCCGGAGAACAGCTGGCTTATCGGGGTATCAGGCGCCCATGAAACCGTGAGAGAACAGCGACAGGTCCTCCCCAATCACTGGTATGTCTTCGATGGTTCACAAGGAGACGTTTTCGAACGCAGCAACATGATCGACACCGGCATGGAACTGCAAGTCGGCGTCATCTACTCCTTTACCATCACTGTTTATCCGAATGAAGCGTTGTATGACGTCTCCATCACCGACGACAAACAGACATACGCTCGTTCCGGGTTAAAATTCCGCAACCAGTCACCGGCCCTGGCCAATGTGCTTCATTTTGGATTGTGCACAAACGATAAGGATGATGATATTCCATTCTCCTTTGGGTCAGTTCAGATCAGACCATTAAAAACGGGAGTCGCCCGGACATTGAATTGACTTTATTTGACAAAAACAGGGAACAATCAACAGGGTACTAAAAGCAACGATTGAAATCATATCTCTATTACTGCCACTCCATGAATTAGCGTATTGATTGAGGAGGATCTTTTAGTGCAAACGGCGACACATCTTCAAACACTCGAACAAAAGTGCTGTCCGACTCCGATCGCAGTCAGAGCAAGAGGATTCACATTAATTGAATTACTCGTCGTCATTGCGATTATTGCCATTCTTGTGGCATTGCTACTACCGGCCGTGCAGCAGGCCCGAGAGGCATCCAGACGATCGGCCTGCAAGAACAATCTGAAACAGATTGGCCTGGCCCTCCATAATTATCATGACGTGTATTCGGTCTTTCCTCCGGGATGGGTTGGCATCGGTACAAACTGGTCAACCGAATCCAACTACTGCTCAACCAACCTGGATGAGGGAGGAGCTCCCTGGACCGTTCACATTCTGCCCATGCTTGAGCAGGCTGGATTGTTCAATCTCTTTGATCTGAATCGGCGATTTTCAGATGCCGGGATTGTCGTCCCGACACCGAACCGCGACCACGTCATTCCCTTATCTGTTTACAAATGTCCGTCAGATCCCTTGAACTCCATGTTTCCCCTCCGGCTCAACTATGTCGGAATCCAAGGAGCCCGTTTTAACACCGCAGTCGACACGTTGTGTCATAATGGAAATGGACGTCTGACCATTCGCACCGGCACGCTGTTTGTGAACTCTTCAATCAGAATGCGTGATCTCAGTGATGGTTCATCCAATACGATGATCGTCGGGGAATCACGTTACTTCCCGTCCAAGTCCGATGCCCCATATCGAAGCTGGGCCACAAGCGGAAAGATGGGAGGCTCTGGAGGAATTATCACCGCCGCTGTCGCCCATCTTCAAATTAATATCTATGACACCTACGATCCGCCGCCAACTGGAATTGCATCGCACATTGCCCCGGTTTCCAGAGCACTCAGCAGCACCCACACGGGTGGGTGCCATGTTGCATTAGGGGATGGTTCCGTTCGTTTCCTGAATGAAAACATGGATCTCTCAACGCATTGGCAACTCGCACACCGTTCAGATGGGAAAGTCCTTGGACAATTCTAATCAATTATTTTTGATTAACATTTATCACATAGCAGGTGATTTAAAAGGTGATCATCAATGCATAAATACTCCATAGTCTTATTCTGTGCGGGTTTGCTCCTGGCTTACGGATGCGGCAGTAAAGTCGATGGCCCGCAACGATACCAGTTGACCGGCAAGGTGACCTTCAATGGAAACCCGGTCCCGATCGGTGTGATCTACCTGACTCCGGATACCAGCAAAGGAAACCGGGGACCAGGCACCCTGGCCGAAATCAAGGACGGTCGCTACTCAACTCCGCCGAACAAAGGAACCGTGGGGGGCGCCATGGTACTGGAGTTCTCCGGTTTCGATGGCCAGAAAACGGGCACCGGTGATGATGAGAACAGGGTCGGTAAAACTCTTTTCGACGGTTATCGACTGGAAGCAGAACTGCCGCAGAAGTCAGCCCAGCAGGACTTCGATGTCCCGTTATCAGCCGCCGGGGGAAAAAAACCATAGTTGAAATGATGTCTCTAGTATTGTGTCAGCATTCAAAATTCGGGTGAATGAATCGAAACGGAAGCGGCCAACGAGCCGCGGAACATGTGAGACAACCCGAAACTTGAAGCCTGACAAGGCACTAGGCCAAGAAGAACAAGGAACCCTAAAAAACTGGATCCGATCCGCTCAAGGAAAGGAAATTTTCATGGTGAGAAAGATTTTGTTTGTGGCTCTTAGAAATCCAAAAAGACTGACGCATAAAATTTTCCCGGAGTAATAACGAGAACATCAGAAAAGCACCTCAACAACACTTCTCCATTTCTGGTATTCACTTCAGACCAATCCTCATCAACATTCTTATGAAAGAGGAGATCTCTAATGTTTTCTATTTTCAAGAACACGAAATTTCTCATCCCGTCATTTCAAAATTCCCGACAACGCTCACGTGAAGGATTTACTTTAATCGAACTGCTCGTGGTTATCGCAATTATAGCAATACTGGTCTCACTCCTCCTGCCCGCTGTCCAACAGGCGCGAGAAGCCGCAAGACGGACTCAATGCAAGAACATCCTGAAACAATGGGGGCTGGCCCTGCATAATTATCACGATGCCATGACAGTCCTGCCTTACGGATCGATGGGAGTAAGAACAGTCGCGGGCAACCGGAGCAACAACATGGGATTTCATGTCATGTTGCTTCCTTACATAGACCAGACAGCCCTCTATAATAATTTTGATTTCACTAATAATTACGACAATGTCGATCCATCCGGAAACCGTGGACGTCAAGCTGCCCGCACTCCTCTGCATTTCTGCCCCAGCGCTTCTGCTGAAGAACACCTGACGAACCGCCTCGATGGGGAAGTCTCCATTCACTACTACGGAGTTGCCGGAGCAAAGGGGTCCCGGCCTTCTCCGCAAACTGGAAATTACGCAGGTCTATGGCACGACTCTACAGAAACGGCAGGATATGGCGGAATTGCAACGAATGGTCTATTGACGATGAATATTTCAAAGCGATTCCGTGACTGCACTGATGGACTGACAAACACACTGATGGTTGGAGAAGTCTCCGCTCCCCGATCAGGAGATAAGAGCTATCGCGGGTGGATTCAAGGTTCATCATATAATTCCACTGGCGCTGAACTGCAGGCCACTTATGCCCACAAAAATGTCAATCGACAACTCGGCAAAAGCAGCGGATATGGCTATCAGGGCGCCGGTGGTCGCTGGTTCAATGATGTCACCTTCAGCAGTCCACACACGGGTGGTGTCCATTTTGTTCTTGGCGATGGTTCCGTGAAATTCCTCTCATGGAACATGGACTTTGTAACATACAAAACTTCGGCCAGTGCAGGAGACGGTGAATCACATCAGCTTACTTTCTAATGACCTGTAGGCAGTCCAGAGTAAATCGGCGAGAATCGCTGTACGCCAAGCCTGCGAAAACATCCAGACGACAATGGAAATGGTTTCATCTCCATTTTTAAACGACTACTGATTTCGAGGACATCCATAGGTGAGGTCGTCATGAAAAAACTGAATCACTTAAAGCTGAACTGCTCAGGGAACATCAGACATTCGTTTCAGCACTATCTGTTAACGATACTCGGACTACTCATCATCTCAGGATGTTCGGACAGTAACGGGGGACGCAAGCATGTGGCGGGAACAGTGAAACTCGCCGGTCAGCAAGTTGTTTACGGAACAATCGAGTTTCTCCCGGACGGCTCAAAAGGACATTCTGGTCCGGCAGAGTATGCGGAAATTTTTAATAGTCAGTACGACACACGAGTCAACGGCGCTGGTGTAATGCATGGTCCTCACATGGTTCGCATCTCGATTTATGACGGATTATTTCCTGAGCGAGGGGAAGAAGAGACGATCGGAGAAGGAGTGACTGGCAGAACTGCAGCCAAAGCTCCTAATGCTCTCTGTCTGGAATTTCCGTTGGAAGCCGACCTGAATTCCAAAACTCAGGATTTCGAGTTGCCCGAGTCAGCGATTGGTTACAAACCATAGAGTTCGAATGGCAGTCGAAACTCAGTTGACAACGCAAATAATCCTGAACCAATAGAAAACGTTCAGGGAATTTGCATACAGACTTCAATGCTCCACCGGTAACGATTCAATAAGTGCCGACACCTGAATGTCCGACGCACGTTTGATCAAGCCGCTTTAGAATAAGTTCACAATGATGCCTCTGAATCCTTCTCAATCGTTTTCCACTGTCGTTCCTCCCAGGAGGAGATCGGTCAGCTTTTTGCTGACAGTTCTACTCCACTTGATGCCATTCTGTACCATTGCGAACGCCGGAAAGAATGAAGAGACTCCGGTCGATGTCGAGTCGTCTGAAACGGATATCATCGTCGCCAAGTCTGTAAAAGAGAAAACTGAGGAGAAGAACCCTTTTCTCTTCGTTACTCCGGAACTGGAAACTCTTCCTGTTGGAACAGTTCGTGTGGAAGTGATCGAAGGTCTCTCTCAGGAACGATCATGGACGTTTGCAGACCGTAACGCCGAGCATCTTTTCGATACGGGATTCTTCGCCATGAAGAATCTGCCTAACAAATATGATCAATCAGGAATGCTCATCCGACGGAAAGGTCCGTTGCTGTTACACATGACCGGTCGCATTCAGCTTCCGCCTGGAGAATATGAACTCCGGTTGCGTTCAGTGGATGCCGCTCGACTTTATCTTGATGGTAAATTATTAACAGAAATTCCCATCAATAAACGGGGCTCGGGCGCTCACAGTCCCTATTACGAAGGACTCGATCGAGGTCCAGACATTCTTTCAATGGCTGAAGGTCACACAGAGAAGACGGTCACCGTCAAACTTGATGGCGGGGAACATGTCCTCTCTGTTTATCGGCTCTTTGTCACAGCAGGAATCGGCCAGCATCTTGGAGAATTAATTGTTGCAGCCAGGCCAGTTGAAGGGACAGCACAGATTCTCAGACCTGTTCCTGATTCAAAAGAAAGCTCCCAACAACATCTTCCATTCACCGATGGTGGCTGGCTTGATTTCCTAAGCTGGGAAATGGCACATCTGGAGCAAGTCAATGATCTGAATCGCCGGTCGGCAGCAGAATCTCAATATAAATACTGGAACCGCCGTCATGAATACGCTCGTAACACTGCTGACGATGCCGTTCTGGCCCCTGATGTCAAACAGACAAAGCAGGTCGGCAATGAGATCGATCGATTCCTGCTGGCAAAGCTGGAAGAACAGAATGTTCCGCCAACAGCGTTACTCGACGATCGGGCGTTCCTGCGACGATTATGTCTCGACACAATCGGTATGATTCCCTCTCCTGAATTGATCACGGAGTTTGAAGCTCTCCCCAAAGAGACTCGCCGAAGCATCATGATCGACCGTCTGCTGGATCATCCAGGCTGGGCCGATCACTGGGTCGGATACTGGCAGGATGTCCTTGCCGAGAATCCTGGCATTGTAAAACCACAGTTAAATAATACCGGTCCGTTCCGCTGGTTCTTATATGAATCCTTCCGCGATAACAAACCATTCGACCGGTTTGTGACTGAACTGGTAATGATGGACGGAGATCGTTATGCAGGGGGACCGGCCGCTTTCGGTGTCGCCAGTCAGAACGACGCTCCCATGGCGGCCAAGGCGCACATTATCGGAACCGCATTTCTCGGAGTAGAAATGAAATGTGCCCGGTGCCATGACGCTCCCTATCATGACATCACTCAGGAACAAGTATTCAATCTCGCTGCGATGTTAAAACGTGGTCCGCAGAAAGTGCCGGACAGTAGCAGCATTATTGCCGATCCGGAAGTTCTGGAGCAGATGACCGTGAAAGTCACACTCCCCCCTGGCAGTAATGTCCCGCCAGAGTGGCCTTTTCTGGATCTGAGTAACATTGAATCCCAACCGTTACCGGAGTGGTTTCTCAGAAACCCGAAAGACTCCCGTGAGCGTCTCGCGGTAACCCTGACGGCTCCCGGCAATCAACGTTTTTCGCAAATGATCGTGAATCGTCTCTGGCATCGATATCTCGGCTGGGGACTCGTTGAGCCTATCGAAGATTGGGAAGATGCGGAAATCTCTTATCCTGAATTACTCAATTATCTGGCACGGGAACTCGTCACCAATCATTACGATTTAAAGCACATTGCCCGACGGATATTCAACTCAAAATTCTATCAGCGCGAAGTCTTTCATGATTCATTAAATGAGAGACAATGGGGATCACTCTTCCCCGGTCCGGTGAGGCGTTCTTTAACAGCCGAACAAGTGACCGACTCTCTTTACGCCGTCGCCGGGAAGCCTTTCGGATCTGAAGAACTGACAATGAATCTGGACGGACGGCTTTCTGCAACCAGTTTCACAGGATTCGGCATCCCCCGTCGTGCCTGGGAATTCGTTAATGTGGGGAATGAACGAGATCGTCCTTCGTTAAGTCTTCCGACTGCCCAGTCCATCATCCAGTTGTTAACAGCATTTGGATGGCGCGACCAGCGGCAGGAACCGCTAACAAACCGACCACAATCACTCACACCTCTACAACCACTGGCATTAGCCAACGGTGTTGCAGCCAACAGGGCCATTGATCTTTCCGACCGTTCCGGCTTAACGACACTTAGTTTAGAAGACCAGTCATTAGATCAATTTATCGATAAACTTTTCACACGCATTCTGACACGAACTCCTGATGAAGGAGAACGTCAGATGCTGCGGGAACTTCTTGCAGACGGGTATTCCACTCGAATTATTGCTGGAGAAGAAGTGGTCCCTCTCCGAAGGATCTACCGCTCCGGCGTCACCTGGACGAGCCACTTTGATTCCAGGGCCGACATTGAAATTGTCCGCCGTCAAGCCGAAATCCTGAACGGTGATCCTCCGACGCAACGACTGAACCCCGCCTGGCGGGAACGAGTGGAAGATGTTGTCTGGTCACTCGTGAATTCCCCTGAGTTCGTCTTCGTTCCGTAACATTCGGATTCAATCGGCAAAACTGAGATCGCGTCGCTCGCAATTCGTTATTGAGGTGAATATGACAAATTATTCCTCCACTCGCCGTGAATTTCTTTCACAGTCGATCGCGCTGACTGCCGCTGCAACAGCAACCGGTCTGACCACAGTTCATGCTTCTTCCAAAGAAGCGTTGAAGAAGAAAATTGCTGGCACCGCCGAGCATTGCATCTTCCTCTGGCTGGGAGGAGGAGCCTCGCAGATTGATACATTCGATCCCAAACGGGTCAGCAGTGATGGTCGTAAAGATCCCGGTTCTGCTTATCCTGCCATCGACACCGCGATCCCCGACGTACAGGTCTGTGAACATCTGGCTCGTACCGCCTCGCGACTGGACCGCTGTGTTCCTATCCGTTCGGTCCATCATGACGTAATCGATGAACACGCGGCTGCCGCCTATCGTATGCATGTGGGCCGCCCGACAAATGACACCGTTGTTAATCCGAGTCTGGGCTCGATGATTACCTATATGAAGCAACCGGCCAATGATCATGTGCCAGCCTATGTTCTCATGGGGAACCCATCTCCTGCACGCGACCCCGGGTTTCTGGGTGCGAAATATGGTTATCTTACGTTATTAGAAACGAATCGTGGACCGGAAGGAGTCGTTCGTCCCCAGCGGGTCACCGAAGAACGACATTCAAGAAGAATGAAACTTCTCGAACAGATGCGGAGTCACTTCACCGCCGAAACAGGTGACGAACGTCTCGTCAAAAATTACCTCGAAGCTGCCGACGCGGGCTTCCGGCTCAGTGGTCCCGAGTTTCTGAATGTCTTTGATTTGAATCAGGAACCGACCTCACTTCGCGAAGCCTATGGAGACGATTTCGGTCAACGCTGCCTGCTGGCCCGACGGCTTGTCGAACGGGGAAGCCGCTTTGTGGAAGTTTCTTATAATCTGAACTTTGTAAACGGAACCGGTTGGGACACACACCAGGAAGGACAAGAGAATCAGCACCTGCTCATTCAGAGTCTGGATCAGTCATTCGCGGCGTTACTGGACGATCTGGAGGAGAAGAAACTGCTTGACAAGACTCTGATTGTCATTTCCACCGAGTTCGGTCGCCCTGCGAAATTCGACGGAGGAGGAGGACGAGGACATCATTCCGACAGCTTCAGCGTTCTTCTCGCGGGAGGCGGATTGAAAACAGGACAGGCCATCGGCATCACGGACGAACTCGGAGTGAACATTGTCGATCGTCCGGTCAGTGTCCCGGATCTGTTCGCAACAATCCTCGCCGGCATGGGAATCGACTGGACGGAAGAACTCTACGCTGGCGACCGTCCGGTCCCTCCCACCGAAGGGGGAATCCCCATCGCAGAGCTGTTCACCTAAGGAACAAGGAATCAACCTTCGGCAGCTTTGGTGAACGATCTGAAAGAATCCAAAATTCCGCTCTCCGATCGTCTCTTCAAGCAAACCGCTCTATACGATCCCTCCCCAGGTATAAGCAATAATAACAACAAATACGGCGATGGTTTTAATACAGGTGATAACAAAGATGTCACGGTAGGAGTCACGGTGACTTAACCCTGTGACGGTTAATAACGTGATGACGGCTCCATTATGAGGAAGCGTGTCCATCCCTCCGCTGGCCATCGAAGCGACACGGTGCAGAACTTCTGGAGGAATACCGTTCTCCCTTGCCGTCGACAAAAAGGTATCCGCCATGGCAGCCAGTGCGATGCTTAAGCCCCCTGATGCGGAACCAGTGATGCCGGCGAGCGTCGTCACGGTCACGGCTTCGTTCACCAATGGGTGAGGAATCCATTTCAGAAATTCCATGAGAATCAGGAATCCCGGCAATGCAGCGATAATTGCACCAAATCCATATTCAGATGCAGTGTTCATGGCAGCAAGCAAGGCACCGGAAACGGCAGCTTTTGAGCCCTCCGCAAACGCCGTTGAGACTCGACGCCAGGCAAGAATGATCACAGCCATAATTCCGGAGAGAAGTGCAGCTTCTACCCCCCAGATCGCAGCAACGCGTGAGATCTCCTGAGTCACTGGAGCGGCCCCCGCAATTCCTGATGATTCAATCGTGTGTGTCTCCCCATAGATCTGAGGAATGAAAAATGTGAACAGAGTGTTTGTAACGCCGACAATAATTAATGGCAGAAGAGCGATGGCCGGATGAACCAGTTTTTCATTTGAGACCGAGATCTGCTCATGACTGAGATCGGTTCCATAACCTTCTTTATTTGCTATTGCCTTGTTTTTCCGCCAGTTCAGATAAATCAATCCTGAAATCAGGATAAACACAGAACCAATGATTCCAAGAAATGGGGCCGCAAAGATGGTCGTTTTAAAGAACGGGATTGGAATAATATTTTGAATCTGTGGGGTCCCAGGAAGTGCATCCATCGTAAAGCTGAATGCTCCCAGGGCGATCGTCGCCGGAATCAATCGTTTTGGGATATTGTTCACCCGAAAGGCTTCTGCCGCGAATGGGAACACGGCAAACACGACGACGAACAGTGAAACTCCTCCGTAGGTCAGGACTGCGCAAACAAAAACAATCGACGGAATCGCGCAATGGTGTCCCGTCGCACGCACAATCGAAGCCGCAATCGATCGGGAAAACCCTGAGATTTCGATCAGCTTTCCAAAGAGGGCTCCCAGCAGAAAGACCGGGAAGTAAAGCTTGAGAAAAGCTGCTGCTTTTTCCATATACACGCCGGTAAACATCGGCGCAACAAGAAAAGGGTCTGTCAATAAAACGGCCCCCATCGCCGCAATCGGAGCGAATAAAATGACGCTGTATCCCCGATAGGCAATCAGCATCAGAAAGGCGAGCGATAAGATAATGACAAGCAAGTTCATGAAATGGTCCGCTTCTGTCACTTCAAAGAGAGTAATGGGCCCATCGATAGTGTCGGCACATCGCAGATCAAATAGCTCTATTGAATGGTCCAGCCACCATCGATAGTGATCGTTTGCCCTGTGATATTTCTTGCCAGCGGACTCATTAAGTATTCCACCGCACCCGCGACTTCTTCCACTGTGATAAAGGTCTTCTTCGGCATCGGCGCCAGCATTACGGTTTCAATGACTTCTTCCTCGGAAACTCCACGCATACGGGCCTGGTCAGCAATCTGGGCATCTACCAACGGAGTCCGAAGATAAGCCGGACAAATCACATTGCTGGTAATGTCATCCGCGGCCGTTTCGAGTGCGAGAACTTTGGAGAACCCTAACAGGGCATGCTTGGCGGCGACATAAGCCGACTTATAAGGAGAGGCCACAAGACTGTGAATCGACCCGATATGAATGAGTCGCCCATATCCTGCTTTTCGCATGTCAGGCATCACGAATTTCGACATCAGAAAGGCCCCTTTCAACATCACGTCGTTAAGCAGGTCCCATTTCTCTGTCGCGAATTCTTCCAGTCGAGCAACATGCTGTAATCCGGCATTGTTGATCAGTACCTCGACTGGCTGGTGATTGAACATAGCAATGCATTCACGAATGGAAACCTCTGAGGTTACGTCCAACTGAATCGCAGTTGCTTGACCACCGGCAGTGGAGATGCGATCGGCGGTTTCCTTTGCAGCATTAAGAACCAGATCACTGACGATCAGGCGATGCCCCTGTACGGCCAGCAATTCACTGATCCCGCGTCCCAGTCCACTACCGGCTCCCGTGATCAGAATCGTTCGAGGAATCGGATTCATGTGAGTGCTCCATATTGTTTACGGAGTGTTCGTCTCATCACCTTGTTGGACGCCGTTCGCGGCAATGACGCGACCGGAATCACCTGATGAATCTTGAACAGAGGATTCAACTCGCTGGAAATCGCATTCTGTAGTTCCGATTGCAGTTTCTGTCGATCTTCCGTCAGTGCCGGATCAGTCACGACATAGATCACCAGAAGACTGGGGCCTCCCTGATCTGAAAGAGCGATGGCCGCAGATTCCAGAACGCCGGGTACAGTTTGCAGGACTCGTTCAATCTCCGCGGAACTGACTTTGATTCCTCCCAGGTTCATTGTGTCATCGGCTCTCCCCTGTGCCTGCCAGTATCCATTGGGAAGTCGACGGATCTGGTCCCCATGGCGACGCAACTTGATCCCATTCGGTGCACAAGGTGTTTCGGCGAAGTAGACTTCATGATGGTCGGCATTCAGCAACGTAATGGAATTGCCCATGGAGGGGGGAATCAGAAAGACTTCGCCGTTCTCTGCAGGCTCCCCTTGCTCGTCAAGAATCACGAAATCCCATCCCAGAATCGGTGTATTAAAAGTTGAAGCAATAACGGGACGAGCCAGTGTCTGGCCGATATAGCTCCCACCGATTTCGGTCCCTCCGCAATATTCGATGACCGGTTTTCCTCCCGCGAATTTCATCAGCCAGCGCATGTCGTCGGCATTGGAGCACTCCCCCGTGGAGCTGAACAGTTTCAGCGAACTCCAGTCGAGCCCCTCCATGCATCCAGAGGAACGCCAGGTCTTCACCAGACTGGGAATCACTCCCAGAATGGTGGCGTTTGCATTCTGCACGAATTCCCCGAATTCACGACCGGTGGGGGAACCTGAATAGAGTCCCATCGTCGCGCGGTTCATCAGACTCGCGAAGATCAGCCATGGTCCCATCATCCAACCCAGGTTGGTCGGCCAGACGATCAGATCTCCCGGTTGAACATCCTGATGAAAATGAGCGTCCGCCGCACATTTAATAGGGGTCGTCTGATTCCAGGGAATTGCCTTGGGGTCTCCTGTTGTGCCGGATGAGAAAAGGATATTTGTCGGAGTCGTTGATTCAGACGGCAGAGAGACAAACGGTTCATCCGATTCCAGGAACTCGCGCCAGGAGCAGTCTTGTGTACGAAGTGAGACGCTCAGTTCTCCTTGAGCCGGGATCACGATCACGCGCTCTGCTCCGGCAGCAACCGCGTTCGTATAAAGCGGGAATGTCTTCGTTCCGCGAAGCAGCACATCCTGTGTAAAAATGGCTTTGGCCGCAGAAATCCGGAGACGAGTCGCAATCTCAGGAACCCGAAAACTATCGGCAATTCCGACGGCGACACAACCGGCCTTGATGATTCCCAGATAGAGAGTGACCGCTTCGGCCGTCATCGGCATCAGGATGGCAATGGCGTCCCCTCTCTCGAAACCACAACGGCAAAGATTCGACGCGACTCGGCCTGAGAGTGCGTCCAATTCGCCATAGGTCATCGCCTGCAGCGGTCCTCCCTGCACCTGATGGACGATGGCAGGACTCTCTGGAGAAGCATTGAAACAACTTTCGACAATATTCAGCATGGCCCCGGAAAGCCAGCTGGCCTGTTCAATCCCCTGACTCAGATCCAGAACCTGATGATAAGGGCGTTGAAAACGGACTCCCACCCGTTCGAGAACCAGCTTCCAGTACTCTTCACGCTGATGGACCGACCAGGCATAAACTTCTTCATAAGTTTTGTCCCCCAGATGCCTCATCAGCCAGCCGATGTTGGACTTCTCAATCTGCTCTGGACGAGGAACCCAGTCCGGTCTGCAAAACATCGGCTCTTCGGAAAGAGAATGACTCAACGGACGCCCTTTCGGTCAAGGTGTTACCATTTGAAGGGAAGAAGAGGCTCACGCAAAGGCGCTAAGGCGCAAAGAATTTGTTTACTGATTGGCGTGAATTCATTGCAGTTCATTTCAGGAAACCGGGAAGGATAACTGAAACCATACATGCACATATTTCTATCAATAACGAACTCTTATCATCGTTATTTACTATTATTCATTCATGTCATAGCATCTTATATTCCTGAATCATCCGCATTGTTCAAGAAGCAGTGATTACAAAGAACAGCGTCATAGGATCTCTTAGCGCCTTTGCGTGAGTCTCTTCTTCTCTCTCATATATTAAAACAAAATCCGAATTAAGGGCGTTCCAAGACAATGGCTCCTCCCATCCCTCCTCCGGCACAGAGTGTTGCCAGTCCTCGACGGGGTTGTCGATGCGCCAGATGGACCAGCAGACGTGCTCCACTTGCCCCGAGAGGGTGCCCCAGAGAAATGGCCCCTCCGTCTGGATTCACCCGGGATTCATCCAAATCCAACTCACGAATGCACCCCAGCGACTGCGCGGCAAAGGCCTCGTTCAGTTCGACCATGTCATAGTCATCGACGGGACGGCCGATTTTCCGGACCGCATGGACTGGGCCAAGTCCCATGATTTTCGGATCGCAGCCAATCGCAGCCATCTCGCGGATGATCATCAGTGGTTTCAGTCCCTGCTGTTCCCCCGTCTCCGCATCGCAGACAACAAGCATCGCCGCTCCGTCATTCAGGCCAGATGCATTTCCCGCCGTCACCGTTCCCGTTTGCGAAAACTGCGGCTTCAATCTGGCCAGTCCTTCCAGCGTCGAGTCAGGGCGTGGTTGTTCATCCTGCATGACTCCATTCACGGGAACAATCTCGTCCTGAAAACGCCCTGCCTGATGTGCGGCGGTATAACGTTGCTGACTGGCGAGAGCAAACTGATCCTGCGCCTCGCGGGAAATCTGATACATCCCGGCAACCCGTTCTGCCGTCAGGGCCATATGCTCTCGATCAAACGGATCGGTCAATCCGTCGCAGAGAAGAGAATCGACCAGTTCCGCATGACCGAACTTCAGGCCAGTCCGAACCCGATTCATCAGGTAGGGAGATCGAGACATTGATTCGGTCCCGCCGCAAAGCACCATGCGGGAATTGCCTGACCGGATCTCCTGTGCGGCCAGCATGACCGCCTGTAAGCCGGACAAACACATCATGTTGACGGTATAGGCCGGAGTCGTGATTGGTAGTCCCAGAAAAACCCCCACCTGCCGGGCAACGTTCATTCCCAGACCGGCTCCAAGGACATTTCCGACAATCACACTTTCCACGAGCGTTGGGGCGATCCCCTGCAATGCCGCACGTCCAGCAGTGACCGCCAGATCCACTGCAGATTGCTGCGACAGGCCCCCCAGAAAGCGTCCCTGAGGAGTTCGTTTAGCGCCGACAATCCAGATCGGTTTTGTCATGATTGACCGGAATAAAGGGACTGGCATTGCGACCGTCAGTCTCCCCAGGCAGCCTTCTGGGTGAATTGACGGTCGTTTCTTTAAAAGATACGATGTTTCCTGTGAACGAACATATCATTGGAATCAATATTCGTCAATTGCGTACGGCCGCCGGCATCACACTGACCGCGCTGGCCCGGAAAGCGGAATTGACGAAATCGACTTTATCCAAAATCGAGACGGGCCAGGTCTCCGCTCCGATCTCCACCTTTATCCGGATTGCCGATGCCCTCGGAGTTCGCGTTGCCGACTTTTTCATGGAGTCGGAAGCCGCTCCCCCCTATGTGTTGACACGCAAAGGGAAAGGAAAAGTCATCACACGCGACGGATCCAAGTTTGGATATGCCTACGAAGCCCTCGGCCTGGAAATGCGCCATAAGCAGTTCGAACCGTTTCTGTTAACCGTTCACCCCGGAGATGAAGGCCCTTCCTTTCGGCATTCCGGACAGGAGTTCATTTACATCCTGTCCGGCAGAATCGAGTTCACAGTGGGGAGCGATGCCATGACTCTTCGACCGGGAGATTCACTGTTGTTCGACCCGATGAATGAGCATCGGGTCAAAGTGCTTGGACGAACCCCCGCGAGCTTCCTGGCGATTTTCACTCAGGACAACGTTCCCGTCACACCGGCAGCTATTTCGACACAAGGAAGATCATGATTCAGAACGTCTTTATTGCCGGGGCAGGACTGATGGGACAGGGAATCGCACAAGTCACTCTCTGCGCCGGACGACAAGTCGTGTTGTTCGATCTCAATGCCGCAGTATTGCAGTCGGCCATTGATCAAATTGGATGGTCTCTGGAAAAGCTCCATTCAAAAGGACGCATTCAGGAATCACCGAATACCATTCTCGCACGCCTGAAGACAACAACCGATCTCTCCGCAGCAAGCAACACAGACCTGGTGATTGAAGCGATCCCGGAACAGGAACTCCTGAAGCGGAATCTCTTCTCACAACTGGATCAACTCGTTCCGGGTCATGTCCCGTTTGCGTCCAATACATCCGCCATTCCGATCACGATTCTCGCTTCGGCAACCTCCTGCCCCGAACGTTTTTGTGGGCTGCATTTTTTTAATCCCGTTCCATTAATGCCACTCGTTGAAATCGTTCGGGGAGAAAAAACGAATGAAGAAACCCTCTCCCTCATGACCAGCTTTGCGGAGGAGATTGGGAAACAGCCCGTTCAGGTCAAAGGGGAACAACCGGGATTCATCGTGAACCGCATTCTGGGAGCGGCCATGATGGAAGCAATCCGCATTCTTGAAGCAGGACAGGCGAGCGCGGCAGACATCGACAAAGCGATGCGACTGGGATGCGGCTGGAAAATGGGACCTCTGGAAACAGCCGATTTAGCAGGGCTCGATATTGTCATGCACATGTGCGATGTGATGCAGAAAGAAAATTCAGAACAAGTGTTCTCCCCTCCCCCAGCACTCCGTGAACGGGTCTCAGCCGGTCACCTCGGGCGCAAAACCGGGCAAGGTTTTTATACCTATCGACCAGAATCAGGAGAGACTGAACCTGCCTAATCCCGGTAAAACACCGCCAGCCAGATCGTCACTTCATCAGGAGTCGTCCACTCGACTCGATGCCTGCGGTGGGCCGGAACCAGCAGATGATCGCCAGTCTTCATCTGCAGTGAATCACCGTTGTCGAAAGCCAGCTTCGCTTCCCCCTTCAGAACAATCACCCATTCATGTTCGCTCTGGTCGTACCAGAACCCATCGGGGCTGCCGTGCCCCATCGAGACAATCCGCTCAATACGAACGTGCTGATTCTCGACAAGAACAGTGACCAGCTCCTCAGGCAATTGAGAAGGAAGATTGGCAAAGAGATTGTCAGGGACGGGGTCGCCCATGCTCCTCCTCCGTAATCTCACGAATGACCCGACAAGGATTGCCAGCAGCGAACACACCGTCGGGGATGTCTCTGGTCACCACGCTCCCAGCACCGATCACCGTCTTTGATCCAATCGTGACACCCGGACAAATGATGGCACCACCACCCACCCAGACATCAGAACCAATCGTGATGGGCTTGCCGAATTCCTGAGTCCGTCGCAACGGGGCATTCATCGGATGCGTGGCGGTATAAATCTGAACGCCGGGACCAAAGAACGTGAAGTCGCCGATTCGCACTTCGCAGACATCGAGCACAACACAGTTGAAATTGAAATAGACCCGTTCGCCGAGATGAATGTTACTCCCATAATCACAGTAGAATGGGGGCTGCATCCAGACGGAATCTCCCCCGCTGCCAAACAACTCACCCAAGATGCGACGGCGAGTCGCCTGCTCCCCTTCCCGTGTGGCGTTGAGTTCCTGGCAAAAGTCCCTGGCTCGCTCCCTCTCCTTCACCAGTTCAGAATCGAGAGCATCGTACAACTCCCCTGCCAGCATCTTTTCTTTTTCGGTCCTCATGATGTTCCCGCCTGACTTTCATCAATGAACTCGAAACGAGACTGACGC